>OBEQ010042764.1_pt1 | contig 43109 bp, 40 predicted proteins | sample 1670901 | NCBI WGS metagenome assembly OBEQ01 (sample SAMEA104232315, study PRJEB22302) | groundwater metagenome | biome: forest; feature: aquifer; material: groundwater | place: USA | collected 2011-08-07 | depth 5.4 m
CACGTTCCTCGGGAGCCAAATGCAGATACCCTTTTTTCATGCGCACAGACTAGCTCCTTGGGGAGCTTGCCGTCTAAGTGCTGCACTTTAACATTGAACCCGGGTCCCCATATTGCGAATTGAAATGAAATTATTTGTGTTCGGGGCGCAAGTGGAATCGAAGCGAATGATCATTTTTCCGATAACGGAAAATCGCGGGCACCCGGAGCGAAAGTCGCGGGAACCAGGCGCCGGGGCGGGCGGTCTAAACTTGCATGAACGGATGGTTGGGAAGTCCCGGAGAGTAGATTTGCAAGCGTGAGCATGGCATCGGCAATCGGGAAAACGCCTCCCCGCACCACATCGATCGGAACCGCATCCTTATGCTAGGCTGGCCCGGTCCGGAGAAGAAAAGCATCGAGCAACTGCGCGAAGGCAAGCTGGAGGGATTGCAGTGGATCTATCATACGCATTCGCAACGGATCCTGAACCAGTGCTTCCGGATCCTCTTGTCCCGGGAACAGGCCGAGGATGTCCTCCAGGATCTCTTCGTCAAGCTTCCGGAAATCATCTCCGAATTCCGCGGGGAGAGCGCGCTGGGGACCTGGCTGTACCGCGTGGCGCACAACATGTGCCTCAACCGGTTGCAGCAGGCCAAGAACCGGAACAAGCTGGAATGGGAGAACGCGGAGGATCTCGCTCCGCACGGCCTGGGCGCTTCGGTGGAGACCAAGGATCTGTTGAGCAAGGCCATGGCGATGTTGGACGCGGAAACCCGTTCGCTGCTCTGGCTCAAGGAAGGGGAAGGCGTGCCGCTCAAGGAGCTCGCCGAAATCTTCCGCATGCCGGAAGGCACGCTCAAGTCCCGGCTTTCACGCGCTCGGGATCGGGTGAAGGAATATCTGGAAAAGGAGTCCAGGGTTGAAAAAGTTTAAGCGTCTATTCCAGGAGGCGGAGCGCCTCTCGCCGCCGCCGGGACTCTGGCGGCATATCGAGGCGCGCGTCGGGATGAAGCCGGTCGCCGCCGCGCGGGGCGGGGGCTTTTGGGAGTCGCCGGCCTTGCGGCTGGCGGCCTCGGTGGTATTGGCCGTGGGGCTGTTGGGTCTGGGCGTGTCCCTGCGGAAGCGGACCGGCCGGACCGCGGCGCACGCGTCCGGCGCGGCGGCATCGGCTTCACCGTCCGCGCAAGCGGCCGGGCAGGTCGCGACGGAGGATACGGAATTGGTGGATCCGGAGTTGCTCGGTTGGCACGCGGATCTGGGTGAAATGGACGATGAGGCCGACGAGGCCGAGGAGGTGCTATGAATCAGCGAATCGAAATCATTCGGAATACAGCGCTCGGGGGAATGCGGAGATGGAGCGCGACATCCGCGCTGGTGCTCGCCCTGGCCTTGGGCGCGCGGGCGCAACCTGGCGAGTTCCGGGAAGGGCCTCCGGGCGGCGGGCCCGGTGGCGGGCCCGGCCAGGGGATGGGTATCGAGTTCAACCCGCGCATGCTGCGCGAGCTGCATCTCACCGCCGATCAGGAGAAGAAGCTGAAGGAGGGCCGGCTCGCTTCCCAGAAGAAGAAGATCCAGTTGCACAGCGACAAGGCCATTCTGGAGCTCGATCTGAAGAACATCCTCTCCACCTATCCGGTCAACAAGGCCGAGGCTTTCAAGGTGGCCGACAAGATCGCGGACGTGGACAAGAAGATGATGTCCCTGCGCGTGGAATCCATGGTGGCCCTGCTCTCCGGCCTTACGGCGGAACAGCACGCCAAGCTGATGGATATCCAGGACGAATGGATGGAAAAGCGCAAGACCTGGATGGACGAGATGCGCAAGGATCGCGATGACCGCGACGATCATAATGGCCGGGATCACAAGGGCCATTATGATCACGATGGCCCCGGCGGCCCGGGCGGCGACTAATCGATAGCGAGGACGCGGCGTTCCGGAGCGGGTATCCGGATCGGTGCAGCCGGACCCTGGCACGATGGCAGCGCCCCTACGATCAAAGGGGTGGGCCGGGGTCCGGCCCTTCCAGGAATCCCAGGCGCGATTAGGCTATCTTTTGAGCATGCTGCGTACGCGTCCTTTCCATCGACACCTCCCTCGCTTGCCGCTCCTGTTACTCGCCGCGTCATGCGCGGCGGCATGGGCCCAACCGGTTAACTTTCCGGTTACCGCTCGCCCCGTCGCCTCCGTCGCGGCATTCGCGCCAACCCTGCATGTGCGACTGGGCCCGGACAGCAACGCCTGCGGCATCACGGTTCCGGCCGGATCGAATCCGGCCGTTCAAGGAACGGGCGTTCAGGGAACGAGCGCGAAGCCCCGGGGCAAACGGCGACCCCTCATCGTCTGGCTGCATGGAGGCATGCGCAGCCAGAACCGGGAAAAGGGTATCGAGGCCCACCGTGCCATGACCCTGTTCGTCGGCCCATCCGACTATTACCTGTGCAGCCCCTCCGCATTCTCGGGCCAGGAATGGACCCGGCCCGAGGGCATCAACCATATCGACACCCTTATCGGCTATATGCTCGCGCACTATCCCATCGATGCCAAGGACATCAATCTGGTAGGGGTATCCGATGGGTGTCTGGGAGCCGTCGTCTACTGTCTGCACGGGAAATACGCCATCAACCGCCGGGTCCTCATCTCCAGCGCCCCGCAGTTGGTCCTGCCTGCCGAGTCCCTGGCGGGGCAGGCGCGTTTCGCGACCGGCTCCTGGGATTTCCTGCAAGGCGGCAAGGACCGGCTTTTCCCGCCGGACCAGGTGATTCCCTACCTGAAGCGTTGGGAAACGCTGTATCCCAACGCCCATCTCCACTATTACCCGGAAGGCGAACACGACTTCTCCTATTACGCGGTCAAAGCGCCCGATCTGCTGAAAACCATTTTTTCGGTGGAAAAGGGGAAGCAGGGGAAAAACTAGCTTTCCCGGCGGAAAAAGGGCATACTGACACCATGTCGCGGAACAAGCCGATTTGGAACCTGGGTGCAATCGCCTTGTGCACGGCCTCCTTCGCATGGGCGGGTTCTCCGAATCCCATCTCCCCCCTCTCGGCGCCGACATCCGTTCCCGCCAAGAGCGCGCCCGCGTTTCCCGCCAAGGCGAAATCCAAACCCTTCCCGGCGATCGGTCCCATCCAGGGTAACTCGTATGCTTCCGGTAACTTGCAAGGTACAGTGGATCCGGCCGCGCCCGTTCCCACCCCGCCTGCCGCATCCGCCCCGAAAGCGGCCCTGGCCGACGCCTTCATCGCCCAAAACGTCCTGCGGGTCTATCTCAACCGGCCCGCGTCGATATCGGTCTACAATTCCCGCGGCCAGCAGGTCTATCGCCTGGATTCCCAACGCCCCATGGAAGCCGTGCCCCTGCAGGGCATCACCACCGGCTTCATCTACCTCACCGTGCATACCGCCCAGGGCGAGACGACCCGGAAACTAGTCTACACGGGCAAGTGAAATCGAAGAGCTTCGGTATCGAACGCGGGCGAAAGCCCGCTTTTTCGTTTGTGGAGAGAATACAGGGGCTAGGGATTAGGGGTTAGGGTAAGAGAATACGGAGAGGGATGGGCGGCTCGTGCAAACGGCGGAGCAATCGATGCCGCTTCCTAGCGGTCTTGTCGGACACTCCGGACCGGGCCCCTAACCCCTAACCCCTAATCCCAATCCCCTTCTCAGATCCACTCCGTCGACTACTTCTTCTTGAACAAATCCGACAGCGCTCCCAGATCCCCGTCGCCGCCGCCGCCGGTCGCGGCCTTCTGGTTCTCTTCCTTGATGCGCTTGAACACTTCCTCGCGGTGGATGGAAATCTCCTTCGGCGCATCGATGCCGATCTTGATGTTCTTCCCGTCCATGTCCACGATCGTGATGCAGATATTGTCGTTGATGCGGATGGATTCGCCTACCTTGCGCGTTAGGATAAGCATCAGGGTATGATCCGTTCCCGCAGCGAGTACGCGTCGTTCTCGATGATGATCTGCTTGCCCACCTTCTCGCGGATGTTGATGAAGAGGGGGCCCATCAGGTTCGCCGTCGACTCCATCAGGGGGTTGCGCAGGGTCACGATGACGTACAGGAGCAGTTCCTTGGCGTCCAGGATGTTCAGGGAGGCGAGTTCCTCCTTCTTGATCTTGGGCTGGTAGTCCGGCCGGAAGGAGAGCGGGTTGATGATGGCGAAGCGGATGTTGTTGCCTTCGTCCACGCATTCCATCCAATGGAACGGCTGATGCTCGGGCACGGACATGATGATGAACTTGCGCGCGTTCTCGAAACCGGGAAGGCCCGCGGGAAAACGTATGACTTGATCTTCCGTCCAGGGCACGCCGCTGGAAGAGATGTTTGGGGTTTCTTTCATTCCGATCCGGGTTCCTTCCGCAACGTCCATTATCCTTCCCTTTTCGGATCCGATGCAAGCCCGGGTCCGTTCCATGAATGTGTCTTTATTTCAGGAGCTCAAGAACCTGCTGGGGCGCATGATTGGCCTGGGACAGCATCGAGGTGGCGCTCTGAGTGAGGATCTGGTTGCGGGTGAACTCCGTCATTTCCTTGGCGAAGTCGACGTCGCGGATGGAGGATTCCGCCGAGGTCATGTTGGTTTCCTGGATCTGCAGGTTGTTGACCGCATGGTCCAGGCGGTTGATGATGGCGCCCAGACTGGAGCGCACGGTGCTCACCGATTTGATGGCGTTGTCGACCAGGGAGATGGAGGAGAAGGCCGCATCGCGGCTGGATATGGAAGTGGTGGTCTGGCCCATGCCTAAGGCGCCCAGGGTCATGGGCAGGATGTTGACGGGCAAAGTGTCGATGGTCCCCAGCACGTTGCCGCCGTTGAAATTGGCGCCGATATGGAGGATGGAGTTGTTCCCCCCTACGGTTCCGAAAGAGCCCGCGGCGCCGTCCAGCAGGGTCATGCCGTTGTATTGCGTGCTCATGGAGATGCGCTGGATTTCCGACATCAGGGATTGGAATTCCTGGTTCAGATAGCCGCGCTCCGTGGTGGAGAAGGTATCGTTGTCCGATTGCACGGCCAACTCGCGCATGCGCTGCAGAATCGCGGAGACTTCGTTGCAGGCGCCTTCCGCGATGTTCAGCAGGGCGATGCCGTCTCCGGCGTTGCGGATGGCGATGGCGGTGCCGCGCCCCTGGGTGCGGATCTTTTCGGATACGGAAAGGCCGGCCACATCGTCCGAAGCGCGGTTGATGCGCAGGCCCGTGGACAGGCGTTCCAGGGAGGCTGCGAGTCCGGCATCGTTCCGCTGCAACGACGCGGATGTGATCATCGCCGTAATGTTATGGTTGATTCTGGACATGCGACCCTCCGTGGGCATTGAGTGGGCTGCCAATCCCTGGCAGCCTTTCCCGATCGTAGCATCAAAAAGCAAACGAAGTGCCAATTGCGCCAAGGCCGCAAAAGCCGCGCAAATCCCGCAGGAACCGCAAGCGTAAAAAAGGGGTTTGAGCGCCGGAGGCAGTTTCTGCCTGGTGCCGCCTAGAGGGTCAGGAAGAAGCTGTTGCCTTTGCGGTTGACCAGAATGAGCATCTTGTTGCCTTTGCTGGCCTGTCCCAAGGCGGCGCGGAAGCCCTCCGCGTCCTTGACGGAGATGCGGTTAATCTCAAGGATGACGTCCCCTTCGCGGACTTTGGCGGCGGCGGCCCGGCCGTCCGGATCCACTTCCGTCACCACCACGCCGTGGGTCAGGGCCTTGTCCAGGCCGAAGCGTTCCTTGAGTCCGGGGTTCAGACCCGCCACCACCAGGCCCACCGCGGCCACGGAGGATGCTTCGGATTCCTCCCCGCCGCCGGTTGTGGCCAGGCGTTTTTCGTCGCGCTTGGCGATGCGGGTCTTGAAGCTCAAGGTGAGGCCGTCGCGCAAAACCCAGATCTCCACATCTTGGTTGGGGATGAGGAGGGCGATGCGGTTGAGGAGATCGTTGGCGTCCTTGATGTCCTGCTCTCCGACCTTGGTGATCACGTCGCCGCGTTTGATGCCGGATTTGTCCGCCGGGCTGCCCGCCACCACGCCGCCCACCAATGCGCCCCGGAAGGCCTTGCCGTCCCCGGGATCCTTCAGCTTCAGCGCATCCAGCTGATCCGGTTCGATGGGTTGGATGGAGACGCCCAACCAGCCGCGGGTAACCTCGCCGTCACGGATCAGATCCTGGGTGATCTTCTTGGCCATGTCGATGGGGATGGCGAAGCCGATGCCCTGGTAGCCGCCGCTGCGGGAGAAGATGGCGGTGTTGATGCCGATGAGCTCGCCGGAGAGGTTCATCAGGGCGCCGCCTGAGTTGCCCGGGTTGATGGCCGCGTCCGTCTGGAGGAAATTCTCGTAGCTGTTGATACCGGTGTTCTTACGGCCCTTGGCGGAGATGATACCGGTGGTCACCGTGTGGGAAAGGCCGTAGGGATTGCCGACGGCAATCACCCATTCGCCTATGCGCAGGCGCTCGGAGTTGCCCAAGGGGAGCGTCGGCAGCTTGGGATCCTTGGCCTTGATCTTGATGACGGCCATGTCCGAAGGCTTGTCCGTGCCGACGATGGTCGCCATGTATTCGGATTCGTCCAGCAATTGGACCTTGATCAGATCCGCGCCTTCAATCACGTGGTTGTTGGTGAGGATGTAGCCGGATGGGCTGATGATGACGCCCGATCCCAGGCCGGTCTCCTTGCGCAGGTGCGGATTGGGCTGCTTGGATTCCGGCTGCCCGAAGAAATATTGGAAGGGTCCGTTGTCGAGGAAATCGTCGTAGCGCGATCCGCCTTCGGGTTGGGCGACGTTGCGCTCGCTGTAGATGCTGACGACGGCGGGGATGGCCTTTTCCGCCACGTCCGCGAACACCTGCTGGAAATCCCTGAGGCCTGCAGGTAGGCGGGGCTTTTCGTTGGAGGGCAGGGAGTCGAAGACGATGGCGTCCCCGGGTTCGCTTCCCCGCGGCGCGACTCCCTTCGCGTCGGCGCTTTCGTTGGACGAGGAGGCGGCATTTCCCTTGCTTGCGCCCTGTTCGTGGCGGCAGCCGCCGAGAATGAGCACGGAACCGAGAAGCAAGGCCAACGTCAGCGCCAGGGCGATCGGACGGACCGGCGCGGGCAACGCGCGCGGCAAGAGAGGGATGGGACGGGGTGCGGCCATGGTAGCTTGGAAGATACTTCTAAGCGTTGCCGCGGGCCACTCCGCCGGAAACGATGAAGGCCAGGATCTTGGCGCTTTCCACGGAGGCCAGAGGCGTGATCCGGTCGCGAGGGACCAGCATCATGTAACCGCCCATGTTGTAGGACTGGGGCATGTACACGGCCACGCGATCGCCGGCCTCGGGGATGAATTCCAAAGCATCGGCGGTGACGAAGCCCAGGAGTTTGATGTCCTCGCCCGGGGCGGCGGGGGCGGTCTCGGTTCCTAAGGGCAGATGGCCCATGGCCACCATCACCGGCCGGTTGAACATCTTCTTTTCGCCCACGAAGGCGCCGATCAGATCCTTCACGGAAAAGTACAGCAGCTTCACCACCGGAAGACGCGTCAGCACCTTTTCGAAATACGCGAAAATGCGGGTGAAGAAGATGTTGGAGGCGACCGTGCCCACCGCGAGGATGAAAAGGATGGTTATCGCGAAACCCAGGCCGGGATAACGGATGCCGAGCAGGCCGTCGATCTTGGCGAAGACGAAAAGGATCACCCATCCGGTCACCATCATCGGCGCCAGGATCAGGATGCCCTTCAGGAAGGTGGTAAGCAGCTTCTGCATGATGATGCCGTTCGTGAGCGTCAGGCCAGGACGCGCACGCCTCCCGCGGATCCGACGAGCACGGTGGACTTGGTCGCGTAGCGCAGGAACAGGCCGTGCCCGACCACGCCCGGCAGGCCGTTGAGCGCCGCATCCAGGGCGTCCCAATCGGGAAGTCCAGCGAACGTCAAATCCAGAATCAGGTTGCCGTTGTCCGAAACCACGGGACCGTCCTTGCCGGACGGGGCCAGACGCAGGATCGGCTTGCCGCCCAGGGCCGCGATGCCGCGTTGCACCAAAGTCAGCGCCGCGGGCATGATTTCCACGGGCACCGGGAACTTGGCTCCCAGGCGCGTCACCAGCTTGCCTTCGTCGATGATTACAAGGAACCGGTCGCAGGCCTCGGCGAGCAGCTTTTCGCCCACCATGGCCGCGCCGCGGCCCTTGATAAGTCCCTTACCGGGATCCACTTCGTCCGCGCCGTCCACGTAGAGGTCGATGCGGTCGGTTTGATCGGAGGGGATGAGGGGAACGCCTTCGGCTCTTGCAAGCAGGGAACAGGCAAAAGAGCTCGCCACGCCGCGTATGGACAGTTTTTCGTCGCGGACCCGGCGTCCCAATTCCCGGATGAAGTAGGTGGCGGTGGATCCGGTTCCCAGACCGACGACCATCCCTTCCTGGACCTGCTTGGCGGCTTCCAATCCGACGCGTTCTTTATGATCCACGTTGTCTTTCCGGCTTAAGTATCGAAAGGGCCCGTTCCATGGATTATCCGTGGCCGTGACCCAAGCTAAATTTAGACTTTTTTAACGCTCCGGCTTTCCCGCCGGGACAATCATTCCCGAAAGCACTTGGGGGATCTCGGTCAAATCAGGGAAAAATGAAACCGGGACCCGAGGTACCCGCTTGCAAACAGGATGCAAAATCTTATCTTAATGGTCCCTCGAGTGGTGTCCGTTGCGCGGGTAATAACGGCCCATTCAACTCAGTCAGGGAGGCGGATCAAAATCCGCCTCCCTGGCTCCTCGAAATCGGGTTGCGCTTTTGAAGAGACCTTTCCCAGGCATTTCTTTACCAGGCTCCGGACGAGGAGTCGGATTCCCGCTCTCAACGCTTCTGATCACGTTCATGTTTTTCGCCGCGGTCCGCCCTGCGGACGCATTCGGCGTGCTTGGCCATCAGGTGATTGCCGCGCTCGCCGAAGACATGCTCACGCCCAAGGCGAAAGCGGCGGTGAAAAACATCCTGGGGCCTGTCGGAGGCCCGACCACCCTGGCCTCCATCGCCACCTGGGCGGACGACATCCGCATGCTGCGGCCCGAGACGCGCCCTTGGCATTACGTGACCATCCAGATCGGCGAGGCCCGCTACGATTCCACGCGCGCCGATTCCGCCAACGTCATCAAGGCCCTGAAGAAAGAGATGGCAATCCTCGCCAAGCCGGACGCGGACCGCTACGCGCGCGAGGAGGCCCTCAAGTGGACCGTGCATCTGGTGGGCGATCTGCATCAACCCTTGCATGCCGGAGAGGATCACGATAGGGGCGGCAATCAGGACAAGGTCAAGGTCAACCGCCGCACCTACAACCTGCACGCGGTGTGGGACTACGTGCTGCTGGAACGCCTGCATCTCCCTCTCGACAGTCTGCGGCCCATGCTGGAGCGGGAAATCACGGCCGATCCCGGCTTCGTCAAGCGTAACGCCCAAGGTACGGTGGAATCCTGGGCGGACGACACCCATTCCAAATCCGCGGCCTGCTACCTCCTCCACGGAAAGCCCATGCCCAAGGGCGTTAAGGTCCAGCTCGACAAGGCCTATGTGGACGCCGCCACGGCGGTGACGTTGGCCCAATTGAAGATCGGCGCGGTGCGCCTGGCTTACGTCCTTAACCGCGTCTTCGATCCGGGGGCGGCCATGCCCGCGCCCGCGCTGCGGCCTCCCGCGGGTTGGCGCGACGATGCGGGCGCGTTCACGGCGCAAGCCGACCCGATCAATGAAGTGGCGGCGGGTGAAGCCGACAAGGCGAGTCCCAGTGAAAAGCCGGAGAGAATAGCCGCGCCTTCAGGCTCCTCGGCCCCGGGTTCAGCGGACACGCGCGTTTCCGCAGCCGCGAAACGTGCTTCGGCCAAAGCGCGTTCCGGCCGCATTCCCGCGGGCAAATTCGCCTGGAGCGTGAACTCCGGGGTCTATCATTATTCCGGCTGCCCGGACGTGGCGCGCATCAAACAGAAGAACCTGCAATCCGGCGATTTCCCGCCCTGGGGAAAACAACTGCACGCAGGCTGTCCGCCACCGCGCTGATCCTTCCCACCTTTCCGGAACGCGATCCGGACCACGCTCGGAATCGCTGTCCGAATCACCGTCCGAATCGCGATTCGAAACGAAGGGTTTCCGCGGTCAGGCGGCGGTCCAAGGCCATAAAACCGCGCACAAGGCCTTGGAACGGCTGGCCTGTTCCGGTCTCCTTGGTACTTTAAAACCGTCCGCCGTCGTCCAATGGGAAATGGAACCGCTTAATTCACGCGGTTCCGCGCCGCCACGAAGGCAGAGGACGGCTTTGTGTTTTTTGGGCCATTCGAGAACTGGAAAAGCCGCATGCACCGCCCTATAATCAGATCAATGCGCTTTCAACAGCCCGGTCTTTTTTCCGCCGATTCCGGCGGCCCAGCATTCCCGCGCGCGGGACTCTCCGCGGCCATCCTGTTTAGCGCCGCCGCCGTGTTCACGGGCTGCCTGGAGCGCGGTCCCGTGGAAAAACCCCTGCCCGCGGCCGCGGCGGAAGAAGCGCAGATCGCGGACGAGGCCAAGGCGTTCGGCATCTACCAGTGGAACAAGGACTCCACCTATCAAGCGGGGCTGCAAAGCGAGATCAACGCCTTGGGCACCAGCCCCAAGTACGCCATGTATTTCGTGGACAAGGACATGGGCTTCCCCAAGGACATCGTCCACTTCAACGCCGAGCGGAACATCAAGACCGTGCTCAGCCAGGAACTGGAAAGCTATTCCAACCGTGACGACTTCCACGTTCTGGATTCCATCCTGGCCGGGCGCTGGGACGGCTATTTCCGCCGCTTCGCCAAGGAGGCGCGCGCCACCCACCAGCTCATCTACTACCGCTTCGGCTACGAGATGAACGGGGACTGGATGGCCTGGGGCGAACAGCCGGAGAAGTTCACCAAGGCCTGGCGCCGCGCCTGGAAGATTTTCCGCGAGGAGAAGGCGACCAACGTGCAATGGGTGTTCAGCGCCAACGTGATCTGGGATGACCGCACCGTCAAGCACGACATCCTGCCTTATTATCCCGGCGAGAAGTACGTGGACGTGGTGGGCCTGGACGGATACAACTTCGGCGACACGCATTCGCGCAACCACAAATGGAAGACCTTCACCGAAGTGTTCCAATCCTCCCTGGACGGGCTCAAGAAGCACTTCCCGGACAAACCGCTCTGGATCACGGAGATCGGCTGCGCCGAAGGCCCGGGCAAGGCGGAATGGATCCAGGATTTCTTCAGCCACTTCAACGCGGACAAGGACGTGCGCGTATTCGTGTGGTTCAATGAGGACAAGCAATACGCGGGCGAACCCAACTGGCGCTTCGACAGCGACAAGGATTCCGGCGAGAAGTTCCGCAACTGGGCCATCTCGAACAATTCGATTACCTATTTCTCATTGCCTGCGATGGATGGTGAAGTGGCGAGGGAAACGGTAGTGGAGCCGGGGAATTCGGTACGACTTTGAAGAAGGGGTTAGGGGCTAGGGTTTAGGGGTCCGGTCTGGAGTGTTAATCAAGACCGATTGGAGCGAACAGCCCGGTGGGCTGTGAGCCGGGAGCGAACCCGCTGGCGAGTGATATCGGCAACTAAAACTGCGGCAGTGAATGCTCTGCCGTCAGCCACAGCCGCCCATCTTCTTCTCTTGGTCTTTCTCTAGCCCCTAACCCCTGGATTTTATCTACCCTCTGCATTCTCACCCCTGGTGGTTAGGCCTCAACAAGTCGTTCACCGTCTTCACCGGGTTGAACGTTTCTATCGGTGTCTCCACGAACACGGTATTCCAGAACGCCATCGAGCCGTTCCATAGGCCCGGAAGTTCCAGGGCCTTTACGGTTTGGCCATCCTTGGATTTGGTGGTGATGAAACAGGCTTCAGCGTCTACGAAGTCCGGCAGGGGATAGGGTTTGCCGTCGCGGTCGCGGAGGCCGCAGACCAGGTCCACGGGATTGAAGTGCGTGGCGGAAGCGGCGATGGCGCGTTGCGCGGGATCGGCCGCGTCGATCTGGGCGCTTTCCACGATTTGCAGGCTGAGTGCCCCGTCCTGGGCGCGCACCCAGAATGGGCCGCCGCCGGGTTCGCCCTGATTCCTGACCATGGCGCAGACCCGCAGGGGCCGGTCCAGGGCTTTGATCAGGAAGTCGGCCTTGGCCGCCAGCGCGCGCGCGTCCGCGGAGGGATGGCGCAGGCTTTCCGGGAAGGAAATGCCCAGGTTCTCTTCCGCGAAGCGGGCGGTTTCCGCTACCAAGGCCGCCATCGCGGCCAAGACGACCGGCGCGGCATGTCCGGATTGGAGGGTATCGCCGCGGTTACCCAGCTTCCGCAATCGATCCAGAAAGTCGGAGATGCGATCCTGCGTCGCCACCAGATGGCCGCCCAAGGCCATGCGTTGCGCGAGCACGGCGGGGCGCAGGCGATCGGGAACCACATTGTCGATGTTCTTGATGAAGACGATGTCGCCCCGGGTCAGGAAGAGGTTTTCCAACAGCGCGCCATGGCCGCCGGGACGGAAGCAAAGGCTGCCGTCCGGATTGCGCAGGGGGTCGTTGTGCTCGTCCGCGGCCAGGGTGTCCGTGGAGGCCTTCTGGGTGGACAGTCCGATCTCGAAACGGATGCCCGCGGCTTCAAAGTCCGGCCGGGCCGCGTCGAGGAGGGCGCGGATGTCCCGCTCATGGTCGGGCGAGACGGTGAAATGCATCCGCGCCGTTCCGGACGCGTCCTTCACCAGGGCCGAGGCTTCGGCCAGGTGCTCTTCCAGGGAGGTGCGCGGGCCGCCGGGGTAGCGGTGGAACGGGATCAGGGCCTTGGGCCGATGGGCGAAGTGCAGCCCTTCCGGCGAAAGCATGGCTTCCAGGAAGGAGCGGTATTCTCCTGCCGCATACAGGGCGGCGGCATCTTTCCCGGCTCCGGTATTCTTTTTACCATCGGCGTCTTTTGCATTCTTGGCGACCGCGGCGGCCAGCGCGTCGAAGAAGGGGAAGCGGCGCAGGCCGTTGAACCACTCGACCGTTTCCCTGGCGTCCGGATTCTTTTCCGCTTCCTTGGCCAGGTCCGCGAAGCTGGGGGAGTCCGTCCGGTTCAACACCGCAGTGAGACCCTTGAACATGCGGGTGGCGGCCCCGGAGGCGGGTACGAATTCCATCGCCCGGCCTTTGGCCGCGGCCGCGGCGTAGACGGCGGAGAGGCTTTCCCGGCCTTCCGGCGTCAGGCGTACGATACCGTCGTTCAGGGTGCAGGGTCGATCCAACCGGGTATGGCGCGCACCCGAGCGGAAAAGGGCCAGTTGGGCGGCGGCCCTCTCTTCGCCGACGCCGCGGTTCCCGAGTTCGGCGCGGTCGGCAGCGGTGAAGGGCGAATCCTCCGGAGAGAGCAGGGGCGGAGTGTTCCGGCTCAGGCATCCCTCCCGGACCGGGAAAGCAACTCGCGCACGCCCGCCCCGAGATGGGTTTCGCGCCATTTGTCCAGGAAGCCGGCGGCGAAGGAGGCGGCCACCCATGCCAGGCGCCAGCGCCGTAACAGCACGGTTACGGCGAGCGCGAAGAGGGACGCGAACGCGCCTCCGCGGATCCAATTCATCGGTGAGATATCGACGCTATCGGCCATGGTCATCCTCAAACTCAAAATAGCTTTCCTTTACTTCTCCGCAATAGCCAGGATGTTTAATCCCAGCAGGAAGCCGCGCACCCGGATCTTCGCCGCCGGGAATCCGGCCTGGAGCAGGAGGTCGCGGATATCCCGGTGCAGGAACAGGCTTTTGTGCTCCTCGATCTCCTCCTTGCTGACCAGCCCCAGGCGCGCCAGGATCCGGAGGATGCCGTCCGCGAAGGCGTGGGGCGTGGTGAGGATCAATTGCCCGTTGGGCTTGAGGACCCGGCGGATTTCCGCCATGAGCGCGGGGAGACCCGCGGGCTCAAGATGTTCGATGACCGCCAGGGAGGAAACGCAGGAGAAGGAGGCTTCCGGATAGGGCAGGCGCACGTCGCCGTTGAGAGACAGGCGGGACAGTTCCAGGCCATCGCTCCCGGCCGCCGGGTTCCCGTCCTCGGGTCCCAACTGGTCGACGCCGACTTTGCGGGCGAAGGGCGCCTGGATCAGGAAATAGGGATGGCTGCCGCAACCGACGTCCAGGATTTCCCTACCGCTCAGGGCGGGGTTGATGGCCCGGAGGGCCGCGTTCATGCGGCGGCGGGCGAGGAAACCTTCCAGGCTCCCATAGCCGCGCGTGGGGCGCGGAGCCAGGGCCGGCGCGCGCGGTTCCACTAGCCGCGTCCTCTATGTCCCTTGCGTCCTCTGAGTCCCACTAGGCGGGCCCCAGCGGTACGGCCTGCATCAGGCGGACTTCCCGGCGAACATCCCGTATTTGACGATGACCCACAAGGCGCGGAAGCCGTCCTTCATGCGGATCTTCTTCCCTTCCTCGTAGGTGCGGCCGTGGTAGGAGATGGGGACTTCGTAGATGCGCAGGCGCTTGCGCGCCACCTTGGCGACGATTTCCGGTTCGAACCCGAAGCGGTTCTCCTGGATGACGATGCCTTCCAGCGCCTTTTTGGTGAAGACCTTGTAGCAGGTCTCCATGTCGCTCAGGTTGAGGTTGGTGAAGATGTTGGACAGCAGGGTGAGGATGCTGTTGCCCACGGAGTGCCAGAAGAAGAGCACGCGGCGAGTGTCCCCCAGGAAGCGCGATCCGAAGACCACGTCCGCGCGGCCGTCCAGGATGGGCTTGAGCAGGGCGCCGTAATTCATCGGATCGTATTCCAGATCCGCGTCCTGGATGAGGATGATATCCCCGGTGATGGAGGCGATGCCGGTGCGGAGGGCGGCGCCCTTGCCGGCGTTCCTGGGCTGATGGATGACGCGCGAGCCGGCGTGATCCCGCGCCAGGCCGTCCAGGATGGCGGTGGTGCCGTCCGTGCTGCCGTCGTTCACCAGTACGATTTCATCGACGAGGCCGGTAGCGACGACGGTCGCATGCAGTTTGGCTACGGTGGCGGCTTCATTATATACGGGTATCACCACGGAGACGCGCATGAGCCTCATTATACATCTTTGGCGGCCGATTCCGGACGGAAATGGGGCGAAAACCGCTTGCCCTCAGCCCCAACCGCGGTACAGGAAGCGGGGATGGGTGCGATGGACCGGGGGAGCGGGAGGCATTTCCGCCTCGCAGCGGGTTTCCTTCAGGGAGCGGAGGCGGGTATTGTTCTGGATGCTCTGTCCATAGGCGGACAATTGCCGTTCCACGAAGCGCTGCCGTAGGGCCTTGCCCCCGAACCAGCGTTGCAGGAAAAGCACTTCCCGGTTGGACGAGAAGAGGCTGTCCAGGCCTTGGATGGTGAAGTCCTGGGATGGGGGCAGAGGATAATACCCGTCCAGGGCGGCGCAGGCGTTGCGCAGGGAATCGATGGCCTCGCAGCGGCCTTGCTTGGCGAAGGCGGACATGAGGATTTCCATGGCGGGCAGATGGTTGGGATACCAGTCCAGGATGGAGGCCGCGTATTTGGCGCTCGAGTCGTAGCGGTCCAGGGTGGCATAGACCTGGGCCAGCGCCTCATCGCGCTTCTTGGCGTCCGGTGCGACTTTCTGCACATATTGGATCAGTTTGACCGCCTCCGCCTCGCGACGGAATTCGGAGAGCACGCCCGCATAGCCGTAATTGGCTTCTTCATTGTCGGGATTGAGGCGCAGGGCTTTCACCAGCAGATCCGTGTAGACCTTGGGGTTGCCTTCCGATTGCGAAATCGCCTTCACGTAGAGGCGTTCTGAAAGCAGTTCCGGGGCGCGGAGGCAAAGGTGCAGGCAAGCCAGGGAGGCCAGGGCTCCGCCCGCCAGGGCCTTGGCGGTGAAGGTCAGACGCTTGATAGGCAGCCCCTCCGAGAGGAAGGACCAGCCATAGCCGATCAGGGCCCAGTAGGCGAAGCGCGCAGGCATCTGATCAAGGATTGGACTGCACAGGCCCAACATGGTCAGGGCCGCCAGGCAGAAGAACGCGTACTTGGCCTCCAGGCGCCACTCGCGGTAATAGATGCGGGCGAATCCGAAGAAGGCGCCGGCCAACAGCATCAGCTCCAGGGCCAGGTAGACCGAGCCGCCCTCGGCTAGGGATTCCAGGAAATGGTTCTGCGCGTGGAACAGGATCGGGAGTTCGGCAATCCCCCCGTGCGCGGGCCACACGCCCTGGAACGGAACCACGGCGAAGCGGAATCCGCCGATGCCGGTACCGAACAGGGGCGCGGCGAGGAAGACCCGCCAGGCCGATCCCCAGGCCCAGGGCAGGAACCCCGGGGACGAAGGCGAGAGCGCAGTGGCCATCTTATGCAATTGCATATCCGGAAGGTTGAGCCAGGCCATGCCCAGGCTGAGGGTGATGCCCGTGACCCACGCCAGCCGTTCCAGGCGGGGCTCGCGGCCGTCCAGCTTGAGGGACAGGAACAGCAGGGGCAGGAAGCAGAGGAAGAACACGCCTTGCACCAGGCGCGAGTCCACCAGCAGGATGGAGAGCAGCACGACCAGGCTGGCGGAGTACAGCATCACCTGAACGGACCTGTGCGAGCGTCCTTTTTCCATCAGGTAGAAATGCAGGAAGGCGCCGAGGATGAGCACCGCGCCGAACATGTGCTTGTCCCCGAAGAAGGAGGTGACGTGGTAGGTGGTTGCGGCGTCATAGCCTTCCGCCAGGGTCTGCGCGGGTCCCATGCCCAGATGCGTCAGCGTCACCACGTCCATCAGGCCGCGCGCCACGCATACGAGGATCAGCGCCGGCAGCAGCCAGCGATGGGCCAGCGGCGCCCGCGCGAATCCCAGCAGGAAGGCGAGCAGGATGCCCACCAGGGCCACGGCGGCTTCCTGGAACACGGTTTCGCGGGAAAGCCGGAAGTAGGCGAACAGCCAGAAGACCAGGAACGGAATAAGGGCGCGAGAGAGCGAGAGGCGGCGGAGATAGGCCAACATCAGGCCCGCCATGCCCACCACCATGAGCGGGGCCTTGAGATCGGAAGGATCCTGGAAGCTGCCGGAAACGGCCATCGCGCCGCCCCAGGTGAGCGCTAGGAACAGGAGGATGAGGAGGCGTCTGGGCATCGGGTCCATGGGTAAAAAAAAGACCCGGCTAGGGCCGGGTCTGAACTTGAATCCGAATCGCGGAGACTGTTCCGATCAGTAGTTCGGGATATAAGACTTGCAGCTTGCGACAATGGTGGTGCCCGTGACGTGGTCGAACGTATCGCCGGCCACGGCATAGGTCGACTTGATGTTTCCGCTCGTGCAATTGCCGAACCCGGAACCTGCGACACCGGCCGTGAGATCGGTAGCGGTCGGGGTATAGGTGAACCACATGCTGGTAGGATTCTGGAATCCAATCGCGGCGGCCGCACCACCCGCACCGGTCTCCTGGGCATAGGCGCTCTGGAGTGTTTCCCAGTTCGCAATCACGCCCGGGGCTTCCGCCGCCTTGGCCTTGGCACTGACACCGAACATCTTGGGAATGGCCAAAGCCGACAAGATGCCGATGATGACGATAACGACCATCAACTCGATAAGTGTGAATCCCTTTTGCAACTTCATTTGTACTCCTTTTGAATAGGTCCCGAACAAGCTATTTGCGTTCATCATACGCTTTTCTTGTATCTCTTGCAAGCGCAAATTCCATACCTATCCATACAGCCAACCCTGGATGCCGGAATCAGGCCGTCCGGGCTATGTGGTTGAAATATCCGGGTTCCCGAACCGGTACTCTGGTTGCAAATTGCAAATCAGATTGGCAAAATGCAAAAAAATCGAGGGTACTTACCGGTATATACTCGGGTAAGCAAGCGCTCTGACGGTAGGCTCGACAACCCGATGTGCGGGTTGACCTTGGAAATGGAAAAAACGAAAAAAAAAGACCCGGCCGGAGCCAGGTCTTTACGTGAATCCCGAAAGCTTTCGCGATCAGTAGTTCGGGATATAAGACTTGCAGGATGCAACAATGGTGGTTCCCGTGACGTGATCGAAAGTGTCGCCGGCCACGGCATATGTCGACTTGATGTTTCCAGCCGTGCAATTGCCGAACCCGCTACCGGCTACGGTGGCCGTGATATTAAGGGCGACCGGGACATAGGTGAACCACATGCTGGTAGGGTTCTGGAATCCAATCGCAGCGGCCGCGCCTCCTGCTCCGGTCTCCTGGGCATAGGCGCTTTGCAACGTTTCCCAGTTCGCGATCACGCCCGGGGCTTCCGCCGCCTTGGCCTTGGCGCTGACGCCGAACATCTTGGGAATGGCCAAAGCCGACAAGATGCCGATGATGACGATAACCACCATCAACTCGATTAGTGTGAATCCCTTTTGCATTTTCCCCATCTCCTGGTTCTGACTTTTCACTTGAATCCCTATATCAAATCATACGGGCCGGCATGCGGGACGGCCCATACTTTTTTCCGCTTAGAAGTTCGGGGTATAATCCTTGCAGGTGCCTATGCTCATGCTATGGTCGGCCACGTCGGAGGTCACGTCGAATGACGATTGGAAGGTATCGGAAGTGGCGCAGTTGCCGAAGGCGACGGTGGGGTTGGCCGTGATGGTGGTCGAAACCATGCTCGCGCCTCCATCCACGTAGGCGAACCACATGGAGGTCGTGCTGGGGTCGACGAAACCGATGGTTGCGAAGGCGCCGGCGCCGCCGGATTCCTGCACGTATGCGCTTTGCAGGGTTTCCCAGTTGGAGATCACGCCCGGGGCTTCGGCCGCCTTGGCCTTGGCGCTGGTGCCGAACATCTTGGGAATCGCCAAGGCGGACAGGATGCCGATGATGACGATGACGACCATGAGTTCGATGAGGGTGAAACCTTTTTGCAACTTCATTTTTATTCTCCTTTTACGAGTACTGACAAAGCCCCGTGTGCGGCAATCATATGCCTTTTCCCGGAGTCCTGACAATCGCAAGGGCCGGGCCAAAGGGCGGGATCCGGTTCCGGTCCGCCAATCCCGGCAAATTCCGGGTTCTCGCGCGGATAGTCCCGAAAAACGCAAGGACGGATTTTTGCAATCTGCGAACAACCCGGGGATTTTGCGAAGGGGAATTTGGGATGCGGCGGGTATTTGAGGAAGAGCCGGAGGAAGAATCAGCGGAGGTTGCGGCCGGACTCGGCCACGGAGCGACCGGCCAGATCGAAGGCTTCCTGAAGCCTGAATATATAGATATCCTCGACGGGGAAGATGTCGCGGGCGGTTTCCAGCAATCCCGCGAACTCCTGCGTCCGGCCCATGCCGCCCAGACATTCGGCTTTGCCGAGATACGCGTTGAAGTACGCCGGATTCAACCGTAGCGCCTGATCATAGGCGATGAGGGCCGCCGGATAGTTCCGTTCGGTCTTCAGGGCGTTGGCCTTCTGCGCGAGTTTCTGGACTTCAATGGACTCCTGCTCCGAGAGCATTCCCCGGACGGCCTTGGCCCGATCGGAGCGCCCCGTCGTCTCGCAGAACCATTGCAAGGCGTCCAGGTAACCTGCCCGTTGCGCCCACACGGTCATGAACCTTCCATACAGGCCGCGGAATTCCCGCTCGCCCATGGCCGGCTGGCCTGGTTTGCCTTCCGATCGGGCCTGGAAGATCCGGATGGCGCTTAGAGTGATGGCGTCCGCCCCCACGCGTTCCGCCAGCGATGCGGCCTCCTGGAATCGGCCGCCTGCCGCGTCCGACAGCGCCCATTCCGATCCGAGATCGCGGCGGAAACCGGTGGGCAGGGAATCGAAATCCCCTTCGGGCAGTGCGGGGCCCCGGAAGGCCGGCCACTTGCGGATCAGCAGGTAACGCAGCTGGTACTTGAGCAACCCGTCCTTGGCTCGCCGCGAGAACGCGTCCAGGGTGTCCGGAGACAGCGTGCCCCGCACCATCATCATGTGCAGTCCGTAATAGTTCCGGTAGGGTTGCGGGGCATTCCCGGCGAACAGCTCCATGCGCGCCAGCCTTACCGAATCGGCTTCCTGATCCTTATCCTGTACCCGCAGGTTTCCGGACATGGCGTCGATGGCGAGGAACACGAACAGGGATTCGCGCTGGCCCGGCGCGGTGAAGCTGGCGGGTGTAAGACCGGTGAAGGCCGCGCCCCCCATGCGGCTCAGGCGCGCGGACCGATCCTTGGGAAGCAGGGGCATGCGCGTCTCAATGTAGGCGTTGGCGTCCCGGTTGACGGGTCCCGGGCCTTCCAACGCGGATCCAGGCACGGGCTGGGTGGCGGCGTAGCGGAGTACGTCCACCGGAAGCGGGTGCTCGTTGAGGCTGAGCAATTGGCGGAGGGCGGGAAGGGCGAACAGCCGTTCCACCGCGGACAGATCGATCCGCGCATCCCCCTTGGAGCCGATGAAATAGAATCCGCTCGAAGCGTTGATGGTCCGGTATATGACCGCGTGATCGAAGACGCGGCCGAAGGCGTTGCAGATGGACGCGAGCGCGGCTTCGTCCAGGGAGGTGGGCATGAACCATTGACAGAAGACGCCGCCGGAAGCCAGATTCCGGTACACCAGCCGGAACATTTCTTCGGTGAACAAATCCGCCGCGCCGCTCACCCAGGGATGGGCCGGTTGGGAGGCGATGATGTCCCAGCGCTTGGAATCCTTGCGGTAGAGGTTCCGGACCAGGAAGTTGCGCGCATCGTCCAGGCGCAAGGTTACGCCGGTGTCGTCGAGCGGGCTCTGGCCCAGCGGGTAGATGCTGCGGCAGATGGAGGCCATCGAGGGTTCCAGTTCGATGACCTCGACCCTGGGCACTCCCGCCTTGCGGAGCACGCCCGTGGTGATGCCGGCCCCCAGGCCCACCACCAGGGCGTTCGTCGCGTCCGGTTTGTGGATGGCCGGGAACAATCCCACCATGGAGCTTTCCATGTTGTAGTACGGCGGATCCATCCTCCGGCCCGATTGCGAGAGGCCGTTGCTCTGGATGCCGAAGCTCCGGCCCGTCAGAGTCACCGTCACCGTGGAGCCCACGCCGTCCTTGTATGCCTTAAGGCTGTTCCCGGGATTGAAGTTGGCGGAGAGGCTCTGGAAGAGTCCAGAAAGCGATGCGGGCTTGCCGTCATAGGCGTTGATGAGCACGGTCTTGGCGTCGATTTCCGGCCACCAGCCTGCCGCGAGAATGAAAGGGACCAGAACCGCCAGGGCCCAGGCGCGGCGCGGCGCGGGCTCGGTCACGCCCAGCAGGACCGCGGCGGTGAGGGAGACGAGCATGAGCATGACGTTCAGGAACACCACGCCCTCGATGCCGAACTTGTTCATCAGGAAAGACGCGGAGAGCAGGGATCCGGCCACGGAACAGGAGGTGTTCAAGGCATAGGCGATGCCGGCTCCGCGCGCCGGATCGCGGAGACCGCGGCTCCCATGGGTGTAGATGGCGACCGCGGCGGGAAACAGGAATCCGAACCCGGCCGTGATCGGCAGCAGCGCGAGGATGGCGGTGAGAAACGCCAAGTGGATGCCCATGGTATTGCGCAGGGTCTGGGTAATGGCGCGCAGAAGGTAACCTTCCACGGGCAGCACCAGCCGGGACAACGCGAGATAGGCCAGGATGCAGAGCGCCACCGCGACGTAGGCGCGCAACAGCCGCGCTGGGGACTGCAGGCCGCGCGCCGCACGTGCGAAGGCGAGGCCTCCCAATCCGATGCCGGCCAGGAAGGAGCCGAGCGTGGCCCCGATGCCGTAGAGCGAGCCTTCCATGGCGATCGAGAGCACGCGGCCCCAGACCACCTCGTATCCCAAGGTCGTGAATCCCGTGGTCCCCAGGAGCAATAGGCCGATGAGGCGGTAGCGGCCATCGGAAACGCCGTCCGACGATCCTGCCGCGATATCGAGCGGAGCACCCACGCCTTCCGTCTGCGCAGCGTCGGCTCCGCCGTGCGGTTCCCGTCTCGCGCCCGCCATCCAGGCTGCGGCGAAGACCAACAGGTTCAAGATCACGGCGGCGAAATAGGTCCGTTCCAGGCCGAGGCGGGGCATCAGCCAATGAGTGGCCAGGTAAACGCCGAAGAAGGCCCCTAGGGTATTGACGCCGTAGAGTCCGCCCAGCCCGGAGTCGAAACGCAGGCCCTGGCGGCGGATATGCTCCAACAGGATGGGCATGGTCGCGCCCATCGCTACGGTGGGGATGGCCAGGGCTGCGGCCGCGACGCAGAAGCGGAGGGCGATGCCGGTGGGTTCGGATCCGGCCGCGTTGGCCAGGGCGAAGAGGTGATGGAGCCGGAACAGCAGCGGGAACAGCGCGGCCGCGGAGAGCCCCACGCCCAGCTCCAGCAGTCCATAGGCGCGGAACGGAGCGTTGAGCCCCCGCGCGATACGTCCGCCGATCAGCGAGCCGCACGCCAGGCCCAGGAAGAACACGGCGAGCACGGCCGCAAAGGCCATGGACGTGGACCCGAGGGAAAAGCTCATGATTCTGGTCCACAGCAGTTCGTAGATCAGGCTGGTGGATCCGGAAAGGAACAGGCAACCGTAGAGGAGGTAACGCGCGTGTTTCATTTCCGGCGGCTCACGGGTAGAGCCGCCGCATCAGATCACGGGTTTGCGGGGACATGTCGTCCGACAGGTATTCGTGGATGACCCCGAGAGCCACCACTTCGATCATCGGTTCCAGGGCAGCCTCCTTGAGGACGCGCGAAACCGCATCCTTACGTCTCTCCAGGCTTTCCGGCGGGCCGGGATACATTTTCAGGATCTTGTCGAGGAAGATTTCGCGGTTGATGGTGTTGTCCGACCGGACGTAGCTGTTGACCAGGAACGCCAGGGCCACCCGCCTCCCGCCACCCTTGCTCAACAGGGTCGCGCACAGGGTGCGGATGTGATCCGGGACATCCTTATCCAGGGTTACCGGTTCCAGGAATTCCGCCGCCTTGGTGTAGTTGGAGTCCAGGGCCAATTGCGCCATGGCCGCGTAGACCCGGAGCCGCCAGTCCTTGGGGAACTCCCCGACGCCGCGCTCCAGAAGAGGCATGGTCTTAGGCAGTTGGGATTTATCCTTCGTCAGCACCACGCCTCCGAACTCGTAGGCCTGTCGCATATGGGGATTGAGGATGGTGACGATGTCCAGCATGTGGCCCAGCCATCCGTAGCCTTTGCCCTGCATGTAGGCGTCGGCGAAATAGATCATCGCCTGGATCCACAGGATATCGGCGACGGCTTCATCCAGATCCATCGTCAGGGGCTTGAGGAACTTGCCCGAGGGCAGGTAGGTCAGTTGATCTTCGTTCCAATCCGGAGGCTTGGTGGCGTCGGCCTTTTCGAGGCACCAGATGGCCGCGCCCAACAGCAGGAAAACGCAGAGGATGCCGATCCAGGTGAGATCCTTGGTCCCGCGGGACAGGGTCCCGGCGGCGGCGCGATTTTCCTTCATCCGACCAGTATAGTATACCCGGACCCGTCCGCACAACCCCATGACGGACGGCGGATTATGACGGCCGGTGGGCCGGGTCCCGGCAGGCTTCAATGGCCGGTGGGCGCGTCCTGGCAACAGCGGAAACCGACGAAGGGATAGCGCACGGAAGGGTAGAAGCTGAATTTTGCGAAGCCGCAGGTGGCTTCGTTGCCCGCGGTCCAATTGCCTCCGGCCACCATGAAGAAATCCGGATCCGGCGCAGGGGTGGACGTCCACTCCCACAGGTTGCCGGTCATGTCGTACAGGCCGTAATAGGATCGGCACACGGGAAAGCGCCCGGACCGAGAGGCCGCCGCTTCCTTGGCAGGGCAATGGTTCTCGTTGTACTTCGCGCCATACGGATAGGTATCCTTGTCCGGACCTTGGCAGGCCTCGCGCCATTCCGGCGCGGTGCATAGGCGCTTACCCACCGAACGGCAGGAGTCCACCGCGTCCTTCTGGCTCACGAAGGCGCGCGCCACGGCGTTGTCGCTGTCCGGCCATTCATACATGTCCATGCAAACGGTCTTGTTCCCGGCCCCGGGCATCCCGGGCCCGGGCTTACCGGTCTCGGTCTTTCCGGATGCGGACGCGGGAGCCGAAGCCTGCGAGGAGGGCGTTTTGGATATGGGCATGGAGTTGCCTGCGCAGGCGCCTGGGTTCCGTTCGATCACGTAGTCGACGCGCACCGCCTGGGCTTGGCGGTTGAGGGAGTCGATGCCGGAGATCCACAACGTCGTGTTGCGCTTGAACACCAAGGTATCTTCGTAGGATTTGAAATGGACGCTGTCCTCCAAGGAGTAGAGCAGCACGCAGCCTTCGCGGCAATGCAGGCTCACGCGTACGGAATCGAAGTGGCGGCCGCCCCAGGGATCGGCCCACAGGTAGGGACCGGAATCCACGGGAGCCAGGACTCGCGGCGCGGGCACGGTGTCTGGTTTTCTGGGAACGGGCTTGGGGAAAGGTTTGGATACGGGCTTGGGCGTCTGGATGGATTCAGGAGCGACGGGTTTGGGAAGCGTATCCGGCGGCTTCGCAGTCCCCGAACCGGTGACGGGCGGCAGGATCGAAGCGGGGGGAAGCGGTTCCTCCTGGCAGCGGTGCAGGATCAATGCCAGCAGCAAGGTGAGGAAGAAGACGCTTACGGGAAGCCAGGTGCGGCGCCGCTTCGCGGGTTTCTTCCCGTCGTCGGGAATCCCAGCATCCGCACCATCCGCGCCATTCCCACTTGATTCGGCCACTCCCGCTCCTTGCGCCTGGCTCCATTAAAGCATCCAGCCGTCAGGGTAAAATAGCAAAGCGAAAATTCTATTTTCCTCCCCATGTTCATGGATCAAGCCGAAAGCCTCATCTCCGACTATGCGGTCTCGGAACACTACATGTTTCTCGATCCCAAGGCCCGGGAGAACGTAGAGCCCGTTCTGCTGGCCTTTTTCCGGAAGGCGGCCGAGCGCGGGGGCGCGACCCTGGATACCCTCAAGGCCAAGGACGTCGAGGACGTGCTGCTTAACGTCATGCCCCGCTTGGATCTGGCGGCGGACCTCAAACGCGCGGTGCCTGACCAGTTGGAGGGCTTTTTCGCCTTCCTCAAGGACACGGGGCGTTTTCCTCCCGCCGGCGCCTGGCGCATGTGCGTGGAGGCTATGCGCAAACGCTACCTGGACAGCCTCCGCGACGACGGTTCGGTCAAAGGGACCACCTTCAAGAAGCAGTACACGGACGTGGGACGCAACGACCCCTGTCCCTGCGGCAGCGGCAAGAAATTCAAGAAATGCTGCATGGAGCTGATCCAGTAGGGTACGGATGGGCCCAACGGCGCCTTCCCGGCCCCCGAAACCTTGACATAATCGGGATCCTTTCCCATCTTTAATCCCCTGCCGGAATGGAAATCACCGATTTCCCCTCCGCAATCGCCCGTGCCCGGGTGGTGGAATTGGCAGACACGCAAGATTCAGGTTCTTGTGATCGCAAGGTCGTGGGAGTTCGACTCTCCCCTCGGGCATTACTTTCATCGCAGTGACGATTCCGGCCTAACGGCCGGTTTTCGTTTCCACCCCCGCCATTCCCTTCCCTCCCTATCTCTTCCACGTTCGCTGCGCGAAAAAAAAGACATTTCGCCTCAAGGATCACTAGATTTTACCGCATCCGAAAGAGGTCTGACATGATCCGAACCATTCTCGGGACCCTCGCGGCGGCCATCTGCCTTTCCGCTTGCGGTTCCAATCACGCGCAACTGGCGCAACGCGGCCAGAGCGAAGGCGAACATCTCCAGGAATTCTGCAAGCGGGCCGGCATCAACAATGCCGAGACCCAGCGCGCGGACGCGGCGCTCGCGTCTTCGGCCAAGCATCTCAAGGACGGGGATGAGGACGAGGCCTCCGCCGAATCCGATCTCGCCGGCACCCTGTACCGCCTGGCCATGGCCCGCAAGGAACTTGCCGACGTGCAGTCCGAAGTGGAGACCCTCAAGAAGGGGCTCGCCAAGGACAAGGATCAATTGCAGACCTATCAGGAAATCCTGAGCGAAATGAAAACCGTGAGGAAACCATGAACGCGCGCTTCCGCATCGAATCCCCGTTCGTCGCCGCGGCCTTCGCCGCCGCTTTGCTGATCGTTCCCGCCGGCGCCGCCGCCGCTCCCAAGCCTGCCGCCGCGGCTCCCGCGACCAAGGCCGCCCCCGCCGCTCCCGCGGATCCTGTGCAGACCATGCAGGCCAAGCTGGACGCGGCCATCACGGATCTGGGGCAACAGACGCCTCCCGATCTGGTTCCCGCCGCCCAGGCCCGGATCCACGAGTTGGTTGGACAGCTCAAAGAGGATCCAAAAGCCAAGGAAGCGCCCGGATGGATCGCGGCCTGCTCCCTGCTCACCGAAGCCGCAGTCACCCAGATCCGCGCCAAGAACGGCCAGTTGGAGCGCACTCGCCTCCAGCAAGATCGCATTTCCGCGCAGTCGGAGCTGGTCGCCACCCAGGATGAGATCTTCAAGCTCGAACGCGGCAACGTGTCCAGCCTCAAGGCGGATCTGGAAGAGCAGAGGCGCAAGGCGGCCGCCATGAAGGACGACGCCGAGAAGCGCTTCAGCGAATTGAACAGCGCGCTCATCCAGGTCTCCAAGGACGCGCGCGGCACCATCATCTCCATGTCGGACATCCTGTTCGACGTGGGCAAGGCGACCCTGACCCAGGACCTGAAGACCAACCTGGCCAAGATCGCCGGCATCCTCACCATCTACAAGGACGCGAACGTGCAGGTGGAAGGCCACACGGACAACGTGGGCGGGGAAGAGTACAACCAGAAGCTGTCCGAGAAGCGCGCCAGCAACGTGATGGAGTTCCTGACCACTCCGGGCGGCATCGCCGCCGCGCGCCTGACCTCGATGGGCTTCGGCTTCAGCAAGCCCATCGCCGACAATGCGACCAAGGAAGGGCGCCAGAAGAACCGGCGCGTGGATCTGGTGATCATGGACAAGAAGACGCCTTGATAAACCTGACCTAGAAAAGGAAGTACCCGATGAAGAAGCATATTTTCGGATTGGGAATTCTGGCCGGCGCTTGCCTCATGATCTTGGCCTGTAACTCCGGCGACGGAGTCACCGCGGTCTCTTCGACCGAACTCGTCGGGCATTGGAACTTCACCCGGGCCGAGTTCCACTATACTTCCAAAACCACTCCCGCCGTGGCCGGCGTTCCGGACTACAAAAAAGACACCGTCATGGACGTGACCGGTAAAGGCAATTACATCGAATTCAAGAACAATATGACCTACGTGGCCAATCTCCCGACAATCTCGCTGGGTTTCGCGAAAGCCGTGGCGGCGAAGGTGGATTCGGGAACCTGGAGCATCAACGGAAACACCCTGACCACCATCTCCGTGGCCAAGGACACGGTGATTGCCGCGGTCAGCATCAGCGGCGCGTCCGGAACGTTCACGGCGAGCCTGAATGACAGCTCCACCGACGCGGGGGAAACGACCACCACGTCCTTCAGCTCCGTTTTCGTCGGCACCAAGCAGTAACACGCCGGTTACTTCGGCCCGATTCCCACCCTCGTGGAATTCAGGCCCAACGAACATCCGTCGGGTCCAGGACCGCGGAAATCTCCGCCGGGGGCCCTTCTCCGCCTCAGTCCATCGCCCCCGCGATCATCGCATCCAACTGATCCTTTCCGTAGGGCTTGAGCAACAGGCCCTTCGCCCCCTGCCCCAGAAGCGCCTCGATCTTCCCGTCCGGGCTGTAGCCGGAGGAGAGGATCACCTTCACCGCCGCATGAATCTCCTTCAGCTCCTGGAAGGTTTCGAAGCCGTCGATATCGGCCATGACCATGTCCAGGACCACCAGATCGATGTTCCGCCAATGTTCCCGGAAAACGGCCAGGGCCTCGCGCCCGCCCGAAGCGGTCCGCACCGTGTGGGAGCCGGCCTTGAGCATGTCCGCGATGAGGTTCCGCACCTGGGGCTCGTCGTCCACGATCAGGATGCGCAGGCCCTTGGGCGTCGCCCCCAGGGCGGCTGCGGGTTCGGCCGCGGGCTTTTGGACCACGCCCCCGATTGCGGGGAAATAGAGATGGAAGGCCGTGCCGCGGCCGGGTTCGGTATCGACCAGGATGCGGCCCTTGTGGCTGTTTACGGTGCCGAAAACCGAGGCCATCCCCATGCCCGTCCCCTTGCCCGGGGGCTTGGTGGTGAAGAAGGGTTCGAAGAGGCGCTTCTTCACGGCTTCGCTCATGCCGGTGCCGGAGTCGGATACGACCACGTGCAGATACGTGCCCGCCGGTAGGTCGGAGAGTTCCGTGTTGTGCGGCCAGCCGAGGCCGCGCGGAGCGCGCACGCCGGGGATCTCCGTGGTTTCGGTGAGGAAGCGCAGGGAGCCGCCTTCGGGCATGGCGTCGCGGGCGTTGAGGGCGAGGTTGAGCAGCGCGTTCTGCAACGTGGCGGGATCGCCCAGGATGGACGCCTTGGACGCCTCCAGGCCCATGCTGATGGTGATGCGGGGATCGATGCTGTGGGCGAGCAGTTCGATGACCTCGCCGATCAGTTCGTGGAAATCGATGGCGATGCTCTCGATGTGGCCCTGGCGCGAGAACGAGAGCAGGTTGCGCGTGAGTTCGCCCGAGCGGTTCGCGGCGCGCACGATGGAAGCGGCGAAGCGCTTGAGTTCCGGATCCTCGACGCGGGTTTCCAGCAGGCCCGCGTAGCCGAGCATGACGCTGAGCTGGTTGTTGAAGTCGTGGGCGATGCCGCCGGCCAACTGCCCGATGGCGGTCATCTTCTCGCTTTGGCGCAGTTTCTCTTCCGCGCGCCGGCGCTCGGTGATGTCGTGGAAATAGATGGTGACGCCGTCCGCCGAAGGGTAGATGTGGTTCTCGAACCATTTGCCGTACGGCGGGTAGAATTCCTCGAGGGTGACGGGCTCCTGTTCCCGCATCGCCTTCTCATAGGCCTGATGGAATTTCTGCCCGACGCCTTCGGGGAACTCCGTCCAGATCTGCTTGCCGATCAGGCTCTCCGGATCGCGGCCGAACAGCATTCCGGCCTTGGAGTTGACGTAGGTGTAACGCCAGTGGGAATCCAGCGCCACGAACGCGTCCGAGATGCGCTCGAACACGATGCGTTTCTCCTCCTCGGCCCGGCGGCAGGCGATGGCGATGCCGGCGACATGGGTGATGATCCCGATGAGCTCCAGATGCATGGCGGTGGGACGGCCCGGCTTGCGGTAGTACATGGCGAAGGTGCCCAACACTTTCCCCGCCGCGTCCAGGATGGGCGTCGACCAGCACGAGCGCAATCCGAAGGGGAGCGCCGCGGCCTTGTACCTGGCCCAAAGCGGATCGGTCGCGATGTCCTCTACAATTACGGGCTGGCCTTTGAAGGCCGCGGTGCCGCAGGAACCCGCGAAGGGGCCGATGGGTTCCCCGTCGATAAGCTTCATGTACTCGGCGGGCAGACTCGGCGCGGCGCCATGGCGGAGATGCACTCCGTCCGGATCAAGGAGCAGGATGGAGCCGAGCATTTCGGGGGAATGGGCTTCGCAGAATTCCAGGCAGGCGGTGAGCACCGTCTCCAGGGGCTTGCCCTGGGCCAGCATTTCCAACACCCGGACCTGGCCGGTGAGAAGGGATTCTTGCATGGCGTCCTCGTGTAAAACGTTCAAGGCCCCGGGAAGCCGGACTTCCGATACGGGGTTGTGAGTTGCGTGATGTCCATTCCGCAACCGGTTTCAAAATCTAGTGTATTCTGATTGATTGTCGGCGGGATCATCCCGCTTAAAACGGGTTGATCCCGCCGGCCTGGATGCATTGGATGTGAAAAACGCGGAAAAGGCAAGTTTGCGCCGGTCGGTCGACGGTTACACGCCCCGGATCCTTTAGCGGCGCGGCAAAGGGGGGTTCGCAGCGCGCCCCCGATCCAAGCCCAATAACCAAAACAGCAGCGCCGCCATGGGAATGGCGGCGCGCTTTTAAGACCTGAATTCAGATCAAACGGATTGGGATCCGGTCAGGCCGGGGGATTCTGCTCGCTGAAGAGGGCGGCCGAACCGTATTCCCGATTCATCTTCGCGATATGCGTCACGGAGATTTCCTTGGGGCAGGCGGCTTCGCATTCATAATGGTTGCGGCAGTTGCCGAACCCGAGTCCGTCCATCTTCGAGACCATCGCCAGGGCGCGCTTGGCCTTCTCCGGCTGGCCCTGGGGCATATGCGCCAGATGCGAGACCTTGGCGGCCACGAAGAGCATGGCCGAGGCGTTGGGGCAGGCGGCCACGCAGGCGCCGCAGCCGATGCATTGGGCCGCGTCCATGGCCACGTCCGCGTCCGGCTTGGGGATCAGGAGGCTGTTGGCGTCCTGGGCCCCGCCCACGTTGGCGGAAATGAACCCGCCGGCGGCGATTATGGAGTCGAACGCGGAGCGGTCCACGACCAGGTCTTTCATTATCGGGAAAGCCCTGGCCCGCCAGGGCTCGATCACGATGGTGTCGCCGTCCTTGAAGCTGCGCATGAAGAGCTGGCACACCGTGGTGGCCGACTCCGGGCCGTGGGCCTCGCCGTCGATCATCTGGCAGCAGGTGCCGCAGATGCCTTCCCGGCAATCGCTCTCGAACGCGATGGGCTCCTCGTTCTTGGTCACCAGTTCGTTGTTGACCTCGTCGAGCATTTCCAGGAAGGACATGTCGGCCAGGATCTTGGTCGCCTTATAATCCTTGAAGGCGCCCTTGTCGTCGGCGTCCTTCTGTCTCCAGACCTTGAGCTTGAATTCCATTACTTGTAGCTCCTCTGCGTCAGGTGCACGTTGTCGAAGGTGAGAATGTCCTTGTGGAGCTCCGGCGTCTGGCCTTCGCCCTTCCATTCCCACGCCGCCACGTAGCAGAAATTCTCGTCGTCGCGCTGCGCTTCGCCGTCCGGCGTGGCCGACTCTTCGCGGAAATGCCCTCCGCAGCTTTCCTTGCGGTGCCAGGCGTCGTGGACCAGCAGTTCGCCGAATTCGAGGAAGTCCGCGATGCGGCCGGCCTCTTCCAGGTTCTGGTTCAGGCTGCCGGCGCCTCCGGTCACGTTCACGTCCTTCCAGAACTCCGCGCGCAGCTTGGGGATGGCTTCCAGGGCCTCTTTCAGGCTCTTGTCCGTGCGCGCCATGCCGCACTTGTCCCACATGATCTTGCCGAGCTCGCGGTGGAATTCCATCGCCGGCTTCTTGCCTTTGACGGCCAGGAGCTTGGTGATCATGTCGCGCTGCTTGGCTTCCGCGTCCTTGAAGGCCGCGTGGTCCGGCGAGACTTTGGGCAGGTTGGTCCCGGCCAGGTAATTGCCGATGGTCTGAGGGATGATGAAGTAGCCGTCCGCCAGGCCCTGCATGAGCGCGCTGGCGCCCAGGCGGTTGGCGCCGTGATCGGAAAAGTTGGCTTCTCCCAGCACGTGCAGTCCGGGAACGTTGCTCATCAGGTTGTAATCGACCCACAAGCCGCCCATGGTGTAATGCACGGCGGGATAAATCTGCATCGGGGTCTTGTACGGGTTCTGATCGGTGATGCGGAAATACATGTCGAACAGGTTGCCGTACTTCTCCTTGATCTTGGGCTCACCCACGCGTTTGATGGCGTCCGCGAAGTCCAGGTACACGGCCAGGCCGGAAGCGCCCACGCCCATGCCCTTGTCGCACACGTCCTTGGCGTTGCGCGACGCGACGTCGCGGGGCACCAGGTTGCCGAAGCTCGGGTAGCGCTCTTCCAGGAAGTAGTAGCGTTCGGCTTCGGGAATGGTTTCGGGGGCGCGCTTGTCGCCGCCCTGCTTGGGCACCCATACGCGTCCGTCGTTGCGCAGGCTCTCGGACATCAAGGTCAGCTTGCTCTGGTGCGTGCCGGTCACCGGGATGCAGGTGGGATGGATCTGGGTGTAGCAGGGGTTGGCGAAATAGGCGCCGCGCTTGTGCGCGCGCCAGGTCGCCGTCACGTTGCAGCCCATGGCGTTGGTCGAGAGGTAGAACACGCGGCCGTAACCGCCGGTGGCCATGATCACGGCGTCCGCCTCGTGGCGTTCCAGCTGCCCCGTGGTCAGGTTGCGCACGATGATGCCGCGCGCCTTGCCGTCGATCAGGACCAGGTCCAGGAACTCCTTGCGCACGTGCAGCTTCACGTTGCCCAGGCCCACCTGGCGCATCATGGTCGAGTACGCGCCGAGCAGCAACTGCTGGCCCGTCTGCCCGCGGGCGTAGAAGGTGCGCGAGACTTGGGTGCCGCCGAAGGAGCGGTTCTCCAGGAGTCCGCCGTAGTCGCGGGCGAAGGGCACGCCCAGCGCCACGCATTGGTCGATGATGTTCACCGAGACCTGGGCCAGGCGGTACACGTTGGCCTCGCGGGCGCGGAAGTCCCCGCCTTTGACGGTGTCGTAGAACAGGCGCTGCACGCTGTCGCCGTCGTTGGTGTAGTTCTTGGCGGCGTTGATGCCGCCCTGGGCCGCGATGCTGTGGGCGCGGCGCGGACTGTCCTGCCAGGTGAAGGTATGCACGTCGTAGCCGAGCTCGGCGAGCGAGGCGGAGGCGGAGCTGCCGGCCAGGCCGGTGCCGACGACGATGATCTTGTACTTCCGCTTGTTGGCCGGATTCACCAGCTTCATGTGGAACTTGTAGTCGTCCCACTTCTTGTCCATGGGGCCCGGCGGCACTTTGGGGTCGAGGATCATTAAGGCGTTCCTCCGTGTTGGAAATAGGCCCAGACGGCCAACAGGCTGAAGCCTCCGGCGATCAGGACGGCGTAGGCGCGTCCCGCGAAAAGCACGAAGGGCGTGTACTTGGCGTGGTTGAAGCCCAGGGACTGCAGGCTGCTCTGGAAGCCGTGGGACAAGTGGGAGAAGATCAGGGCCATGGCCAGCACGTAGGCGCCGGAATACCACCACAGGGAGAAGGCGCTCATCATGGTGCCGTAAAGATCCCGCATCTCGATGCCGTCGTACGTGACCATGGTGTGGCCCGTGACCGCGCCATAGCGGAAATGCGCCACGTGGATGAGGATGAAGATGAGGATGGCGCTGCCGGTCATCATCATGGAAGCGGAGTGCAGGGTCTGCTGCGAGGACTTCTTGACCGCGTAGGCCACGGGCCGCGCGGCGCGGTTTTCCAAAGTGAGGCCGATGGCCAGGCGGATGTGGATGAGAACGGCGAAGATGAGGAAGATCTCGACGGGGACGATGATCTCGGCCAACTCATGCAGGAGCAGATAACCGTACTTGTTGTACTTCTCCGCGCCCGAAAGCATCCCGAGGTTCCCGACCAGGTGGACTAACAGATAGCCGTAGAGGATCATGCCCGTGGCCCCCATCATCTGTTTCCTCCCGATGGAGGAACCCATGTATTTCTTCAGTGCGTGCATCCACCAACCTTTCCTTCGCCTGCGTCGCCTGCGAACCCGGCGAAAACGTCCATCCCTGTCCGTCCGGATGGCACTGTTCCGCTTCCGACGCGACGGGGGGAAAAGATAACATTTTCAGCCTGGAATGCAGGGCCCGGGGAGACGGGTCCGTCAACGTCCGCATCCCGCGCGCGCTCCGCGGGAATCGCCGCGAACCCGTCGGAGGAACGCCTTTTTATTGCGCGGGCAAGCCCAGATTGCGCGCCAGGAACTCCGCCATCGCGCGCCATTGGGCGATCTGCCCGTCCTGATCCCGCACGGCATGGCCCTCCTCGGAAAAGGTCATGAACCAGACCGGCTGCTTGCGGCTTTTCAGGGCGGCGAAGATGCGTTCCGATTCGGAGTAGGGGACGCGGGGATCGTTGCGGCCGTGGATGAGCAGCAGGGGCGTGCGGATGCGATCCATGCGGGTCAGGGGCGAGATGCTGTCCAGGAAGGCGGCCATGCGCGGATCCCGTTCGTCGCCGTACTCGGCCCGACGCAGGTCCCGGCGATAGCCGCTGGTCTTCTGCAGGAAGGAGGGGAAATGGGTGATGCCCACGGCGCTGATGCCGGCCTTGATCCCGCCCGCTCCGCCACCGGTTGCACGGTCCGGCCCAGCGTTCCCGGCGCCGCCGCTTCCGTTCGCTCCGTACTCGATCAAGGCGCTCAGGGACATGAACCCGCCATAAGACCGGCCCGAGATCGCCACCCGTCCCGCGTCCATCTCCGGTCGCGTGCGGATCCAGGTCAGCAGGGCGCCGATGTCTTTCACGCTGTTCATCCGCAGGTAGCCGTCGTCGGCGCGGATCCAGGCGCGCCCATAGCCGCTGGATCCCCGCACGTTGGGTTCGATCCCCGCCAACCCCAGCTCCGCCCCCGCATACTGCGCAAAGGCGTCGAACACCGGTCGCGCCTGCTGTTCAGGCCCTCCGTGGACCATGATCAGCACGGGCCGGGGTCCGGGAAAGGCCTTGGGATCCGGCCGCCACACCCATGCGGGAATAATCAGGCTGTCGAAGCCCGCCGGCGCTTCGCCCGGCGCGGGGTAACGCACAAGTTGCGGCTCGCGGAAGCGCCCGGAGGGGATTCCGCCGGTCTCGCTCAGGGTCCACCGTAACGTCCGGCCCTTGGCGATATCGTATGCATAGACGTCGCCGGGCGAGGTCGCGCTATTCAGGGTGAAGGCGAACTCCACGGCCTTGGTTCCCGGCCGGAAATGGATCTCGCCGATCACGCCGGGCGGGATGCCCTTCAACAGGCGAGGCTGCCGAGAACCGGCCTCCAGCAAATACAGGCGGCTCAAGCCGTCCTCGTTGAGCGCATAGATCAGGGAGTTCTTGTCCGGCGAAGCCTGGACCCAATCCACATCCCACTTCTCCGCAGGCGATAAGGCCACGGGCGCCGGGGGCACAGCGTCTCCGGGAGCGGGACCGGTGGGCGGATGGGTTTGCGGACGCGCCAGGTACACGCGGTGAAATCCTCCCGACGAATCCCCGGAGGCCATGCCCGTTTTTCCGGAATCGGCGCCCGCTCCCGCAGTCCCAGAGCCCGCCATTCCTACGCCCGCGGCCCGATCCGAGGTGAATGCCACGGCCCACGGGATTTCCCCCGCAGTCCCCGCGCGCGGCCGCACCTCGCCCCCCGGCCAACGCACCCACACCGCATGATCGGCATACGCGCCCTTGTCCTGGGGCGACAACGGCGTCAGCCAACCATCGGTCAGGGAGAGGACATGGAGTTCCGCCTGGGATGCGGAGACGTACCTCTGCACCAGCAGCCATTTCCCGTCCGGGCTGAAGTCCATGGGATTCCAGGTTCCGGGCAGACTCAGGACCAAGGTATCCCGGCCGTCGATCCCGCCCACGCGCACGTCCCAGCGATCGGTCCCCGCGGGCGTATGCGCATAGGCGAAACGGCTTCCGGAGTCGTTCCAGATCAGGCCGTCCACTCGGCCCGGCGGGCAGCCTAGGGCGCGGCTGGTACCGGTTTTCAAATCGTACAGGCGCAGGCGGAACAGTTCGTTTCCGCCGTCATCCTGGGTGTAAAGGAGATTCGCGCGTGCCGGTTTCGGGTTCAGGTAGAATCCGGACATGCGGCGCGGAAAGAAGGTGAGCTGGCGGCGATCGGCCCCCGGGGCCGCCACCTTATGGACCTGTGGGTAACGTCCAAGTTGCGTGTTGATGTACATGCCCGTGTCCGCCCAGCCGCCGAAACCGGCGGATCGCACCTGGGCATAGGCCGAAAGCGGTTCCAGGATGGAGGAGTCGAACCGGTCCGTATCGGTGGGGGCGGGGTTGCGTTCCAGTTGGAAGCCGGGTTCGTGAAGCGAAGGGGGTTGCGACGGCTTGGGAACCATTGCTACGGGGTCTGTGGGCGGCTTGGGGGCCGCGGATTGGGTTGGGTTGGGGACGGCGGCGTTCGGCGCGGCGGCAGTGAGGGACCCCGCGGCCCACAGTATCGGGATCAAAAAGGATGAGGGTCGAATGGCCATGACCCAAAGGTAGTTCGGCGATGAGCCTTTTCAATAACGATACGCGAACGTCATCAGCGCGCGGTGTTCGCGGTTGTCCACGTTGACTCCGTCCCCGGACATGCCCCAGAAAGAGTACGAGTAGGCCAGGTCCAGCGCCAAGGCCCCGCTGAACAGGAATCCCACGCCCGCGCTGATACGGTTCAGATCGTAAGTGGGATCAAAGGCCGTTTCCGGAAGCGAGTTCAGGGTATAGCCCGCGCGCAGCACCAGGTTGGCGGGCCGGATGAAGCGTTCCGCGCCCACGGACAGGATCATCTCGTCCTTGTATCCCGCCTTGTCCAGCACGGAGGCGCTCTTGGATCCGTAGCTGAACTGGCTGAAGCCATTGTAGCGGAAATCGCCCGCGAGCAGGAAGTCATCGCCCTGATAGGCCACGCCGGATTTGACCTGGAAGGGATAGCTTACCTGGTAATCGTTCTCGGAGTTGCCCACGCCCTTCTGCTCGTAGATATCCTCCAGGCTGAAGAACTTTTCCCACAGCACCACGGAGCAGCCCATGCGCAGGCGCGGCGAAACCTTGAACATCAGGGATGGCTCCAGGTTGAAGCCATCGTAGTTGCGGAGATAACCCACCTGGCCGCTGTCGGAAACATGGATCTGCTCGCCGCCCGTCACGTAGCCGGCGGCTAGGCCGAAGGTGAGATCCGGAGCGATGTCCAGGCCCATGCCCACGCGGTAGTTTTCCAGGGTGCCTTCCGCGTTGTAGGCGTAAGTGCCGCGCGTCGCCGAAAGGGAATCCTCATACGAGATGAGATCGGAAAAGGTGCGCGGGCGGTAATATCCGAAGGCGAAGCTGAGGCCGCCACGTACCGTGGGCACGGGCATCAGCCAGGCTAGGGACTGGATGCGGAGATCTTCCTGGCGTTGGCTGTGCGAAGGGAAGTTCCCTGCCTTGTCGACGCCGGAGAGCACGCTGCGCTCCAGGGACAGGGACAGCTCATGCTTCTTGACCGCGCTCAGGCCGGCGGGATTGTAGTAGAGGGCCGATGCGTCCGAGGCCACGGCGGTATAGCTTCCGCCCAGGGCCATGGGCCGGGCGGCGATGTCCTGGGCGCGGCCCAGGCTGAAGGGCGTGGGATTCGCATCGTCGGCAAATGCCGGGAACGCCGCGAGCGCCAGGGATAGGAGCACGAGGGATCCGATTAGCCATATCCTGCGGTTCACCGGCGCCTCCCCTTGTTCAAGGCCGGATGTTCGGGTTTCTCCGGCTGGCTTTTTTCCTGCGGGTCCTGCTTCTCCGACGATCCCGATGCGCTGCTGTTCGATCCCGACGAGGTTGAACCGCCCCCGGAAGCGGAGGAAGACGAGGATGACGTTGAATTGGAAGAGGAGGATCCGGCTTCCGAGGAGTTCTTGGGGACCGGAGCCGCTTCGGAACGGGAACGCCGGCCCTTATGCAAGGCCGGTTGATTGGACGGAAGGGTGAAAATGCGCTTGTCGGAAGCGTAGGGACCGTGGTTTCCGCCTCCGCCGGAAGGGGTATATCCTCCGTTGTCCCGATAGTAACCGCTATGGTACCCTCGATCGCTACGGTACCAGGGATCGTTCCACCAGTAAGCCCCGGTATAGTCCCGGTAGCGCGAGGAATAGATCCCGAATGAGATGGAGGGGTAGTCCCAGTCGTTGATGAGGTAACCGCGGTAGTACGGGCTGTCCTGGTAGTAATTGTTCACGACCACGGTATTCGGGCCGCTCGGGCGGTAAAGGGTGTCACTCTCCCTTTCGGCCACGGCGGAATCGCCGGATGTCGCGTAGCCGGGGTCCGGCGCGGCGGTATCGGCCTGGGACCGGGGCGCCCGGGAGTATTCCGGATAATCGGCGGCGGACCGTTCCGCATAGCCGCGGGTATAGAGTTGCGTGTAACATCCCGAGAAGCATAGCGGGAACGCGAATCCGGCGGCCAAGAGCATGACGACCTGCAGGCCCTTAAGTACGGCCTCCCGGGGTTGGGCCGATTCGCGGATTGGGAGGATCAGTTTGGGATTCTGCATACCCATTGGAAAAGCAAGGGGCATACCAGGTTCCATTCCCGCCTCCAGCAAGGCTATATCAGGGCCCAACCCTGGAAAATGCGGTGGAAAAAGGCTTTCGACCCGGGGTTGAACGGGTGCGGCTGTCCACCTTGTGGACGATGTCCAGTCCGTGGACACGTTTTGGTGCGACGGGTGCCGGAAATGGGCTTATCGGACGGCGCTGGGACCGCGCTTCAAGGACAGGAAATCTCCAAGGCCTTGTGCACATGGGCGACCAGGGAGCCGGGAGAAAAAGGTTTGGCCAGGAAGAGCGCGGCGGAGGAATCGATTTCCTCCTGAAGCACGTTGAATTCGACATAGCCTGAGACATAGATGACCCGGATATCCGGACGCGTGAGGCGCACCCGCTTCGCGAGTTCGAATCCGTTCTCGAACGGAGCCATGGCGAAATCCGAGAGCAGGAGATCGATCGTGCCCGAGAACTCGGCGTTGAACCGCAGGGCTTCCTGCGCATGCCGCGCGCGCAATACGGTGTATCCGTCGGCCTCCAAAACCATGGCCATGAATTCGCGCACGGATTCATCATCGTCGACCACGAGGATGTTGCGGGAGCGGTCTGATTCCAGTTTGCGCCTGGGGCGGATCCGCCGGTAAGCTTGGTTTAATTGTTTAGTCTGAAAGTCTGCCCGCATACCGGCGCCTCCGACAAGGTTTTTCCGGGCCCGTGGCCCTCTGAGTACGCACAATATTACTTTGCTGTACCTAGCGAAAAAACCCATTTTTCCCCTTATTTCGCAAGAAGTTGCTTACAATATGTGCGTAAATCCCGAGAGATGGAAAAAGGGACGGGAGGTCTGGAACCCTGCAAATTGGCTATCATTTTGGATAGGATGGACAAAGAGCGGCCTAATATTTTCCTGTTTCTGAATTATCGGGAGTTCATCAAGGACTTTTGCAAGTATGAGAAGTCGATCGACCGATCTTTTTCCTTGCGCACCTTCTCCGGAAAAATAAGCCCGACCCTGTTCACCTCCGGCCTGCTTTACGCGATCCTTAAGGGTAAGCGCAATATGAGCTCCACTTTGCGGCCCAAGTTCGTCCGTGCCATGGGCCTTAAGGAGCGCGAGTCCCAATATTTCGAGTTCCTGGTCCAGTTCAATCAGGGCAAGGACATGGAGGAGAAGAACCACTATTTCCTGCAGCTTTCGCAGTTCCGCGGCTCCAAGGCGAAAATCCTGAGCGAAAGCCAGTACAAATTTTTTTCCAACTGGTATTACCCGGTCATCTGGAATTATTTCGAATTGAACCAGACGCAGACCAATCCCGTGGAAATCGCCAAGCGCATCCATCCCTCGGTCACGGCGAACCAGGTCGAGGAGGCCATCCAGTTGCTGCTCGGCCTGAAACTCATCAAGAAGCTGGCCAATGGCTACGCCGTCACCGACAAACATATAGCGACCGAGCCCGAATTCCGCGGTTTTCTGGCGAAACACTACAATTTGCAGTTCATCCAGATGGCGGCCAACATGCTGGATTCCGTGGCCCCGGAATACCGCCAGTACAACACTTTGGTCTTCTCGACTTCGGAACGTGGATTTGAAGCCATCAAGGAACGTATAGTATCCTTTCAGGAAGAGCTCAAAGAAATCATCGATCGGGAACGCGAAACCGATCGCATCTGCACCCTGAGCATGCAGTTGTACCCGAATACGAAAATGCCCTCATGAACACCTTGCGCAATGGATTGAATCGGATGCCGACGGCGTGGAAGACCGCCTTGTGCGGACTCGCGTGCGTCTTGGCCTTTAGCCGCTGCGACACGCAGGTGGCCGGCACCAGCGTGGGCACCGGCAATCCCACCGAGATCGAAGTCGCCTTCAAGAGCGACTCGAGCGCCGCCGCATCCATCACCGGCAACCTCAGCGTCTACGCCTCCACACAGATTCCCGTCGAAGGCTATCAGCCGATGCCTTTGTTGACCGTGGACGTGGCCGGCGCGACCCATGCTTCCTTGAAAGCCTCGCTCTTCCTGAACGTGGCCGATTCGTTATGGCCCAAGGGTTCCAGGAACGATTCCGAACGCTTCTTCAATGTGGTGGTGACCGGAGAGAATCAAGGCGCGGTCCTCAAAGGCTTCACCTGGCGCAAGGCGGATACGTCCTTCGGCTTGCGGAAGGAAGACGATGCGCCGGCGGGAGTGATGACGGTGTCCGTGAAGGGGCTGCTGGCGCCGCTGGTGGCGTTCCAGGGAACGGTGGATACGTCAAACTTCAATATTTTTGCTGATTACCATCTCTTCATCTATGGAACTGGGTATAAGGTCAAAGTGGAGCATGGTAAATTTTCGATGCAGAACCTTCCAAAGGACAGCTACGACGCTTTCCTTCTCTCATTGCCTAAAAAGGATCACCCTATATCGGGTATGGATTCTACTTCCGTTTTTTCCATTACTACGCCGTTAGCTGCCGGAACCTCGAACCTAGTTAAGGGTTCTCTGCACGAGTTGATTCCTCTGCCCGATTCCCTCAGGTTTCAATAAAGCTCCTTTAAATTCAACTTTTCCCGGTAAGCAGCTGGAGAAAATCGAATATTCCACGCACAATATGTGCGCACGGAAAATGGGAGTTTTTCATTTTTTTAACCCTCTTTTGAGGGGAACCGCTCATTTGAATTAGCGGTTTTCTTTCTTCCCCTCCACAACCGAAATCCCCTTTCTCTCAAAAGAATCGAACACCCAAACGGTTGGCTATCCACCGCCCTGTAAGATTCCGCATAGATGTCCTCCCTAAGCACAAGCGGTCAGAACGGTAGATTCTCCATACTAATCAATGGGACAATTTCCCCACTGGCATTTTGCAGGGTCTTGGTGGGCAATCGCTCCACTGTCTTTGAGGATCCGCATGGCACAGTATGAACCCGCTATTTCCTGGAAGAGGTCGGCAATGAAAGTGTTCAAACGCATATCCGGTTTTGCAATATTCTCAGTGGCTCTCGTCTGCGGCCAGGATGCCAGGGACGGGTTCCGATACTTTGAATTTCCACATGCCTTGCCGGGAAAGGTTTTGAAGGCAAAGAAGGTGCTCAATTCTTCAACGGGCAAAATGGAGACTCAGGTGTTGGAGGATGGCGCGGCCACCGCATTGAACCTTGACATCTTGCAAGCACAGGAGGCGGCTGTCGCACATGCCCAGCGCGGACCGTTTAGCGAGGAATTGGCAGAAAAAGTTTCCACCATGGGCTTGCTTGCGCACGCTAAAGTGGCAATACATTTGAAATATCCTCCCGTTAACTATCCCGATAAAACCCAGGCCACGGACGAGCAGTTGCGTTTCAGCAGCATTGCCGCTGCAGCACTCGAACCAGTATCAAGTCTAACCTCATTGTACCTGCGACATGGACTGTCTGGCATGGAAGCCCGCGGAAACGGCATTGCCGAAGGAGAGCTAACGAGGTTGCAATTGGAAGCTCTGAAATTGGACCCCGACATTGGTGCAGTAGAGTTAGTTCATATTGATGCAAACATGAGCCCGGATCTATCGGCATTGGGAAGCTCAGCTTACAATCCGGGAAGTGTTCCTTCTGGGTCAGGATCCAGTGTGCACGCGGCAACCTTTGAGTCCGGATTGACCTCTGGATTTCTGAGCTGTATCGGAGTCACGCCGGCGGCTTATGATGCGGATGTTAGTAATGAAGGCGCCTACATTCGCCATTCTAATGGCTCATTCCGCTGTCTTGCTGCGACTGCACCTTCTGCTGCATTATATCACCGGTTGAGTTCAACTTTTGATGGTTCCAGCGATATTAATTATCTGATCAATAATGGTATCCAAACAGTAAGCTTGAGTGCTGCAAGAGGTGGAACCTCTCCTTATCACAGCACCAGTTCAGAGTTTCTTGTTATGGACGACTTCGCCTACCGTTACCCATATCCAGTGTATGTGACGGGTTCCGCCAATGCCGGATATAGTTATGAAACAAATTGGCAAAGTTACAACGCTATTAGCGTTGGAAACGTTAGGCATACGAATGGCAGTACCTATGAACTTGCAGACTGTACCCAGACGAAGAACCCCCCTCCCGTCTACGGCAGTTGTATATCCGGCAGCGGAGCTAATTGCGCGGGAGATCGCGAGATGCCGTACATCGTGGTGCCGGGTATCCCTTCAACCGGTACTGATTTCGCGAGCACCTGCCTTGAGGGTTCTGGGACGGTCGCGTGCGGCACTAGTTGGAGCGCTCCTGTGGGCAATGGAATTGCCGCAGATGTGATTTCGGCAGACAGCCGCCTGAGCGGTTGGCCCGAGAAGGTTCGCGCCACCATGATCCTCACCGCGCAGAACGTGGACGGCGGGGACTGGGCATCCGGTACCGACGGCCGGGACGGTTCGGGAGTGGTCTCCGGCTCCGAAGCGGTTTCGTTTGCGCAGAATCATACTACGGTCAGCGTAGGTAACACCGCCGTCGAGAAGGGTATGATGGCCAGTTCAATGTACGCATCGGATTTTTCCGCCGGGAACAAGCGCTTCAATTACCTGGTCCCCAATCCCAAACCGAGCGGAATGCATCTGCGCGCGGTGTTGACCTGGGACAGCAATCCCGTGGTGGGCGGAGGCACGAATGCGTTGAGCGATCTGGATCTGATCGTGCAGTACAACGGTTCGACGCGGTCTTCGGCAAGCTGGGACAACAACGTGGAGGTGGTGGATATCGCGGCCAGCGAAGTGACGGCCGGCAGCTCCTATTACATTGATGTTTCGCCTTATTCCAACCGCATTCCGGCCAGCGGATCTCGGACGAATTATTTCTACTACTCGGTGGCTTGGACCTGGGTGAAGGATCACGCAGCACAGTAGGCTGCATTATTGGAAATCTTGTATTTGAATTCAAAAACGCTATTGGCTAAGCCCGAAAGCGTTTTTGGATACACGTTCTCAAGCGGAAAGGGTCACTTATACTTCAGTGAATCGGGCAATTCCACGAAATCAATTGCGGGCCCTCTATAGATTGAATCCCTCGCTGTATTCATCCCGCCAATTAAACTAAAAATGGATGTAGAGTCTCTTCCAGACGTTGGATGCTCTTTTCCGGGCAATACAATAAGATAGGCGTCATGCTGGCCCTTGGGGAGCTTTGAAAGTGTAAACACACCGCCGTCGCCTTTTGCGGTAAACCCTGTGCCATAGATAAACAGATGGTACACGGCAATGCTGCTAAACGCTAAACGGTTTGTGTCCGTTTTACATGTATAGTCCATTAATTCTACTGTGTCATATAAAAAGAGCGAGGATGGAGCTTGGCTGAACGGCAAGCCGGACAGAAGTTCAGAGTGTTCACTAGCGCGCGGGCCAGGGAGATGCGTAGCGTTGCGATGGAGTAGGGGTTATGCCTTTCGG
>OBEQ010580309.1_pt1 | contig 43074 bp, 29 predicted proteins | sample 1670901 | NCBI WGS metagenome assembly OBEQ01 (sample SAMEA104232315, study PRJEB22302) | groundwater metagenome | biome: forest; feature: aquifer; material: groundwater | place: USA | collected 2011-08-07 | depth 5.4 m
CAGCCCTTCCAAGACCAGCCAGACCATCCGAGGCGGTCTCGTTTCCTTCGGCATCGAACGCAACGTCTGGTGGGATTGGCTGGTCCTGCGCGTGGGCGGCCAGAAGGAAATCACCTACCGGGATCAGACCAGTACCTTACCCGGTCAGAGCTTCAACTTCATCTTCACCAACCCGACCAACGACGGTTCCATCAATGATGCAGTGGGTTTCGGTATCGGAATCAATATCGAAGAGAAGCTGAAAGTGGACGCGACCTTGGCGGAGGATTTGCCATATACGTTCGGTAACCTCTTTTCCGGGCCTATCCACCACCTGGTCTCCCGCATTTCCGCCACGTACTCCTTTTAGTATCTTCCGGGCGATGACCCGAGTAAAATCATCCCTGCCGCCCGCACCCCTAGGTGCCATGCGCCTCCGGAGCGTGGCGGCCTTCCTGGCCGCCATCACCGCTTCGGCGGTCCTCCTGGCCGGCTGCGGCTCTTCCACCGACACCATGCAGCGGAAGCTCGACGTGATAGCGTCCGAGGATCTCCAGGACATCATAAAGGAAATCCCGGACAAAGCCAGGGGCGTCGCTTTGGCAAAGCCATACTACAAGGTTGATGCATACCAGGAGTTCCATGGTGATACGGCCGTGGTGTTTCAGGCCATGGCAACCGTGGTGTTCTTCTACCTGGATCCCTCGCTCGACCTGTGCCAGGTCAGGAAGTACCGGTACAAGACAACTTCCGGCATCTGGGATCGTTACGATGTAAAGCTCATGCACTTTCCGAAAAAATATTCTGGCGTTGCGGGCCAATAGTTTTTAAAATACTCTGGAGCAGGGAAACATTAGTTTCTAGATTTTTTTGAAATCCCCTACGGTTAAGGAGGGATCTCCCCTTTGTTCGGCTTCCTTTCCAGTGATATTGGCATCGATTTGGGCACTGCGAACACCTTGGTGCACGTCAGCGGCCGCGGAATTGTCATCAACGAACCCTCCGTCGTGGCCGTGGAACGGCGTACAAACAAGGTTTTGGCCATCGGATCCGAGGCCAAGCGCATGCTCGGGCGCACTCCGGGCGAAATCATAGCCGTCCGCCCCATGAAAGACGGCGTCATCGCCGACTTCCAGATGGTGGAAAGCCTGCTGACCCGGCTCATCCAGATCGCCCAGAAATACCCCCTTTTCTTCCTCAGGCCCCGCATAGTGGTGGGCGTACCATCAGGTATCACCGAGGTGGAAAAGCGGGCAGTCCTGGAGTCGGCCCAAAAGGCCGGCGCGCGTGAGGTGTACCTGGTCGCCGAGCCCATGGCGGCGGCCATCGGCATGGGCATCCCGGTCGAGGATCCGAGCGGCAACATGATTATCGATATCGGCGGCGGCACTTCGGAAATCGCCGTCATCGCCCTCTACGGAATCGTCTGCGACGCCTCGGTGCGCGTGGGCGGGGATGAGATGGACGAAGCCATCATCAACTACCTTAAGAAGAACTACAACCTGCTGGTGGGCGAAGGAACCGCGGAAAAGATCAAAATGCAGATCGGATCCGCGTATCCGCTGGACCATGAGCTGGAGATGGAAGTGCGCGGCCGCGATCTGATGGCCGGCATCCCGCACACCCTGAAAATCACTTCTGCGGAAATCCGTGAGGCCTTGGCCGAACCGGTGAACGCGATTGTGGAGGCCGTGAAACGCGCACTGGAACAGACGCCTCCGGAGTTGTCCGCGGACATCCTGGAAAAGGGCATCGTGATGACGGGTGGCGGCTCCCAGCTGCGTGGCCTGGATGAGCTCCTGCGCCAGGAAACCAATCTTCCCGTCAATGTGATCGATGATCCCCTGGTCTGCGTTTGCAAAGGCACGGCACGGATCCTCGAAGACATGGACAAATACTACAAGGTGCTGATGGAGGCGAGCCGGTAGGCCTTTGGAGGAGAGAAGTCAAAAGGCAAAATGCAAAGTGAAAAATTTAAAATGTAAGGTCCATGCACGGGAACCCCTCCCGGGTAGGTCTAGTGCGGTAGGCTCCGTTTCTTCTCCTCGATTGCGCGCTTTGCTTTTTGGCTTTTGCATTTTGACTTCTACCCGGTTGTCCGCCTCGGACAAACCTTGAGTTCCGCCATCTATTTGAACGCCGGACCCCTACTGTGAGCATTTTCGATTGGTTCTTGAGGCTCTTCACCCTGGGGAAGGGCATCGTATCCCTGCTCATATCCGTTGTTTTCTGCGCGGTGCTGATCTCGCTCAAGCCCCCGGAGCGGCAGACTTTTCACGACGTTATGATCAGCACCTTCCTCTATCCGGCCCAAGCCATCCTTTCCCGTCTCAACCGCACCATTTTCGTGTTCAAGGAAAATGACGAACTGAAACGCCAGAACACGGCCCTTCGGCTTGAAAATGATTACCTGGTCCAGGCCATCAAAGAGTTGCCCCGCGTTCAGGAGATGGAGGCGTTCGGCGCACGCAGCGGCCTGCGGTTGAAGATGGCGCAGATCAGCGCGGAGGATCCCGGACGCTATTCCACCAATTGGGTCATCAACCTGGGCCGGGAGGATTCCGTGGACGTGAACATGGCCGTCATGACCGCCATGGGCGTGGTGGGGAAGACCGCCAAATGCTATCGCAGCCATTGCCTGGTGCAGGGCCTGAGTGATCCGAATTGCAAGGTTTCCGTGCTGAGCAACCGCAGCCGCGTGAACGGCATGCTGGAAGCCTGGCCCGGCGGCCGCATGGTGGCCCGCTTCGCCGTGGACGCGGATGTGGGCACCGGCGATACCTTGGTGACCTCTGGCATGGGTGGGGTTTATCCCAAAGGCCTGCTGGTGGGCGTGGTGGCGGACGAGCATCAGGACGCCAGCGAAGGCGGCGACATCCTCAAGGGCCTGGAGATCAAGCCGTTCCAGAACCCGCATCGGGTCGAAGAGGTGTTCGTGCTGATCCGGCCGGACTCCTGGACCGTGGGGAAGGAAAAGTGAACTTCCTGAAAAGCGTGAGCTTCCTGGTGTTGGGCCTGATATTGCAGCAGACCGTGGTACAGATCATTTCCATCGGATCCATCAAGCCGGATCTGGTGATGGTGATGTTGGTGGCGGTGTCGATGCGTTACGGATCGGTGGTTGGCTTGTTCAGCGGTCTGACCATCGGTTTGATCCAGGATGTGTATGCCATCGAGGCGTTGGGCGCCAACGCCATGGCCAAATGCCTGGTGGGGTATTTCACCGGCCTGCTGGATGAAAAGGTCATCAAGGTCATGCCCGCGACCAAGGTGCTGTTCCTGGCGGTGGCCTTCCTCTTCCACGACATCATCTACGCCGTCGCCGCGGGTTTCCATGGCGAGGAGTTCTGGCAGGCCCTGGTCATGAGGACCCTGCCTTCCGGCATCTATACGCTGCTGGTGGGCGCGCTGGTCTTCTATTTCCTGGTCGCGCCCTCCCGGCACGAAGCCTGACCATGCAAGCCAGTTCGTCCTCCCGCCTCGATGATCCTTTCTACCGCGGGGCCATAGGACGGAACATCCTCATTATTTTCGGCTGCCTGCTCATCGGCCTGGTCTGCCGCCTGTTCTACCTCCAGATCATCAAGGGCTCCTACCACCAGAAGCTTTCCGAGCAGAACAGCATGCGCCTGCAGATCGTGCATGCGCCCAGGGGCCTCATCTACGACCGCAACGGCGCCCTGGTGGCGCGCAACCGGCCTTCCTACCAGGTGGCCATCCTGCCCACGCAATTGAAGGATCCCCAGCGTGTCATGGCCAACCTGATGCGCTTCCAGGACAGCTCCGGCGTGCACATCTTCGACTCCAACCTGGTGGCCTGGAGCCTGATGCGGGGCAAGTGGAAGAAGTTCCAGCCCCTGGTCATCCTCGAGGACGCGTCCCAGGAAATCGTGGCCATGGTGGAAGAGCATCAGCTGGATCTTCCCGGCGTCGTCACGGTGATGGACTCGCGCCGCTCCTATCCGTTCGGATACAACGCCGCGCACGTGCTGGGCTACATGGACGAGATCAAGGAAGAAGAGCTGGAGGATTTCACCCAGCACAAGGAAGAGACCGGCGACAGCCTGCCTTATATGAAAGGCGATCGCGTGGGCCGCAAGGGCCTGGAGAAGACTTACGAGCCCATCTTCCGCGGCAAGGACGGCGTCCGCTACATCAAGGTGAACGCGTTCGGCAAGGAGATGGAGGTCATCAAGGAGATGCCCCAGATCAAGCCCGTGCCCGGCAGCAATCTCATCACCACCCTGGACATGGGCTTGCAGGTGCTGGCCGATTCGCTTTTAGGGGATACGGTGAAGGGCGCGGTGGTGGCCATCGATCCGCGCAATGGCGAGGTGCTTGTGATGGCGTCGAGCCCGCGCATGGATGCGAACATCTTTTCCCTGTCCAAGGAGCGCCGGTCGAAGGAATGGGCCAAGCTGGCATTGGATCCCGCCATGCCGCTCAACAACCGCGCCACCGTGGGCGGCTATGAGCCCGGTTCCACCTGGAAGGGCATCATGAACGTGGCCGCGCTGCAATCCGGCAAGATAACCGTGACCGAGCGCATGGCCAAGAGCTGCACCGGCGGCTACCATTTCGGTAACCGGACCTGGCGTTGCTGGGATCCCAAAGGGCATGGATCGATGAGCATGATCGACGCGTTCACGGAATCCTGCGACGTATATTATTACCAGGTGGGCCTGATCATCGGCATGGACATCATCAACAAGGTGGCGCGGGATTTCGGCTTCGGGGATACCACGGGAATCGATCTGGATGAGGAGCGCTCCGGCATGCTGATGGATTCGGCGAGTTATACCAGGAAATTCAAGCGCCGCGGCTGGACCTGGTCGCGCGGCCTGGTGCTGAATCTTTCCATCGGCCAAGGGCAGCTTGTCACCCCGTTGCAGCTGGCGAATTACGCGGCCGGTCTGGGCAATGGCAAATACGTGTACCGGCCCCATTTCGTCAAAGAGGTGCGGGATCGGGTCGGCAACGTCGTATCCCACTACCAGCCGGAAGTGCTGCATCAATTGGAAATGACCGATGAGCAGCACCAAATCCTGCTCAAGGCGATGGAATCCGTGGTGAACTCCCCGCGCGGCACCGGCGGGCGTGCCCGCATGGCTGACGTGATCGTCGGAGGCAAGACCGGTTCGGCCGAGAATCCCCACGGCGGCAAGACCCACGCGCTGTTCATAGGCGTAGCGCCCCTATACCAACCCGAGCTGGCCATCGCGGTTGTACTGGAAAACGTCGGCCATGGAGGTTCCCTTGCGGCACCTATTGCAGGGGCGATTTTCCGCGAATATTTCAAGCGGAAAGTGGCCGGAGCGAAGCAAGTCCTTTGACGTGCCGATGCTCATCACTCTCGGCCTGATCATCATGATCGGGTTGCTCACGGTATATTCGGCCACCTGGGACGAACCGGGTAAGCATTGGCTGAAACAGTCCGCGTACGTGGTAATGGGAATCATCGCCATGGGCGCCATCTACCTGGTGCCGCCGAAGATCTTCTACGCCATGGCCTATCCCGCCTGGGTCATGTCCTTGTTCCCGCTGCTTTACATCATCATCCTCAAAGCCAATTCCGTGGAGCGCTGGATAGCCTTGCCGGGCGGCTTCAACCTGCAACCCTCCGAGCTTACCAAGGTGGCGCTGCTGCTGGCGATGGCCAGGCTGCTCTCCTTCCAGCCCATCACCTTGTCGCGTCCCAAGACGTTGATCGCGCCATTCCTGCTCTTCATCTTCCCCTTCATCCTGGTCCTCAACCAGCCGAACCTGAGCACGGCGCTGTCCTTCGTGGCGATGACGACGGTTATGGCGTATTGGTCCGGGCTCACCTTCCGGGAAATCTTCCTACTGGCTTCGCCGGTGCTTTCCGTGGCATTGACATTCCACCAGTTGGCATGGGCCCTCATGTTCATCGTCCTCATCGCCATCATCATCGTAAGCCGCATCAACCTCAAGGTCGCAGCCCTCCTCTTGCTGGTAAACATCGTCGCCGGGTACGGGGCCATCTTCGTCTGGAACAAGGTGCTGTACGAACACCAGCGCGGGCGCATCCTCACCTTCGTGGATCCGCAGCGGGATCCCCTGGGGGCGGGATACCAGGTTTTGCAGTCCAAGGTGGCGATCGGTTCCGGCGGTCTGCTTGGGAAGGGGTTCATGAACGGGACCCAGACCAACCTCAGCTTCCTGCCGGAAGAGCATACCGATTTCATCTTCTCCGTGTTCTCGGAGCAATTCGGTTTCCTGGGTTGCGTGGCCGTGTTGTGCCTGTACATGTATCTGTTGCACAGGATACTCAGGGTGGGGGCGGATATCCGCAACCGCTTCGTGAGCCTGGTGGCGGTCGGAGTGGCCTCCATCCTGGGCTTCCATATCATCGTCAACGTGTCCATGACCATCGGGCTGATGCCGGTGACCGGCCTGCCATTGCCATTCATGTCCTACGGCGGCTCCTTCCTGATCTCATGCCTGATCATGGTGGGATTGCTCGTAAATCTGCGCGCCCATGGTCACAATCTCTGAGCCGGCGGCGCCGCGCCGGGAAGCGATGCCGATTGCCGAACGCCGACCGCGCCAATCGGGTCGTTCGCTCATATCGCGCCTTTCGTTAAGGCCGCGGCTTCCGGACAGGGCCGGCCTAGTCCGCCTGGCGCGCGCGAGCGGCCGTGTCCTTTCCGATCTCTTCATGCCTCCGCTCTGTGTCCATTGCCGGCGCGATCGATGGGGTGGAACCCCGCTTTGCCTGGCCTGCCTGCGCAAGGCCGCGCCCCTGCGTCCTCCCGTATGCGTAACCTGCGGGTTACCCAGCTGCGCGGCCTCCCATGCAGGCGGGGAGGAGGGGGCGGTTCCCTTGCGCTTTCTCTTCCTGATGGGCCCACAGCTCTCCACCTTGATCCACGGATTCAAGTACCGGCATATGCGTCGGCATATCCGCTTCCTGTGCGCCTATCTCCGTTATCGGAATGATATCGCGGCTTGGGCGGGAACCTTCGATGCCTTGGTGCCGGTCCCTATCCATTCCATCCGCAAGCGGGAGCGGGGATACAACCAGGCCGAGGAAATCGCCCGGGAGGCGTCGCCCTACCTGAACCTTCCCGTGCTCGGCAAAGCCCTGCGGCGCACGCGGGCCACCATCTCCCAGACGAAATTGAACCGCGCGGATCGCGCGCGCAACCTGTCCCGGGCTTTCCTCTGTCCGGATCCGGAAATCGTTCGCGGTAAGCGCTTGCTTGTGGTGGACGACGTGTTCACGACGGGAGCGACAGCGGGCCGATGCGCGGAACTGTTGCTGGCGGCCGGAGCGGTTTACGTGGGCGTGCTGACGTTGGCCAAGGTGGAAACCGCCGTGGATCTCGATGATTTCGCTTTGGAGCTGGAAGCCGTTTCCGGCTATGCGGGCTGAGCGGAAGTCTTCGATAGCGAGCGAAGGGTTCTTCCCGGGGGCGGCGGATCCGGCGGCGGAGGGTGAGGGACTCGAACCCCCAAGCCTTTTGGGCGGCGGTTTTCAAGACCGCTGACTTACCAGTTAGCCTAACCCTCCTGGCGCGGCCAAATCCGGATGAAAGTTAACATATAGCTCCAAGGCGCGCAACGCCGCCCCAAATCTCCCAAATTTTTTTGCGGAAACGACCCGGACGTTTGGGCTATAATGGTCGAGTTGGTCCGGGCAATCCGTAAAGCGGCTTACCGGTCCAGGCCATTAAAGGAGAGCGTGATGCTTTATTTCACCCGCCGGCGGAATCCGTTTTTATTGCCCTCATTGGCCCTTTTGGCCATGGCCCTCATGTTCTGCGAGCCCGGCAAATCCCTGGATCCGACCCCGGCGGTCATCGTGCCGCCCGCCGATACGGGCAAGGTCGCCGATATCCGGGTGATATCCTCTCCCGCGGCCATCCTGCCGGGAGATACGGGATCCATCCAGATCGGGGTCACGGATACCGCCACCGGGTTGCCGCTCAAAGGCGCCAAACTCATCATCACCAGCACTTCCTTCTCCTTGATCTACGCCTCCTCGACCAAGGTATTCGATCTCGATTCCATCCCGGACGACGGCAAGGTGGGCTTCCGCATCTTATCTTCCACGCCCGGTAACGGCAGCGTTAACATCCGCGTGACCTCGAAGGACAAGATCCGCAGCAAATCCATAGCGGTAATCATCACGGAAAAGCCCGTGGCCCCGAAGGTCATGGAGATCTTGCCCAAGAACGTCGCCGCGAAGGAAACCACGCTCGTCGTTTTCACCGTGGTCGATTCCGCCTTGGAGAAACCCTTGGCCAACGCCGCGGTGACGGTTTCCAGCGCCCTGTATAAAATCTTCAGCCCCACGACCAAGGACACCATGTCCACGGACACGACCGGCAACGACGGCAAGGTGAAGTTCCGGGTCTATTCCGCCACGGCGGGCGGCGCGGGAACCCTGCAGGTCAAGGTCAAGACCGCGGCCGGGATTTCGCGCACTGTGACCTATACCTTGGCGGTCTCGGAGGATTCGGCCCAGGAGCGGCCTCGCAAGATGGTCTTCACCGCGCTCCGCTCCAGCCTGCGCGCGGACGGCACCGATTCCACCCAGCTGCGTGTGCTCATCAAGGATGACAACAACAATCCGCTTCCGGGCGAAAAGCTGCGCTTCACCTCCACGGGCGGCGTGGTAATGTCCGAGGCGACCACGGACAACTGGGGCATCGCCTATACCACCTTGAAGTCCGAGCGCGTGAACAAGACCGTGGTCGTGACCGCCACCCTGGAGAAGACCGGGGCCACGGCCCAGCAGTCCGTCTCGTTCGACGGCATCACCATCAACATCAACCCCGCGCGTACCGTACTGATGAAGGACAGTATCAATGAAATCCTGTTCGAATTGAGGGACGGGGGTAACGTGCCCATGTCCGGTGATTCCCTGGAAATCGTGGCCAAGGGCGCCTATAAGGGATTCGACCGCAACGGCCTGGATTCCATGGTGGTCGTTACGGACACCAAGGGCCAATACCGCACCACCATCACCAGCCAGGCGGCCGCCAGCATCATCGTGTCCGCACGGGCTTTGGGCGCCAAGACCTTGGACACCGTGACGTACACCAACAACGTCCTGACCATGTCCGCTTCCAAATCCAGCATCAGCGGCGACGGCATCGATCAGGTCGCTTTGAGCGTCACGCTCAAGAACGGAAACAATACCGCGATCTCCGGCGCGGAACTGCGGTGGACCACCACCTTCGGCAATTTCACCACCACGCCATTCACCTCCACCGACGGTTCCGGTCAGACGAACATCACTCTCCGCAGTCCGCGCGGATCCGGAATCGCCATCGTAAACGTGGAAGCGTATACCAAGAATTCCAACGGCAGCCGCGATCTGCTTGCCAGCGGCAAGCTCCCCATCCCGGTCAAAGCGCTCAAGGTCGCGCATCTCTACCTGAAGGTGACGCCTGACAACATTCCGGTTAAGACCGGAGAGACGCGCATGATCGCCCAGGCTTTCGACAGCGCCGGCAATTACATGGCAGGGGTCCTGGTCGGGTTCCGCATGGTCAAGGGCGCCGGCGGCGGCGACGAAACCATCACCCCGCCCGTGGACTACACTCTGGCCGGGCAGGCGGAGGCCACCTTCCATGCTGGCGGCGTCATCAGCCAATACCGGGGAGTCAAACTGGCTGCGGTGGCGCTGGATATTTCCGGCACCGATACGCTGGTGATCACTTCTTCGGATACCGTAGGCCTCACGGTATCGGGCCCGCCGCACCGGATCAGCATTGGCGTCAACATCCTCAAAGGGGAGAATCCCAACGACGGTACCTTTTCGCTGCCCACCGCGGCGGTGGTCACGGACGTGAACGGGAACCTGGTCGCGGACGGCACTCCGGTGAACTTCAGCACCACGCCCACCCGGGCGCTCTACTCGGGCGAAACCTGGCGCCCCAGCAACGTTTGGCCTTACTACACCCTGGGCGACACCATCTGGTATTCGCTTCCCTGGACCGATTACAACGACAACCAAAAGCTGGATCCGGATGAAGAAGTCAGCGCCTTTGATCTCACCCGCAGCAAGCCTTACCGCGGCGAGGACAGGGACGGCAACGGCGTGATCAACGTCCCTCCGGAAACCTTCGACGACATCAACCACAACGGCGTATGGGACTCGGTAAATGCCGAGCCGTACATCCAGTCGCCTCCCGGCGACACCTCCGGAAAACTTTTGTTCGTCGACTTCAACCGGAACGGCATCCGCGATTCCGTGGAACCCTTCGCCAATTACGATTACAACCACGACGGCAAATGCCAATGCGCCGGCACCCGCGACGCATCCGGCGCGCTCTACGAGGTTTCGCATTTCCAAAGCACGCCCAACCATCCCTTCCCGGGGGAAGTCTCCGTGGGCATTCCCAGGCAGATCAATACCCTGGCCGGAAAGGCCACGACCAAGGTGACCTATGTGCAATCCATGGCCCTTTACGTCGGCGTGCGGATCACCGCGGAGTCCAACGGCATCCGCGGCCAAGTGGACGTGGTCCTGCCCATCGTCAAGGATGACAAGTGAGGGATGGCATGAAGCACCGCATCGCGGCCATGGCATTCCTGCTCCCGGGGTTGGGATTGTGCTTCCCACCCGGGGCGCCGATGTCCGAGTTCGGGCCGTCCCAGGTTTCCCTGTCGGCCTATTTCGATCATAGCGGCCAGGATCTCTTCGTGGATGTAGCGCCCTCGGTGCTCAATTCCACCGGCCTCAGCATCGACTATGGTCCATGGCCCTTCGTCCAGTTCGGCCTGTTCGGCGGCGCCACGGAATTCGATGTGGGCGTGCCGGACTCACGCCTGGCGGACACAAGCACTTTCGCGTACAACACCGACTATTCCTTTTCGGCCGGAGGATCCTTGAAGGCGGCGACTCCGCGCTTCGCTTCCGGAACGACGCGGGCCGTGGCGTTCGGATCCTTGACCTATCTGGACAGCAAGGACGTGCCCGGCAACGCCAAGACCGGCCTCATCTACAATGGGGGAGCGTCCATCCAGTACTTGCTGGGCAACCGCATCAACTTCGTCCTGGGCGGGGAATACTACGCCGTCTATGGGGACCAGACCTCCGCCGCGGGCGGCGCGACCGTGCCCTTCGGCATGGCCGAGGCCTCGGGAATCGTCGACCACCTGCGCGGCCTGGTGGGGATGGAATACTTTTTCAAAGGCAAGAACCGCCCCTTCGTCAGCGTAGCGTTCCGACCCTCGGGCGCCACCGGCTGGGACGACCATCTGGGTCTCCGCAACGCCTCGATTTCCATTTCCCTGGGGGCGATGGCCACTTTGGGCAAGGAAAAACCCGATGCCGGCGAAGAGGATGCCGGTATCATCGACCAGTAGCGCGGGAGTTACGGCCTAGCCGTTATTGAGGAGCCATTCCTCGACCACATCGAGGAAGAGTTCGCCGTCCCGCTTCCCGCATTCAATCAGTTCCTTCGCATATTCGCCGTCGAACAGCAGGTAACTCAGGAGTTCGGAGGAGATCCAGCCGCCGAAGAGGTAGCGCAGGGTCTTGGGGAAGCGCTTGCGGTACTTGGAGGCGATCAGACTGAAATCCAGCATGGGCCCCACGCGGCAAAGGTCGATGACGCGCACGTCCCGATCCTGCTCGTTGACTTTCGTAGCCAACAGGTTGATCCGGTTCATGAACTGGGAGTCGATGTCCACGGCATCCAGGAACATCGAGTCCAGCATGGTGGCGGCGATGCGGCCCAGCGTGGGGGCGACGTTGTTCTTCTGCTGGTAGGAATCGCCGCGCAGGCTGATGTTGATGATGCGTTCCGCGCCCAGGCGGATGGCCGCGTTCAGAGGCGTCATGTTGCGCAGGGATCCGTCCCCGTAGAAATGGCCGTCCATGACCACGGGAGGGAAGATGAGCGGGACGGCGCAGGATGCCATGATATGCTCGGTGGTGAGCGAGGTGCGGACCCCGCGCACGGTGGGCCTTTCCCACGAGGGGCAGACCTCGCGGGTCTGGAAGAACGTCACGTTCTTCATGTCCGTATAGTCGAAGCAACTGAGGGCCAGGCTATGGTCCGGCAAGGTGCGCAGGCGCTGCTGGACCTGGCCCATGTCCGTGTTGGTCTTGAGGAACTCGTAGAGGGGCGCCGTGTTGAGCATGGCGTTGACCAGGGAGGTGTCCGAACCGTGGTTGCGCTGGTGGCGCGAAGAACGCATCAGGCGCACCAGGTTCTTAACCACGGCTTTGAAGTCCGATTCGAAGATCATATCCGGCGTGAGGGTGGACCAGAGATGGGTGATGGCATCCACGCCGGTGGCGTAATTGGGTGCGGATTGCATCAGGCGCACGGCGTTGATGGCGCCCGCGGATACGCCGACGATGATCTCGATCTGGCCGTTCTTCCGGAAAATGTCCTTCCATGCGCTGAGGATGCCCGCCTGGTACGCGCCCCGGGCTCCGCCTCCACTGAGGATCAATGCGACCTTTTTCCTGGCCATCTTCAAGCCGCCTTGTATGCCATTGCCAACCTATGCGCCTTTTCCTCGGCCTTGCGCCCCTTTTCGTACGCCGATAACCAATCCCGGATCAAGAGGGCCGCCAATTGGCTGGCATGGATGCTGGAGTATTCCCGGTGCACGAGCATGATCGAGAAGGCCAAGCCCTTGGAGGGGTCTTCCTTCAGCTTCACGTAGCCGATGAACCAGTCGAAGCGGCCGCGCGTCTCCTCGCCGTCCAGGGAGCCGGTCTTGCCGCCGGCTTCGATCTTTTCGAGGTGGCTGGCCTTGAGCACGGAATGGAATCCTTTGCGGGCCGTGCCGATGCGCACCGTTGCCTGCATGAATCCCTGCAGCTTGGGCAGGTTCTCCTGGGACACGAACCGGCAGCCCGTATCCGCGCGGACGGTCGTTTCATTTCCGGTGGCGAGATTGACGATGCCGTGGGCGAAGGTGCAGATCCGCAAGCGGCCGTCGTCGCCGGCGCCGCGGGCGATTTGCAGGGCGTGCCAGGGCGAGATGGTGGTCTTTGTCGTGAAGCCGCAGGAGGTTTCCGCCAGGGAGAAACCCGAGTCCGGGAATTCGATGCGGCTGACGGCCACGCAGGAGGGCAAGGTGGGCTGATTGAATCCCATGTTGATGGCGGTGGCGCGCAGGGCGGCCGGCCCCATGGACATTCCCAGCATGCCGAAAGCGGGGTTCACTGAGCGAGAAAAGGCTTCTTCCAATGTGATGCGGGGAACGTGGCGCTGACCTTCCATTTTGAGCTGGCGCTTGTACAAGGTATGGAAGCCGCCCAACTGGGGAATGCTGTCGGTCAATTCCTTGGCGTTGCATTGCAGGGCGGCGGTGGCGGTGAGGATTTTAATCAAGGATGCCGCCGGAAAACCGCCGCCATAGGCCAGCCGCGGAGTGGCGGTGACGACGGAGTCTTCCCGTTCGCCCACGGCCAGCACATGGCCGGATTTGAGATCGGCCACCAGGATGACCCCGGTTTCCGGACGGTAACGTTGCAGGTACACGTTGACGCGGGCGTTGAGCAGTGAATCCGCGGAATAGTCCGCGACCATGCCGTCTCCATGATAGCTGAAGGTATCCGGCCGGGGATAATTGCGCATGGTGGCCTGCCATTCGAGCGGGTCCTTGGCGGAAGGGACTATACCGGCTGGGGCGGGCGCCTGGGTGGAGGCGCGGGCCTGGGTCGGCAGTCCCGGAGCGGCGGGGGCGCCGCCGAGGGCAACGGCCGTGGCGGCGGCTACGGTCTTTTCGTGGTGTGCCGAGGCATTGTGATGTCCCATTCCGGCGTATTTTTTGAATCCGATGATCGCGAGAAGAACGGCCAGAACGGCCACGCCCCGGAGGACGATGGTGCGTATTCCCGATGACTTTCCTCCGCGATTGGGGGAAACGCGCCGGTAGGGTCCGCCGAAATCGTAACGTTGCAGTTTTATGGCGATATCCTCCGGAAACCTGGCTTCGGGCGCGGCTCTAAAGCCGGTTTGCGATCGGCCATCCTTATGCAACACCCTGTTATCAGTCTATGATTTTTCCAAATGGAAAAATAGGAATAAATGGCTGAAGGTCAGGTTCGCCTAGGTCGGCGTCGGCCCCGCGGAAGGCAGGAAGAAGGAGCGGCGGTAATAGCGCAACTCCTCCACGGACTCGCGGATATCCGCCAGCGCGAGATGGGTTTCTTTTTTCTTGATGGGGGGGAGTTGCGGATACCAACGCAGCGCAAGCTCCTTCACCGAACTCACATCGATGATGCGATAGTGAAAGTAGGCGTTCAACTTCGGCATCAAGCGATCAAGGAAGCGGCGATCCTGCCACACGGAATTGCCGCACAGTGGAGACGTTTTGGCTTGGCAGAATCCTGCGACGAAGTCGAGGGTTTTCTGTTCCGCGGTGGCGATGCTTTCCGTGGAGGCGCGGACACGGTCCAGCAGTCCGGAGGAGCCATGGTGGGACTGGTTCCATTCGTCCATGCCCTTGAGGATATCCTCGGGCTGGAAGACGGCCAGGTTGGGGCCCTCGGCGACGATGTTTAGTTCCGTATCGGTAATCAGGGTGGCGATTTCCAGGATTTGGTCCCGGCCGGAGTCCAAACCCGTCATTTCCATGTCCACCCAGACCAGGTTGTTTTCCACTTTCCGCCCCTTTTCCTATCTTTTTGAGCCGCTCAAGGTCCTTCGGGACCGTGGGCGGTAAACATAGCAAGGCCTCCAAGGGACAAAATGGACAAGCATAGAGAAGTCGTCATCACCGGCATGGGAGTGGCCAGCCCCCTAGGGCACACTCCCGAAACCTTCTTCGCCAACCTGCTCGAAGGACGCTCCGGGGTTTCGAACATAACTCGTTTCGATACCTCCGCTTATGCGGTTCATTTTGCGGGCGAGATCAAAGAGTTCGACGGCTCGCCGTATTTTGATCCCAAGGAAATCGGACGCACCAGCCGCTTCATCCAATACATGGTTCACGCGGCGATGACTGCGGTCCAAAGCGCCGGCTTCGAGCCGGGCAAACTCGACGTGACCCGCGCCGGCATGGTGTTGGGCTCGGGCATGGGCGGCATCGAAGTCTTTACGGAAAACGCGGGCCTGCTGGAGACCAAAGGTCCCAAGCGGGTTTCCCCTTTCTTCATCCCCATGTCCATCACCAACATGGGCAGCGGCATGGTGGCCATGCGCCTGGGCTGGCGCGGACCCAACTGGTCCGTATCCTCAGCGTGCGCTTCGGGCAACCACGCCCTCGCCACGGCGGCCGATCAGATCCGTCTCGGACGCGCGGACGTGATGTTGGCGGGCGGTTCCGAAGAGGCCGTATGCGCCGCTTCCCTGGCCGGATTCTCGAACATGCGGGCTTTGTCCCGCCGCAACGATGATCCCTCTTCCGCTTCCCGTCCCTTCGACGCGGATCGCGACGGCTTCGTATTGGGCGAAGGCTCGGGGGTCCTGGTTCTGGAAGCCCGCGAACACGCGGAACGCCGCGGCGCCAAGATCCTGGGCGTGCTGCGGGGCTTCGGCAACAGCTGCGATGCCTACCACATGTCCGCCCCGCTGGAATCGGGCGAGGGCGTGATGCAAGCGATTGAAACCGCCCTCAGGGAAGCCGGCGTCGACAAGTCCGAGATCGGCGTGGTCAATGCCCACGCAACGTCCACGCCTCTCGGGGACGTCGCGGAAGTAAAGGCCTTGGGGAAGGTTTTCGGAAGCCATCTGCAGAAAATGAAAGTGCATTCCACCAAGTCCATGACCGGGCATTTGCTGGGCGGGGCTTCGGCCATCGAGGCGATAGATTTGATCATGACGTTGAATTCGGGTGAGGTGCATCCGACCATTAACGTGAAGAACCAGGATCCGGAGATCGTGATCGACTGCGTGCCCAATGTCAAGAGCAAGACTTCGGCGCGATTCGGGATCTCGAACAGCTTCGGGTTCGGCGGACACAATTCCTGCATCGTGATCGAGAAGGGCGCATAACACTGAGCACCTGCGGGTCGGTCCGGATCTGGACCGCAGTGGCCATGGCGGTCCTTGCGCTTGGATGCGCGGGACCCGCTCCTTTGGTTTTCAATCCCAAATACCGTAACGCGGACCTGGTAGGCCGGGTGGTCCATGTGCTGCCTTCGGTGGATGTGCGCGTACAGAATCTCGACGACTTCCGGGACGATTTCAAAGGCGAGGGCGTTGGGGATTCCCTTCCGGGCGCCGTCCTGGACAGGTTGTTCAATCGCAACTTCGCCGACTATGCCGATAACGTCACCTTGGCGTTCGATTCCACCTGGGATGCGGCCGGATTGAGGTATTGGGATATCCACCTGCCCTTGCCTGGGAAGAATTCCTCCCTCGATTCCGATTTTCCGATGGCGCCGGACGGGTTATTCCGCGCCAAAGGGTTCGAACCGGACATGGCGTTGCAGATATCCCATCTGCGGTTCAAGCGGGCAGGGCGCTCAACTCCGGCGGAGATGGTACCGACATTCATATCAACGCCGGAAGGAACGGTTGTAACCGGCGTGGTGACCGTCGGCGGGGAAAGGGAGTATCTGGCCTTGGACGGGAGCTTTTTGCTATGGGATTATAATGCCAATGAAGCCGTATCCTACGGCCGGTTCCGATCGACTTCAGCTTTCGTGTCCGCCATGTCCAAGCAGGATTGGGAAAAGGTGATTTCCCAATCCGTGCTCTGCATCATCAAGAACTCGCCTTTGAAGGGCCCGAAGTATGCGGCCGCGGTGACCTATACGACCACGGTGACGTACAAGACCATGATGCCCAACAAGAGCAGGGAACCCATAGGCGTAGGTTTCTGATTCCGGTTTCCGTTCCCTCTGCCCGAATCCACTTTGGCCAAAACGTTACCTTCCCTACAGATAGGTTGGCGTGAAACGCGTTTTAAAATCCCAGCACTCTGCAAAGGAATCCGATATGAGCATGAAACTTGGAGGCCAGGCCCCGCTGGAAAGGCGCATGGTTACTGGTCAGACCGGTTTGACCGAGAATTCCATGCCAAAGGGGGAACGGGCCGATACGCCGCTTGCCGCCGCACATGGCAAGCTGCCGGCCCTCAGGGACGCGGCCAATGGCAGGGTTTTCAATCCCAACTCCATGCCGAAATTGGCGGAGGGGAGACAGGGTCTGGTCATGCATCCTGGGGATGCGGGATACAAGCCGGCCTTCATCAAAAGCGATCATGTTCCGGTGCGGAACCCGGAATTGAATTTGACCAAGGGGGTTCCCGATTTCAAGCAGGGCATTCCGCGCGGCATTGGCGGCATGGGGAATGGATTGCCTATACCTATCCCTAAAGGAGAAGGGGGACATGGACCTGCCATGCCGTTCGGCAAGAGAGGGGATATTTCCTCACTGAAGCCGGGTGATGTTTTGCCTTCGGGGCAGATTCTGGGTCCGGACAGGCCGCGCGGCGGCGCGCATGGAGGGATTCTGCGTCCGGGAGAAGTAGCCAATCCGAATTACAACGATGGCCCTAAGGGATTGGAGACGCTCGGTGGAACCTTGAAGAAGGATCCGCTGGCGGAGCTCCATCTTTCCTTGCCTCTGTCGTCGCCGGCTATGGGAACGATTGCACCGACCCGGATCGGCGGAGCTGCGTTGGGCGGGGAGAGCGCCGAATAGTTCATTTTGATATCCCGCTTAGATCAAAAAAGCGCCCCAGGGTAAGGGCGCTTTTTCATTTGTAGAAAAAGCCGGGCCCCGGACGGGGCGCCGGCCGCAGGCTTGGTATCAGGCCGAGAACAAGGTCTTGCCGGACGACTTGAGATCGTCGCAGGCTTCCTTGATGCGCTTGGCCATGCCCTTTTCACCGGCCTTAAGGTAAGAGCGGGGATCGTAGACCTTCTTGTTGCCGACTTCGCCGTCGATCTTGAGGACGCCGTCGTAGTTCTTGAAGAAGTGTTCCGCGATGGGGCGGGTGAAGGCGTACTGGGTATCGGTGTCGACGTTCATCTTGATTACGCCGTACTCCAGGGTCTCGGCGATCTCCTCTTTCGTGGAGCCGGAACCGCCGTGGAACACCAGGTCGAAGCGGGCGTTGAACTTGCTCTTGAGCGCGTCCTGGCCGTTCTTAAGGATGATGGGCTTGAGTTTGACGTTGCCGGGCTTGTACACGCCATGGACGTTGCCGAAGGTGGCGGCGAACATGTAGCGGGCGTTGGGCACGGTGGACAGGGCCTTGTATACCTCGAGCATGTCTTCCGGGGTGGTGTAGAGCTTGTCCGCGGCGACGCCCGAAGTGTCGTGGCCGTCCTCTTCGCCGCCGACCACGCCGGCTTCGACCTCGAGAATGATTTCGTTCTTGGCGCAGAGGACCATGAGATCCTTGGCGATCTTCATGTTCTGGTCCAGGGGCAACTCGGAACCGTCGAACATATGGCTGTTGAACAGGTTCGGCTCGCCCTTGGCGCGGCGGCGTTCGGTTTCGGCGATGAGGGGCTTGAGAAAGGTATCGACCTTCTTGGCCATGCAATGGTCGGTGTGCAGCGCGATGTAGACGTTGTACTTCTGGGCCATCAGCTGGACGTGGTTGGCGAGGGAGATTGCGCCCAGGACCATGTCCTTGATGCCGGTGCCGGAAGCATGCTCGCCGCCGCCGGTGGAAACCTGGATGATGCCGTCGGACTTGGCGTCGGCGAAGCCGGCCAGTGCCGCATTCGCGGTCTCGATGCTTGAGACGTTGATGGCGGGATACGCGTACTTGTTCTTGTTGGCGGTATCCAACATCTTGTTGTAGGTTTTGAAATCCACTATCGGCATTGATCGGCTCCTTCTCGGCAATCTGACGCTGAATTTAGCGCTTTGTAGGGATGGAAATTTAACTTCGACGGCGGTTTCATGCAAGCGTTTGGGCCCGTCCACAGGCGGCCTGGAAGCGCATTCCGGCTTATAATGGCGGGGGTGCGCACGACGGAGAACGTTTAATTTTTAGTTTTGCCAGGATGGGGCCGAACCTGCCAAAACATGACACAGGCGCGGAGGTCCGCGCAGCCGCGGCCGCGGCTGGCGAAGCCTCGACAGGATCCGGCGCGGAGGCCGGATCGGCCGCGGATTCGGGACCGTCCAAGGTCTTTTCCATTACCCAGTACAGCCGCAGCGTGGAGCGTCTGCTCAAAGCCCAGGTGCCGAAAATCTGGGTCAAGGGCGTCATCACCCAATTGAACCAACGGGGCCGCATCGCCTATCTCACCTTGGGCGAGTTCGAAGAGGGGGACGCGCGTCCCCGGGCCGTCCTGGAAGTCACCATGTGGACGTCCGAGCTGGAGGTCTTCAACCTCCGCTTCGCGCGCCTGCCCATGCCCTTGGCCCTGCGCGTCGATCTCAAGGTGGCCTTCCTGCTGGAGGCCAATTTCTACGTGCCTTCCGGACGCTTCCAGCCGCGCGTGCTGGACATCGACGAGAAATTCACCATCGGCGAACTCACGCTAACGCGGCAGAAGATCCTGGAGCGTCTCCACAAGGAAGGACTGATCCGTCGCAACAAGGAACGCGAGTTGATCGCTTGGCCTTTGCGGGTGGGGCTGATCACGGCGCCCGGATCCGCCGCCTACCAGGATTTCACCACCGTGCTGTTGCAGTCGGGATTCTCCTTCCGCATCGCATTCGCAGGCGCCAAGATGCAGGGCGAGGCGACGGAGTCCACGGTACTGCACGCCTTGCAGACCCTGCAGAAGCTTTCCCTGGACGTGATCTGCATCGTGCGCGGGGGAGGGGCCAAAACCGATCTGGTCTACTTCGATTCCGAGAACATTTGCCGCGCCATCGCGGCCTGCCCGATTCCCGTGCTCACCGGCATCGGGCACGAAATCGACAATTCCCTGGCGGACCTGGTGGCGTGGGCCAACAAGATCACGCCCACGGATTGCGCCAAGTTCCTGGAAAGCATGGCGGGCGAGTGCTATGGCAAGCTGGCGGAATACCATCAGGAGATAACCGAGGCGTGGAGGATGGAATGCCAGGAGAGCTGGCATGGGCTGGCCCAACGGGCTTCCGCTTTCAAGCATCTTTGGGAAGGCCGGCGCGCCACGGAGGACATGCGCTTCCGCGAGCAGGCGCGTTCCCTGGGATCCTTCGCGCGCCAGATCCTGCGCGCGGAGTCCCAGCGGTTGCGGGTCGATCGTATCGGCCTAATGCGCGGCCCGAAAAAAATCCTGCGCATGCAGCGCCTGCGCTTCGCCAACCGCACCCAGGCCATGGACCATGCCTGGCGCCGCCTGAAGAACGACAGTGAGCATGCCTTGCGGGAGCGCTATCTGGGCCTGCGCGACAAATCCCTGCGCCTGTTGGCAGGGGAAGGGGAGAGGCGGACCCAGGCCGTGCGCCTGGTGAAATCGTGGTGGACGCAAGGGCTCCGCGCGGGCGGCGAAGCGTTGGCCTTGAAGGAGCGCCTGATCCAGGCCGCGGATCCCGCGCGCATGCTGGCCTTGGGGTTCAGCCTGTTGCGGACCAAAAGCGGTAAGGCCATCCGCAGTATCGCCGAAGTTTCCCCGGACGAAGTGATAGTGACCCGGCTTGCGGACGGTACCGTCGAGAGCCGCGTGATTTCCAAGAAGGAGTCGAAATGAAGGAAGACAAGCAGAGCTATAGCGAGGCCATCGCGCGCCTCGACGCCATCCTCGAAGACATTGATCAGAGCAAGGTGCCGATCGACGTGCTGGCGGAGCGGGTGGTGGAGGCCGCCGGCCTGCTGAAGCGCTGCAAGAGCGTGCTCACGGAAACCGAAGCCAAGGTCAAGGATGTGCTCCAGGATCTGGACAAGGAATTCGGCGACGAAGATGACAAGGACGACGAGGAGGATTGATCCTGGACGCGGCGAAAGGGCAGGCGCATTCTCCCATTCCCATGGCGGTTCCGCCGGCGGATCGCCTTGCGGCCGACGTATTCCGGAAATCCTACCGCCAATTCCTGGCGCTCAAGCCCACGCACTATCGCTGGAACCATCTCGCGCCCCAAAGCGTGGGGCATATCCAGGAATCGGTTGATATGCATTGGTCGGTGGAAAAACTCGCCGACTATCTCCATTGCGCGCCCGATGAAGCGGCAGCCTGTTTGCGGAGGTTCCATATGTCGAAGAAGGTGAACGTCAAGGATACCACGGCAGGTCGCTTACGCGAGGCGGTATTCGAATGGACGGGCGAGATTTCCGATATGGATGAGAAGACCCGCCGCAAGTGGGCGGATGATCTGGCCAAGATGCTGGGCAACCAGCTTTTCGTCGCCGCCCAGGCGAAAGAGGATCTCCTGAAGATCTCCATGGAGTTGGAAGGAGAAGAAGTCGCCGATTCCCCGACGCCGAAAGAGAAGCCCGCCGGGGATCCCCCTGCGAAATGGGGCCCGCAGTGGAAGGATTAAGCTCCCTTTGATTTTCGCGACCGCGTTCCCAACCGCGGCGCGCCGTGTCCGGATTCTTCCGATACTCCACCATTGATCCGCACGGAAATCCGCGGTCCGTCATGAGCCGCGCGATCAGCCGGCGGATTCGCACTCGCCGAGGCGTCACGCTCTTTTCGTGCGGGCCTTTGCCGATTGACTTCGCAAAAATCGGCGTGCTAAAATGGACACCATAATGCCTGTGATGCGTTTTGCGGTGATATTCAAAGCTCCTGCCTGTCTGGCCATTTTAGCGATAAGCATCGCCGTCTTGACGGGATGTCAGAAGAAAAAAGAAACCTCGCCGCCGGACGAACCGAAAACCGCGACATCCGCTTCGGCCGCGACACCGGTTCCGGATGAGCCTGCGGCGGCGCCGGACAGCATTCCCGCCGGGCAACCCCAGGAAAATGCAAACGCGAAGGTCCCGGCGCATCCGGCCGCTCCCGCGCCTCCCCGTTTTTCCTCGCGTCCGGTTCTCAAAGCCAATCTCGGAAAAGCCTGGCGATACCGCGCAGCCCTGTCCACCGGCGGAGTCTTCTCCGTGAAAATCGTCACGGCTCCTGATTCATCCATGACCGCGGACAAGGGCGTGGTTTCCTGGACTCCGGTGAAGGCGGGCCGCTATCCAGTGGTGCTGGAAGCCGTTATCGCCGCGGGAGCGCCGGCCGCATCCGCGTCTGCCCAGGCCGGCAAAGCCGGCTCCGCGCCCATCCGGCAGAATTTCATTTTGGTCGTGGAAAATGTCCTGACCCTGGCCCTCAAGCCGCTGCCCGCACAGGTGGGCAAAGGCGATACCGTCGCCTTTGATTTGCGCGGGAGCGTTTTCCCCGCCTGGGCCGCGGATCAGATACGGGTCCGGTTCGACTACGAGGGCGACGGCCGATGGGACACTGAAGCGCTTCCCCTGGCCGCCAACCTCCTGCACCGCTTTGTCTATGACACGGTCGGCCGGTTCGCGCCCAAGGTCGAGGCCCGTTACCAGGATTTGGAAATCCGTTCCGCCTCCGGCGCCGTTACCGTCGTCAGCGCCGTGACGCCGGTCCTGAAAATCAGTCCGGATACCGTCGAACCGGGAGGAAACCTTTTCGTGGACGCTTCGGAATCCAAGGCGGACGGCGTCCTGGCGTTTTCCCTGGACGTGAACGGGGACGGCAAACCGGATTGGATCGACTCCTCCTCGTCCAAGGCCACCCTCAAGGCGCCGGCATCCGGAGTCTATACCGCCGTGCTCACGGCCCGCAATTCCATGGGCCAGGAAGGCAAGGCGACGGCGAAAGTGCTTGTGAACGCCGCGCCGAAACTGGAGCTCAAGGTGAAGAACGCCAAGGACAACATGGCCGCGCAAATCGAGTTCAAGGCGAAGGCCAGGGACGCGGACGACAGCCTGATCAAAGTGCGGTGCAACTTCACCGGCGAGGCGAACGGCTGGGAAGTCCGCACGGCGGCGCCGGATAGCGTGTTGGGACCGGGAGAGTGGTGGCTGCATTTCAAGCATGCCTATGGAAAGGTGGGCGTCTACACCGCTTCCTTCTGCGCGGTTTCCGCCGACGGCCGGGAGGCGTGCCAGCAGGCCAAGATTGAAATCTTCAATGCCCCTCCGGTTTGCCAGCCCGGATTGGATCTCAAGGCGACGCTGGGTAAGCCGTTGGATATCGACGGAACCGGCGTCGATCCGGACGGCAAGATCGTTAAATGGGAATGGGATCTGGACGGCGACGGCAAGTACGATCTGGTCTCGACCGCCAACGGAAAATTCCAATACACCTTCAGCAAGGTGGGCGTATTCCCTTTGACGCTCCGGGTGACGTCTGCGGATGGCGCGACCGCCAAGGCCATTCGCAAGGTCGAAGTGAGGAAGAAGTGGAAGAGCTGAAGCCCGCGCGCGCGCGGCATCTCTTCGGCGTCCCTTTTCCGATGGGGCCGTTGGGGCAGGCGGCAATGCCGGGCCGCGTCATCCCCATGGCCTTCCTCGCCATAATGGCTTTGGCTGTTTTGCTGGCCGTGGTTCCCGCCCGAGCGGACAAACTCACCCTCAAGAACGGGTCGGTCATTTTCGGATCCATCACCAATGAACAGGACTCCCTGATCCGCTACTTCGATCGTTTCGAACGGCCGCGTCGGATCAAGGCCGCGGAGGTCGACACCATCCATTACGACTCGAAAGATATTCGCGGTCCCGTGAAGGTGGCGTTCCGCAAGGGCCAGACCAAGGACCGCACGGGATTTTTCCGCCTCACCTATTCCGAAGAATTGGATCTGGAGGTCACCTACAAGACCGACTCGGTGGGGGAGTTGGATCTGTTTTTCCGGAACAATGTGCACGTGCGGGTGTTGCCCAATTCGCAATTCCACGTGAAGCGCGCTCCGAATTCCGCGAAGGATCCGCTCGAGATCGAGGTGTCCGCCGGGCGCGTGCTCGCGACCTCGCCGGAGGAAGAAGCATTGGTCCGCATCATTTCGCCTTGGGGCATAGGAGTGGGGCGCGGAGCGTTCCAGACGGGCGTGACGGTTTCGACCGCGGATTCTTCCCTGCAGGTGGTGTGTTTGCGAGGCCTGACGGGCGTTCAGGAAACGGCGGAGAGCCCGGGTGAACTGGTGGTCGATGAAGGCAAGTCCGTGAACCTGTCGAAAAAGGAAGGCGTTTTCAATCGTCGGGAACCGGACGCGGACGAGGAGAAACGGTTCGTCGCCCTGGCGGCGAACATGGGCCACTACAGCTTCTCGCCCATCGAGTATCCCAAAATCGGGTATCTGCCCAAAGCGATCACGGGCCTTGGGTTCATGGTCTTCTTTTATGGCTCGGCCATCGGGATTCTGGACTATGTCAACCATATCTGAACGCGCTATCGCCGCGGGGTTGATCATGGCGGCTTTGTCGGCGCCGGCGTTGGCCCAGTTCACGGACTTCCAGGGCGGAAAGCTCTACCTGAACATGGAAGGGAACATGTCCCCGTTCGCCCTCGGCAGCAACACCGGCGCGCGTGGGGCGATGAACAACGTAACCTCCCTGTATCCCTCGGCCAGTTCCCTGTTCGGCAATCCGGCGTCCCTGTCGCGCCTGCAAGGCGTGTCGGTGCAGACGGACTTCTTCCTGCCCGGACTGGGCCTGGGCGTGAGCAGCGAACGGACCAAGCTCCTGCGCAACAATCTGCGGACCCCCATCGACGCCTTCCTGGACGGCGGAAAGAACCGCGTAGAGCATCCCGTCTATCCGGACGTGAGCCTGGGGCTGTACCAGTCGACCAACCTGGGGGGATTTTCCGTGGCCTTCGGCGGCGGATCGGCCACCCTGGGCGCGGGCGTGCAACAGCCTTTCAAGGGGAACCTCGATTTCGCCCTGGGCGGCATGCGCATCGGCTTGGGGCTACCCGAGGACGAGAACAACCCAGCCTCGGACAGCATCAAGATCCTGATTTCGGCGGACGCCTTCGCGCGCTTCTCGGCAGAGCTAAACGATTTCTCCCTGGGGGCGGCCGGCGAGCCCTGGCCCGGCGTGCATCTGGGCCTCGCGTATCAGCGCTATACCTTGGACATGCTGTTGGAGGCGGGCGCGCGCGTGGACGGCATCCTGCAACGGGCCGGGCAGGAATCCTTTTTCCACGGCACCGGCGTCAATTATCACGATGATCTGGACGCCAACGGGTACGGCAACGTTACCGGCTCCGCCCACGGTGTACGCATGGGCGCGTCCTGGCAGTTCGCAAAACATTTCGGCGCCGACGCCATGATCAGCATGGCCGAGACGATGTTCCTGAAGGGATCCATGGGTTGGGAATACAACGTGCTCCCGTCCCTGGATTTCTCCGGCGACAAGATCATGGATCCCTCCAAGATGAATCCGACCAAGCTCACCTTGACCACGCGCAACAAGACCGTGATCCAGGACATGAGCGTCAACCTGCCTTGGGAGGGCGCCGTCTCACTGCATAGCAACTGGGAAAACTTCCGGCTGAACCTGGACTATTCCTACTTCCTGCGCGGCATGACCGTGGACTACACCATGATCGATAGCGCGGACGCCTTCGATTCCACAACCAAAGACGTCTACAAGGACGCATCAGGCAACGATTCCGTCACCGTATCGCGGAGCGAAAACAGCTTTCATCTGGGACTGGAACAACAGTTCGCGGTGGGCATCCAGATCTACCAGGTCTTCTTCCAATTGGGTGGCATCTTCTACACGGTGTCGCAAGGTAACGTGCTCACCGAGGCCGCGGCCTATCGGCCCGAGGCCCTGCCATTCCTGCCCACCATGAACATGGGCTATTACTTCCCACTGGGGCCGAATTTCACCGCCACGGTTTCCCTGGTGGCTTTCCCGGTATCGCTTTTCAAAACCAGCGTGGAGTACCGATACTGACATGATGACACGACTCCTGATCCTGGCTGCGCTCGTTCTGGGCCTGGGCGTTCCCCAAGCGGCCATCACCTTGACGCAGGTCCCGGCCGGAATGCGCAAACAGTCCGCCGAGATTACCTTGGGGTGGACCGGAGGCCAGGCCCGCGTTCACGTGCGCGCCTCCACGGTTCCCGGGGGCGGCGCGGCCGACATTTCCCACTATGACTCCCTGCATCTGCCCAGCCAGCTCGACGCGGGCGCCTTCACCTTCAAGGTCAATCCGGACATCCCCGTCGCCTACCGCAATACCGATCTCCGGCTGGGCGTCAATTATTGCATCCTTTCCGACGGCATCCAGTCCTCGCCGGAATTCATCATCATCATCGAATCCAACAACGCTCCCGTCCTGACTTCTCCCGCCAACGCCGCGTCCATCAAGGATCTCACGCCCACATTTTCCTGGACCGGCGATGCGCCCTTTTACGCCATGCTGGTCTCGGACGAACCGTTCAAGATCTCCTCGGAGGGCACGGTGTCGGGCGTGAGCGCCATCTGGCAGATCATCACCCCGTATACCACCGTCCGCTACGGCGATCCCGATCCCTCGGGATTCAACACGGTGCCTGCGCCGCCGCTCATTTCCGGCAAGACCTACAACTGGCTGGTCCTCAACAATTACGGCAACAACAGCGCCTCGACCTCCAAGGTCGCGCCCGTGCCCGCGTCCTTCGTCTATTCACCCGCGCCGCCGCTGCCTTCCGCGGTTCTGTTGGAGCCCAAGGACAAGGACACCATCCCCGGAGGCGATCAAATCCTTTTCCGCTGGGCCCTGGTCGACGGCGCGGTCAGCTACAAGCTGGAATTGCTGGAAGAGAACCTGGTGGACGGCAGCCAGGCCGACATCGCCTTGTGGAAGGCCAGCTCCACCGGCGGGCAGATCACGCTTGAGAACGCCACCGGTCTGTTGCGTCGCTACAATTACAAGTGGCGCGTGTACGCCATCGGCAACAACGGCGCGGCCTCTCTCTCGGAAAAACGCAGCTTTTTCTTCGCCGTGGACGTGGGGGACATCAACGTTCTGGTCAAGAACCAGGCTGGGCAGAAAGTCGCCTACGCGCCCGTAAAACTCAACCGCCTGGGAGGCGCGTCCTCGGCGGTGTTCCAGGGCGGGTCCACGGACAACGACGGTTTGCTGTCAATCAAAAGCGCCCCCCTGGGAAGCTACGAGGCGCGCATCGAGAACCTGGACGGGTACCAGACCAAGTTCGATACCATCGTCCATGACAGCAAGACGGTCACGACCAAGAATATCACCCTGAGCCCCGTGCTCGGGAAGATCCTCGGCAAGGTGACGGTCTCGGGATCCGGAACCGGTCTTCTCAACGCCAAAGTGACGGTGGCGGGATCGGATGGATCCCAATGGACCGCTGTGACCAATTCCCAGGGCAACTATTCCCTAGGCGTGCCCTACGGCAATTGGCAGGTGCGGGCGCAGGCGGACGGGTACGCGGCCTCGGCATCGGCGAGCGTGTCCTTGAACTCTTCCGCGGCGTCCAAGACCGCGGACTTCGCTTTGGACGCCAACAAGTTCACGCTTTCCGGCTCCGTACAGAATTCCTTCACCCGCCAGGGCATTTTCGGCGCCACGGTGTTCCTGACCCAGGGCGGCGAAACGCGCACGGTGAACACGGATGGCAACGGCAGCTTTTCCTTCTCCGTTCCCGCCGGAGCCTTGAGTCTGCGCGTCTCCAGCGCCGGCTTCGCTTCGCCGGAACCCCTGTCCGTGACCGTGGACGGCGACAAGACCCTGAACCTGGCTTTGGATCCCAACGCTTCCATCCTGTCGGGCCGCACCCGGGACGCCTCGGGCACCGCGCTGACAGGCGCCATCGTGCAGGCTACGCCCAAGGCCGGACCGATCCGCAGCGTCATCAGCGACAACCTCGGCTTCTTCGAACTCAGCCTGCCCGCGGGGGATTGGATCCTGGCGGCGTCGGCCAAGGGTTATTCCTCGGCCACCACGCATAATTTCTTTCTGGATGTCTCCAAGACCGTGCAAGGCGTCGACTTCTCCTTCGATCCCAACCGTTCCTTTATCGCGGGCCGCATCACCGTGAACGGCTCCGGTCTTTCCGGCGCGCGCATCTCCGCAAAAGACGCTTCAGCGCTTTCGGACAACTCCGGCTATTACCTGCTCTCAGTGAACGGAGGCACCCAGAACGTCTCGGCGGCCAAGGACGGCTACCTGATCTCCAAGACCTACGCGGTCCCGGTCAATCCGGGAGATACCGTAGCGGGCATCGATTTCCCGGCTTCCGGCAACGCCGGCGTCGTGAAGGGCCGGACCCTGGCGGGCGGAGCGGGAGTGGTGGGCGCGGTGGTCAAGGCTGTCAACCAGTCCAACGGGGAATCCTTCACCAAGGTCACGGACGGTGAAGGCGGTTATGCCCTGTCCCTGCCCGGCGCGGATTACCAGGTCACGGCTTCCAAGGAAGGCTTCGCCCTCGATCAGGTCCTGTCCTTCAGCTTGCCCGCGGGAAGCACCGTGCAGGACGCGGACCTGCGCCTGGTCCCGGATCAGGGTAACATCACGGGTACGGTTGCCAGCGGCAACACCGCCCTGTCCGGATGCGAACTCGCCTATAAGCAGACCGCGAACGCCTCCTTGGCCGGCAAGACCATCACCGATGCGCAGGGCCGATACTCCCTGTCCCTACAGGCGGGTTCGACTTACGGCCTCACGGCCGCGTGCGCGGGTTACCAGGTATCCAGCGTGACCACGGCCTCCCTGGCGCGGGGCGGCGCATTGACCCAGGATTTCAATCTCGCCAAGGCCGGCGCGTTCTACAAAAGCAAGGTCGTGGATGGGCAAGGCGCGCAACTGGCCGGCGTGAAGCTGACCGCGGAAAAGGGCGGGGAAGTGGTGACGGTCGCGTCCGACTTCTCCGGGCAATATTCCCTGTCCCTCGGCGCGGGAACGTATTCGCTGGTCCTGTCCAAGACCGGTTACCGCTCCGTATCGCGGAGCCTGCAACTCACCCTGGGCGACAATCCGGCCACGGCGCCGGATACCCTTGCCGCTTCGGTGGGCCGTCTGGCGGGACGGGTAACCGCCGACGGCGCCGCCGTACCCGGAGCGCTGGTGACCTTGACCGGGCTTTCGCCCGAAGCAGGCGGCGGCTCCTTTACCGCGGATGCGGACGGACGCTTTACGGGGGATAAACTACCCGCGGGAACCTACAGCCTTTCAGCCGGAGCGGACGGCTACGCCGACGGAAAGATCGCCTCCTTGACCATCACCACCGGGGCCTTGAGCAACGCCGAAATCGCCTTGACCGCGAATCGCGGACTCATATCCGGCACCGTCAAGATCGAAGGCGCTGTCGCGGCCAACGTCGCCGTGGCCGCCAATGCCTACGGCATTTCCCGTTCCGCGACATCGGGCGCCGACGGCAAGTTCGCCATTGAAAAGCTGCCTTCCGGCATCTACTCCGTTTCGGCCTCCCTGGCGGGTTACGCCGCGGACAAGGTCTACGATGCGCAATCACTGTCCGCCAATGGTTCCCTGGCAGGCCTGGATTTCAATCTAGGCAAGAATGCGGGTAGCCTCTCCGGTACCGTATCCGGCGCGGCCACCGCCGGCGGCATCAAGATTTCCATCCTCGGCAAGAAAGGCGGCCGCGCCTATGCCACCTGCGACGGGTCCGGAAAATACGCCATCCCTTCCATTCCCGCCGACATATACACTCTGACGCTCACGGCGCCCGGTTATAAGCTTGCCGGGGCCACCCAAAGTCCGGAAGTTTCCGTTACCGGTGTCACGGAATACAATCCCGCCCTCCTACCCGCTTTGTTCCGCCTCGCCGGCAAGGTGATGAACCAGGGCAACGGCGGTATCGCCGGCCTTCCTGTGGAACTCCGTTTCGGCCAGGATAAATTGAAAACGGTCAGCGGTGCGGATGGATCTTACGCATTCGCCGACGTCCCCGCCGGCCAGGAATACCAACTCTCCGTCAAGCCGCCCACGGCCGACTATGATGCCCGCGATACCTCCTTCGCCCTGGGGTTGAACGCGCCCGCCCAGGTCGCCGCGGATCTCCGCACCTTGTCCCGGCTTTCCGCCGTGGGCGGTACGATATTCCTGGATGACGTTCCGGCGGAGGGCGCGTCCATCAAGATCGGCGGGGATGGAAACAAAAACGCCTCCCTGAGACAACCCGCCCGCCGGTTCCAGGTTGCCGGAATCGCCGGCGCCGCCACCGCCTTGACGTTGACGGTGGCCAAGGCCGGGGCTGGAACCTTCGACACCACCCTGCTCATCAACGTGGATGAGACCAAGGCGGGCCTGGCGCTCAGGCTCAAGACCTTGAAACTGAGCCTCGCCGTCACGCTGTCGAATTCCGAAGGACGCCCGCTCAACGGATCCAGGCTGGTGGTGGCCAACGGGAAGAAGCTGGACACATTGACCGCGGCTTCGGACGGGACGTTGACCGTCGCGGGCATCCCGGCCAATCAGACCCTGACCTTGGCGACCATCCTGGACAAGGACCGTTTCGACAACCTGGAAACCTCCGTGTTCCTCAAGGAGAAGGATACGGCGGTTGGGCTTTCGGCGCGCATCCATGCCGCCACCGCATCCGTAGAGGTCCAGGATCAGGCGGGAGCGGCCGTGGACGGGGCGGACGTACTGGTGAACGGCAAATCCCTGGGCAAGACCGTCGCCGGAAAGATCGCGGCGCGGTTCCTGGCCCGCGGGGACTACCGGTTCGCGGCGGGCAAGTCCGCGTATAAGAGCGGGGCGGACCGTACTCTGGCGCTTTCCGGTGACACGTCGGTTACGGTAACCCTGGTGTTGACAAAGGTGGAAGGCGGCGTCTACGGCACCCTGAGCGATACCGGATTGGACGCTTCCGGCGGCGGCGTGGCGGCCCGGACCCTGCCCGGCGCCGTGGTGGTCGTTACTGCGGGCACCGATACCCTCCGGGACACCGCGAACGCATCCGGGCAGTATTCCCTGAGCGGTCTCGCGGACGGACGGCGTTATGCCGTGATCCTGTCACTCCCGGGTTACGTCCCGGTTTCCGATTCCATCACCGGCAATCCCGTCGCCCAGAACCACGATATGAAACTGCATCCTTTCCCGGGTACGGTGCTGGGCCGGGTGGACAACGGCAAGGCGGGCGTGAAGGTGATGCTTTCCCATGCCGCCAGCGGCCAGCTTTCGGTATTCGCGACGCGGCCGGGGGGATATTACGCCTTCGCCGGATTGCTCAACCGGAATGATTATCTCCTGCAAGCCGTCGACGGGGCCCTGAGTTCCCAGGCCGCGGCCTTCCAGGCGAATGGCGGCGCGGCCAAGCGATTGGATCCGGCTTTGGATGCCTGGGGCCGGGCGGAAGGCGTGGTAAACGGCGGCGCGCCTGCTCCGGGCAAACCCGTGGCGGGCGCCGTGATTTCAGCGCGCAACGGGCTCACCGGCGTATCGACCTGGACCCTGAGCGATTCCTTGGGACGCTTTGCCATCATGGGCCTGGCTTCCGGAGCGCATGAGATTACGGTGGAACGCAAAGGGTACCGTTCCCCTAAACCTATCAGCGCCGCCATTCTCAAAGGCGCCGCCGCCAGGAATGATTTCCTGCTTGAGGAAACGGAAGCCGGCATTTCCGGCCTGGTCGCGGACGCTGCAGGGCGCGGCGTTGCGGCCCTGGTGACCCTGGCCGGAGGCAAGGACACGGTGCGCTTCCAGGCGGATGGGGGAGGGCAGTTCGTCTTCGGAGGACAGGCGGCCGGAACCTACAGCCTGTCCGCGTCCAAATCCGGGTATGCGGCCCTGGCGCCCATCGCCGTGGTCTATGACGGCAAAGGCATACTTTCCAAGAATCTGATTCTGACCCGCCGCGGCAACCTGATCCAAGGCGTGGTGCGGGACGCGCTCACCAATACTCCCGTGGACAGCGCAAAGATCACCTTGGTGGGCGGCGCGACCGCCACTGCCGACAGCCTTGGCCGCTACGAACTGGATGCGACGGGCGCCGCTTCCCCCTTGTTCCTCGACGCATCCCAGGACGGCTACCTTCCGCACGCGCGCATTCCCGTCTTCACCGACGCGGACGGGTCCGCCGTGCAGGACATCGTCCTCTCCGCGGATTACAAGTTCGACGGCGAAATCGACGTATCGGTGAAGGAAGGCAAGGATCCGGTTCCCGGGCTTTTCATCACCGCCCAGTCCTTCCATCCGGACGATTCGCTGAAGTTCTCGCTCACCGGCCAGGCCCCCAACTCCTTCCGGGATCTGCGCCGCCCCGTTCCCTATACCCTGAAGGTGAAACGCGAAGGGTTCAAGGATCTCATCAAGGTGGTTGATCTCACCGCCAAGCAGACGAAGCTCGACGTCACTTTGTCCTATCCCACCAGCCAGATCCGGGTTTTCGTCACTTCGGACGGCAAGCGGGGCAAGGGCGTGGACTTGACCTTGAATGGGCAGAAGCTCCAGGAACGCGCCGATACGGCCGGCCTGTATGCCAGCGCGGCCAAACTGAAACCGGGCCGCTACGAAGTGGCCATCAAGGATCCGGAAACCAATCTCATCCCCATGGGACCGTATTTCATCGCCTTGGGCGAAGACAGCGTCCGCACCGATACCCTTTCCCAACCGTTCTTCCAGACGGCCATTCCGGACTCCATCATCGGCGCGCCATTCCTGGCCCGGGTGCGGCGAGCCGATTCCATCAACCCGGCCCCGGCCGTGGTCTGCAGCCTGTATTACCGGCCGCAGGGCGATCCGCTTTGGAAGGCCGTGGTCCTGGATTCCGCCGCGGGCGGTTTCGCGGGAACCGTGCCGGAACAGGCCAAGGCGGGCGTCTACGAATATTACCACGTCCTCCATTCGCCTTCCGGCGCCCGTATCGGCACGGTTACCCCGGCCGCGAAAGGCTCCTCGCGCGCGGCCTTGGCCTATACGGACGTCCAGTCCCCGGGGCGCTTCAACCTCCGCGATCCTTTCCTGCTCCAATCCATCGCCCTGTCGCCGCAACGCCTGGAAGCCGATACCTCGCTGTATTCCCTGGGCGCGCGGGATGAGTTCCAGGTCCAGGCGCGGGGTGAAAACGGGCGCGATCTGAACGCGCGCTTCGATGCCAGGTCGGCCGCCGGGGACACCGCCTTCGCCGTCTCTTTCGCTTTCGCCAATCCCGCCAAGGCCGCGGCTATCGGCTTGACGCTGGTGCCGGACGCCTCCACGCCCCGCCTCTGCCGCTTCCGCGGCGGTTCCACCCCTTACGATTCCGTCTTCCGCATCGACTGCGCCGTGCACATGGGCGCGGTGAGGCTCAAGAAAAGCTTTTTCGTCAAGATCCAGGATCTCACCCCGGTGTCCATCGGCATCAAGTACGTGAAGGAAAACCGCATCCTCGAGGAGGACGGCGCCTCTCTGCTCCTCTCCAACCGCAACGACGCCGGGTACCAATTCGCCGCCTTCGCCAAGACCGCGGAAGGCCGCGTCTTCAACATCTCGCCCAAATGGACCTTCGCCTCCGATTCCGCCATCGGCGGCCTGGATCAGATCGGCGAATTCTTCCCCAATCCCGCCGTGGCGCGCGGCGCAGCGCTCCGGATTTACGATACCCTGGTGGTCGCGACCACCAACGCGGGCGCGTCCATCTACCGCGCCTTCTCGTCCATCGCCAACGTCGCCACCTACGCCCAAATCGCCCCCGCCGGCACGGGCAACACCGTCGTCACCAACGGCGAAGGCGCCTTCCTCGACTTCAACCTGGCGGGCTTGAGCAAGGCCTTCACCGTGAGCGTGAAGAAGCCCAAGGTCAGCGGTCTGTTGCGGTCTTCGCCTCAGGAAGAGGTGGTGGGGGACATCCTCGACATCGAGCTCAGCGAAAGCCAGCCCTTCAAGGCGGACAGCGGCGCGGTCATGCGCCTGCCCGTCACCAAGGGCATTGCGCAAAAGCGCAAGGTCTACCTGGGCCATTGGAATTCCGGCCGGCTCGCGTGGGAAAAGGTGGACAGCGTCCAAGGCGGCGCGGAGGTGGACGGCAAGGTCTACTCCTTCTCCAAGTACGCTGTCATCATGGGCAGCCTGCCACTGGGCGCTTACGACTTCGTGGCCACGCCCAATCCCTTCACCTCCGAGGATCCCTGGGGCCTGCAGCTCGGTTACAAGATATCCTCCGACGTTTCCAGCCAGGTGGGCGTGCGGGTCGAGGTCTACAACATGATGGGCGACAAGGTCTACGAAAGCCAGGAAACGCAATTGAGCAAGGGCGAGAACGTGCAGCCCGGAACCAAGAAGGCCGGCGTTTCCACTCCCGAACGCCGCACCGCGCTCGGGCCTTTCGTCTGGGACGGCCATGACAGCCACGGGGTCGCTTGCCGCAACGGACGCTACATGCTCAAGCTGATCGTCCGCGACGGCCAGGGCAAGAAGGAATACCTGAAGAAGGTGGTGATGCTGAAATGAACAAGGCCATGCGAACCCTGCTGGGCGCGGCGTTGATCGCTTCGGCCCTTGCCCTCGCCCGGCCCGCCCGGGCCATCGACGTTTCCGGCAGCCCCGGCGCCTTCGCGCCCATCGCCATCGGAGGCCGGGGAACCGCACTCGCGGGAGCCCAGACCGCCGCGCCTTCCGAAGTGGAGGCCATCATCTACAATCCCGCCGCCATGGCCGCGACCGCCGATTGGTCGGGCGGCTACTACTACTCCAACATGTACGACCTGGTGCCGTACCATTTCACGTCGGGAACCTACCGCATCAAGGGCAAGCCCTACGTGGTGGGCGCCGCCTGGCTGCAGAACGGCGACGACGTGTATTCGGAAAACGAAGTGCTTCTGGGCGGCGCCTTCGAACGCGGCTGGGTCCACTTGGGCGGCACCTACAAGCTTCGCTTCGCCGGAACCGGCGGCGGGGGCGAGGAATTCCACGATCCGGAAACCGGCAACGGTCATCAGGTGCAAGGCACCGCCCTGGGCCTGCTCGGCTTCGATGTCGGCGCCACGGTCCAGCCTTTCGGCCCCAAGTATACCGTGGGCGTGGCCATGAAGGACCTTTTGTCCCGTATCTCCTGGGATACCCGTAACGAAGCGGGAACGGCGATGGGACAATACGCCGAATACGTTCCCGTGACCCTCCGCTACGGCTTCCTCTTCGATCCCGATCCCTTCCTCGATCTGGTCGTCGACTACGAGCCGTCCCTCTACCACGACGGCCTCACCAAGCTTGCTACCGGCATCGAAACCATCCCCCTGGAACTCCTCCCCGATTCCTGGGTCAAACCCTACATCCACGACCTGCTTGCCGCCCGCATCGGCTACGCCCGCAACATGTTCACCAATGAAGCCTCCCATCGCCTCTCACTGGGCGCGGGCCTTGCCTACAAGACCTACGGCATGCGCCTGGCCGTCGACGCCGCCTACGAATGGGTCTACAACTTCCAGCAGCATAATAATCTGCGGGTGGGGTTCAATCTGAGCCGGTGAAGAACGCACTGGGCTGCGGGGCGGATATTGAATCGATGGAACTTTGTCCTCAGTTCACGTCTGGAGGCTGGGGTCTGGAGTCGGGGGCAAGAACCAGATTGTTGGCGGCTCGGTCAAACGGCAGAGCACTCGCTGCCGCTTCCAAGCGGTCAGTAAACTGGAATCCGAGAAACCAAACCAGGGTATTTTTTCCAGCCATACGGAAAAAGATTTGCCCCCGCTCCAGACCCCAGACGTGATCTCAACCGATCAGCACTCCTCTTCCAACCCCACAAAAATTTCCCGAACGGATTTTTGAGACCGCTTAATGCGGCCCACGCTGAGTCTAAATTCCCAGTCTGAAGCTCAACAGATAATGGCGGTCCTCAAGCTGGCCCACGTACAGTCCCGCCTCTTCCGCCCATGAGGTGAATTCCATCTGCATGAAGTAGAGGTTGGCGAGCAGTCCGTAGCAGGGATAGCCGCCCTTGAAGCCGCCCCGCAGCTGGGCCAGGGACAGGTTCATCTCGGCGCCCATGTTCACCTTGCCCACAAAAGACTTGTCCGCCATGACGTCCTGGATGTCCAGATCGAAATTGACGTAGCGCAGCATGCCCTGTTTGCGCAGCACGGCCGGAAGGTAGGCCACGCCCACGCTGTAGGTGACCGGGACCTTGTCGTGGTCGATGCTCAGGAACATGTTGTAGACGACCGCGCCCACGCGCAGCTCGGTGGGGATGATGTCGTACAGCGCGCCCGCGCTCACACCGAAGCCGAACCCGGGCCGGTAGATGCGTTCCTTTTCCTGATCCAGGCGGGCCTGCAAGGTGTCCGCCGCCGTCGCGTATTCCTGGATGGACAGGGATTGTTCGAAAGTGTTGTAGGTCGCCAGGGTGGGGGCCAAGCCGATGCTCAGGCCGGGATAGGGCTGGATGGCGCCGGCGATCTTGGCCACCAGATCGGTGCGCACCTTGGCCGAGGCCGCTGGGATGTAGATGCCTTTGTCCAGCATGAAGCGCCCCTGCGACCCCAGGAACCAGGCCGCGCCTATCCCGATGGGGAAGTCCGGATCGGTGCTGCGCGCGGCGAAATGCATTTCCGGCAAGGTCCCCAGGCCGATTTGCCGGCGATCGAACACCATGATGTCGTCCACCAAGGTGTTGTCCGACGCCATGCTGTCCACGCTGCTGAAGCTTTTGCTGTGCGCTCCCGCCACGTTCAAGGCATCCCCGGCCACGCCGAAGAGATCACCCACGTCGAACTTCAGGGACATGCCCGCGTCCAAGGGCGTGTTGAGACGGGCCAAACCGGCCGGGTTGTAATAGATGCCGCTATAGTCGTCCGAGAGCGCCACGAAGGCGTCGCCCATGCCCAGGGCGCGGCCGCTCAGGTATTGGGGGCCCCGCACGCACCAGGCCGCGGAGGCGGCCAGCAGCAGGGTTAGGAGGGCGGAGCGCGTCGTCACTTCAGTTCCCCTTCCGGAAGCCCTTCACGGCTCCCTTGCACAGGTCGAAGGTGGAAACGGTATCGATGACCCTAGGGGTTTTGGTGGAATCCAGGACCAGGAGAACCCTGTGGCGGGTGTCCACCAGGCCTGCCCCGGAATCGGCCCAATAGATTTGCCCCTTGCGCTCGGGGTGGAGCAGCAACATCACGGGATCGAAGGAAGCCAGGTAACGCGTATGGAACTCCGCCTCACCCGCATCGTCGATCTTGCCGTCCATGTTGTTGTCCGCCTTGTCCCTGTCCGCATAGAAATTCACGTTGCCGACCGAATCCGGCGCGCCGCGTGAGTCTTCGTCTATCCTGCCGTCGCCGTCGTTGTCGATGCCGTCCAGCAATTCCTCGTCGATGCAGCCGTCGCCGTCGTTGTCGGTCTTGTCGAACACCTTGTAGATGACCACGGTGGATCCGGCGTCCTGGATGAACTTCTTGACCTGGGTGATGGCGGAGTCGCCCACCTTTTCCTGGCCCCCGCCCGCCTGGGCCTTGAGCTTCTGGCACAGCGTATCGGCCGAGTCGCATTTGTTTCCCGCGAGCGAATCCTTCTTGTCCAGCACCCCGTTGAGGAACAAGTCCAGCGCCTTATCGCTTTTGGCCAGCAACTCCTGGGACTTTTCCAGGAGGTTGTTCAAGGCCCCGATCTTGGCGGTGTCGTTCTTGAGATCGGCGATGTTGGCCATGATGCTGTCGGGGTTCAGCTTGGTGGGATCCGTGAAGTCGATGATGCCGTTGAGGATGTTGTCCTTGGCGTTGATGCGGCCGTCCCCGTTGAAATCGGCCAGGGACAGCACCGCTTCGATGGCCGAGGCCAGGGCATAGTCCGCCGAGAACCGGCCGACCGCGATGACGCCGTCGCTTTTGCCCAGGCGATCCCGTTCCGCGAGCAGGCTCAGGTACTTGTTGATGCCGCGGTTGGCGACGAAGATTTTGTCCTTGACGGTATCGGGTTCGCTCAAGAAGGGGATGCTCTTGCCATCGTTGTTCTGGAACGATTGCAGCAGCTTGAACATGTTGATGTGCTTCTCCAGCAGCACGCATTTGGCGGCGCCGTAATAGGCCTCGGATTTGGTGGAGTCTTCGCGCAGGGCGGCTTCGAACTCGGCCTGCGCCGCGGGGTATTCGGCCTTCTGCAAGTGGATCTGGCCTTCCAGGATGTGTTCGTCGGCGGTTTCCGCTTCGATCCCGATGGACTGGCGGAAAATGTTGCAGGAGGCGAAAAGCAAAGCCAGGCTTCCCAGGGCCGCGAAGCGCAGGATGCGTGTCGAGGCGGGGACGTCAATCGGGATCCATATCATACCCGCTATTTTATCACCCCCGGCGGAGGCGAGGCAACCGCGATTTCAACCCGCGCGGGTCCTTTTGAGGTCCGAAACGCGAGGAGCGCGGAGATCGCGCAGCGAACTCCAAAGCGACGAGCCTAAAGAGGCCCGAAACGCGAGGAGCGTGGAGATCGCGCAGCGAACTCCATAGCGACGAGCCTAACTCGCTTTAACCATATGATGGATGCTGTAACTTTGATCGCGGGCGATGATGGAGGAGGAAGCGAAAACCTTGCGGGCCTGGACGGCGTAGTCCAGGAACTGATTGGCCACCAGGTAGGCTTCGCCGCCCGGCTTAAGCAATCGCGACAGGGTCTCCAGGATGCGGGCCGGTAACCCGTAGTCGGTATCCCCGTCCTTATGGAAGGGCGGATTGGTCAGCACCAGATCGAAACCTCCGTTTTCCGCCTGGGCGCCCTCGGCCAAATCGGCGCATAACGTGCGTACGGAAGGCCCTCCGGAGGCGCCTTCGCCGGAACTCCCCGGGGTAAGGCCGCGTGCGGTGAAATTCCGTTCCGTGCAGGCCACGGCGATGGCGCTGATGTCCGTGGCCAGGACCTCCTTGGCTCCCAGATCCAAAGCCGCCAGGGACAGGGCTCCGCCGCCGCAGCCCAGGTCCAACACGGATTTTCCGGCGCAAGACGGGAGGTGCATGGCGAGCAGGGCGGTCCCCGGATCGGTGGCGCGATAGGCGAAGATTCCCGGCTTGGTAAGGTATTGCACCTTGCCCCCGCCCTGGTAGGCCAGTTCCAGGGAGATAGGACGGAAATATCCGGGGTCCTCCACGGCTTCCGCGGGCTCCGCGGATTCCTTGCGGAAACGCAGCAATCGGCAGCCGGATTTGAGGCCAAGCAGGTACATGTTCCCGAAATGGGCCTCCGCGCGCTTCGCGAAGCTTTTGATGCCTTCCTGGTTATGTCCGGATACGATCAGGACCCCGTCCGGCTTGAGCAGGCGGAAGGCCTCGTCGATTACGGCATTGACCTGGGCGGTGCCGCGCCCAAGGCGGAAGGCGACGCAATCGAAGGTGTTTTCGGGATAGCGGGCGGCGGAAGGCATGGATCCGATGGTATCCCCAAGGTTACCCGTATCAGAACTGTTACCTATTCCCTTGGCTTTCCCATTTTCCGGAGTACGGCTTTTTTCCGGGATGATGGCGGCGCGGGCGGCGCAGGGGATGTCGCTCAAAACGCAGCGGACATTGGCCAGGCCGGCTTTTTGCACGGTGGCCAGCGCGGCGGTATGTTCGGGATGGTACGCGTTGTGGCAATGCACTTCCTTGAAGCGGGGCGCGAAGGCCACCGCCAAGGGGCCATCGCCGGCCAGCACCAGCAAGGCCTTGTCCCCGGTTTCCTCATCCGCTTCCAGCAGCAGGCGCAGGGCCGGGTCCGGATGCTTCCCGGCCGTCATGGTTCCTGGAATCCCAGGGACGCCACTTCCGCCGCGGAAAGCGCGCGCCATTGCTCCGGCGCCAAATCGTCTCCCAGGCGCAAGGCGCCGATGGCGATGCGGTGGATGGTCTCAACGCGGTTGCCGGCGGCGGCGAACATGCGCTTCACCTGATGGTATTTGCCTTCCTGCACGGTGAGATCGCAAAGCTTGTCCGAAAGGAGTTCCACGGTCGCGGGCAGGGTGGTCCCGTCATCGCCCCGCAGTTCCACGCCGGCGGTCAGCATCTGCACCTGCACCGGGGAAATCGGATGCTTCACGCCCACGCGGTAGGTCTTGGGCACATGCTTGCGCGGCGAAGTGAGGAAATGGTTGAACGCGCCCGAGTCAGTCAGCAGCAGCAGTCCGGTGGTATCCGCATCCAGGCGTCCTACCGCCTCCAGCCCACGCCGCAGAAAGGGCTCGGGGAAGAACCCGAAGACGCTGCGGTGATGCGAGGGCGTATGACTGCACTCCGTATCCGCAGGCTTGTGGAAGGCCAGGTATAGATGCTCACGACAGGGGAGGGTGAACCCCGCCGCCTTGACCTGCATGGACCGGGTAGCATCCAGGTAGGCCGCCGGCGCGGCCGCTTCGGGATCCTCCGCCGTGCTCCAGGTGAGGCCATCAGGGCCCTCCAGGCCCAGTTCCACGCCGCCGTTACGGATCATATGTTCGCATTCCTTACGCGTTCCGAACCCCTGCGTGGAAAGCATTCCCGCAAGCGTGTCTTTTCTTTTAACCATGTTCAACCATTCGACACCGGATCCGATCCTTGTTGCAGCCGAAGTTCCATCCGGTTTTTGCGCATCAATCCTCCGGATCCCGGGGCGGCACATCCGCCTCTTCTTCCGGATCCGCCGGTTGCGTCAGATCGATCTCGGGCACCTTGATGCGCTCGAGAATCAGCAGCACGCGATCCTGGGTCGTGTTGGGGATGCGGTAGGCATGGTTGCGGATCACCTTGTACTCATCGCTGTGGAACACGGCCATTTCTTCGGCCGCCTTGGGGCCTTTCATGAAAATGGCCTTGCCGCCCAAGCCAAGGCAGCTTCCGAAGCGGGGCAGGGTATGCTCCACGGTTTCGAAGGCGCGGGTGATGGCCGCGGCGAAGGGTTGGGTCAGGCTGCGCGAGGTCACCTTATGGCCGAAAACGGAAATGTCCTTCAGCCCCAATTCCCGGATCACCATTTCCAGGAACTGCACCCGGCGCGGGCGCGGCTCGGCCAACACCAACCGCGTGGACGGGGACATCAGTTTGATCATCATGCCGGGAAACCCCGCTCCGGTCCCGACGTCAACCATGGGGGAGGGCCACTTGCCCTTCATCATCCCGTGCAGGATCATGCAATCCGCGTAGTGTCTTTGCGCCATGGTGTCGAAACCGATCAGGCGCGTCAGATCCTGATCATGGTTGTGCTCGCGCAGCAACTGGTGATAGGCCCAAAGTTGATCGAGGGTTTCCGGCTGGAGATGCACCCCGTAACGCGCGAGTAACTGGCCCAGGGCCGGTTTGGAAGGGCGCACGCCCGATCCCTGGCCCGCAGAACCGTATCCTGCCGATCTTTGTCCCCCGCCGTCGGGCCGGTTTCCACCCTGGCCTCCGGGCCCCGGCTTCCCGGTCTCGGACCGCCCCGTCCCCGATCCCGCGGGCTGCCGTGCGTCCCGGTTCCGATCCTTGCCGCTCGATTTGGAGGAACCCCACCCCGGTTGCGCTTCCGGATTCCGACCCGGAATGGGCCGGGCTTTCCAATTGGTATCCTGGCCCGGCGAATGCTGTCCGCCGAATTCCTGACCGTCGAATACCGGACCCCGGGGTTCCAGACCTGAAGGACCGGGTTTGGAAAGCCGTTTGCCGCGGATGGGTTTGGGAACGAAGGCACCGGGCTGCTTGGCGCTGTACACCTTTCGTCCGGGAAAATGTCCTGCGGGAGGATTTCCTTCGGCCGCTTTCCCCCTCTGGCCCTGTCCACTCGGGCTTTTTCCACCCTGGCCACGCTGGCCATTTCCGTTCTGACGAGGACCGCCTTGGCCTCGCCCTTCTCCACGGTTGGATCGTCCGCCGCGATCGGGTCTTTCGGAACCCTCCCCGGGTGTGCCGCTTCCGGCCGGTTTGCGGGGTTTCATGAATGCTCCTCAGGTGCGTGGGGACGGGGTCCAGGATCATGGGCCGGCCGGATCATGGACGTCCCGGCGAAGGCGCGCCCGGGGACATCCCGTCCGCGGGCAGATTGGTCTCATAGCCGAACAGGGCGCCGGACAATTCCAACAGGGTCAGCATGTGCTGACGGTAACGCGCGCGGAACTGCTCCGAGGCGCTCTGGCCCAGGCGCTCTTCGAAGCCCATGCGTTTGGCGAGTTTTTCCAGTTCGGCCGGCGATGCGGGCAATTCATGGCGCTGCTGCAGGCCCTGCAATTGCAGAACGTGTTCGATGCGGCGCAGGAACACGTAGCCCTTGGAAAGCAGATCATGGTAGTTGGGGCTCAACAGGCGGTAGCGATACAGGCGGCCCATCACCGTCAGGGTGTTGCCGGAGATCAATTCCGGGAGCGCCTGGCCGTGCTGGATTTGCAGGTATTGCACGTAGAACTCGATGGTGCGGATGCCGCCCGGGCCCAGCTTCACTTCCGTGGACAGGCGGTTCTCCTGCTTCAGCTTGTCCAGGCCCAGTTGCCGAACCTTGCGCATGCTGCTTTCGATCTTGCCGCGGTTGGAGGGGGAGACGGCGATGTCCTGCACCCGGCGCGCCACCTCGCGTCCCATCTCCCGGTTGCCGGCCAAGGGGCGGGCCTTGAGCCACGCCTGCAATTCCCATCCCGAGGCCTCGCCGCGGAAATAGCTGTCGTAATGGCCCAGGGACGCGATCAGAGGGCCTTGCGCGCCGTAGGGCCGCAACTGCGTATCCACCCGGAACATCTTCCCATGGGCACCGGGGGAGCTGAGGGCGGAGATGAACAGGCGGGCCCAGTCCTCCAGGACCTGATATTGATCCTTGGGAACCCTTTCCGAATCGTATACGAAGACGATGTCGATGTCCGAGCTGTAGTTCAACTCGTTGCCGCCGAGTTTCCCCAGGGCGATCACGGCTACGCCGTCGCGCAGATGCAGCGCGTCCGCCGCGGCCATGGAATGGCCGAACACGGATTCGATCAGGGCGTTGGACAGGTGGCTGATTTCCGCCGTAAGGCGGTGGATATGTTCGCCCAGCCAGATGTCCCGCAGGCCGATGCGCAGGTACTCCCGATTGCGATAACGGCGCAGGATATCCATGGCCTCTTCGAAACCGTCGACGCCCGGGGACATTTCCAGGATCTCGGCGCGGAATTCCGCCGGCAGCTTCGGCTTCTCCAAAGCCGCCGCGTCCCCCAGTGACATCAGGTATTCCGGTTGCCGGATCAGGATGTTCGCCAGGTATTCGCTGTGGCCGAAGGCCTTGATCAGGATCTCGTTCAGGTACGGATGATTCAGCAATTGCCGCACGAAATAATCCGGATCGGGAAGCGCTTCCAGGTACTGGCCCAGATGGCGGAGCACGCCTTCCGGATCCGGGCTGGCGCGCAGTTTGGGCGCGGCCACCACGAGCGCGGCGCACAATATTCCCTGTTCGCGCACGGGGGCCAGCATGCCTCGGACCAGATACACGGGCGAGGCCGGATGCTTCACGCCCAAGCGCTCCAGCACCTTGGTCAGACGATG
>OBEQ010900474.1_pt1 | contig 42994 bp, 47 predicted proteins | sample 1670901 | NCBI WGS metagenome assembly OBEQ01 (sample SAMEA104232315, study PRJEB22302) | groundwater metagenome | biome: forest; feature: aquifer; material: groundwater | place: USA | collected 2011-08-07 | depth 5.4 m
CCCAGCCCGAAGAGCTGCAGCAGGGGGAGATCCTCGTCGCCCCCGTGACCGCGCCCAGCTGGGGGCCGGTCTTCGGCAAGATCGCCGCGACCGTCACCGACATCGGCGGGATGATGAGCCACGCGGCGATCGTCTGCCGCGAGTACGGCCCGGTGCGCGTGTCGCTTGCTTTGAAGTCGGCGCTGTTCAAGGGTCTTTCCCAAAATGAGCTTACCTGGATGTCGCACGGTGATCAGGTAACGCGGGTTCCGAAAGGTTTCACGATAACCGGTAAATCGGCTGCGTGCAGGGTCGTCGCGATTGAAGATGTGAAACGGCGCATCTATGGCATTCAATTTCATCCGGAAGTGAAGCATACGCTGAAGGGCATGAAGATTATAGGGAATTTTATCAATATTGCCGGGGTCAAGCGCGAGTGGCGCCTTGATAAGGATTGGATTGAAGCGGCGGTCAGCGACATCAAAGCGAAAATAGGTAAAGACCGCGCCCTGTGCGCTCTCTCGGGCGGCGTTGATTCAACGGTTGCGGCATACCTCGTGCATCGGGCCATCGGCAAACAGCTTACCTGCATCTATGTGGACACCGGCCTGATGCGAAAAGGGGAAACCGAGCAGATTAAAAAAACGTTTTCAGCGCTGCCGCAGCTTGATTTCCGGGTCGTCAAAGCCGAAGAAAAATTTCTGAAAAAACTGAAGGGCGCTACCGATCCCGAAAAAAAGCGGAAAATTTGCGGAGAGCTTTTTATCCGTTTATTCGAGGACGCATCCTCGAGATTGGGCGGGGTGCGATTTCTAATTCAGGGGACCCTGTATACCGATGTGATTACCTCTGGCGTTTCGGTCGGCGGCAAGGCGGCGGTGATTAAATCGCATCACAATGTCGGCGGCCTTCCGAAAAACTTGAAATTCGAATTGATCGAGCCCTTGCGGGATCTGTATAAAGATGAAGTGCGGGTTTTGAGCAGGAAGCTCGGCGTATCAGAGGAAATTGTTTCGCGCCAGCCGTTCCCGGGCCCGGGTCTCGCGGTGCGGATCATTGGTGAGGTTACCAAAGACAAGCTTGAAACGTTGCGCGCCGCCGACGCTATATTCCGTGAGGAGCTTATCGTGGCCGGACAAGCGAACAAGATACAGCAATATTTCGCGGTATTGCCGGACATCCGTTCCGTCGGCGTGCAGGGCGACGCCCGCACCTATGGCCGTCCGATCATACTCCGGGCGATCACGACATCCGACTTCATGACGGCGGATTGGGCGCGCATTCCGCATGAACTCTTGAGGCGCGTCTCGTCTCGCATCACCAATGAGGTTGCCGGGGTCAATCGCGTGGCGTATGATATTACTTCAAAACCGCCGGCTACGGTCGAGTGGGAATAATTAAGAAGTGATGACTATTGAGTGGTGAGTGATGAGTTTTTAAGGCAGCTATGACTGAATCACTATTGTCTATACCCTAATCACTAACCATTCGACACTCATCACTCGCTACTATTATATGTCTCAACGAGTAATCACACCGCGAGCCGAACTTCATACCCATCTTGGGGCTGCCGTTGATCCGGTCATCATGTGGACGATCGCGCACCGGCAGGGCATCCGACTGCCGGTCAAAGAGTATTGGGATTTCGAGGATATGATCACGATGGGTCCGGGGAAGAAAAATCGAAGCGTGGAGGAAATGGACAAAAATTACTATCATCTGACGGAACTTATCCAATCGTCTCCCGAAGCCATCGAAGAAGCGGTGCATTCGGTGATCGGCGGCGGCTATCGCAAGTGCAATCTCGTTTTGCAGGAGCTTCGTTTCAGTCCGATGAAACGCAACCGTGCCGGGGAGCGCGACCTTGATTTCATCATACTCGCAGCACTTTGGGGCATGCGGCGCGCCATGGTGGAATATCCGCAGGTGAATGCGGGCCTTATCGTCGCCCTGGATCGGACATTCAGCCCGGCGCAGAACGCGATTACTCTTGAGAAAGCGATCCGGTACGCCTCTGACGGAATCGTCGGTATTGATATTTGCGGACCCGACCGGAGTAGTTTCTCCATGAGAGCGCATGCCCCGCTCCTGCTCCGCGCCCGCAAAGCCGGGCTTGGCATCACGGTCCATGCGGGCGAAACCGGAAATCTCGAAGAACTTAGATATGTGGTACGCACGATACGGCCCCAGAGAATCGGGCATGGTTTGGCAGCGGTGAAAGATATGCGGCTTCTTCAGGACATCGCCAGGCAGGGGATTGTTCTCGAACTGTGTCCGACCTCAAATCTCTGCAACAGCGTGGTGAAAAATCCGGCTGAACTCCGTACCATTATCCGCACGTTCATAGACTACGGCGTCCGTTTTACTATCAACACCGACGGGCCGGAAATGTATCGGACGAGCGTGGTCAAGGAAGAAGAGTTCCTGCTTTCAGAACATATCATGGATACTAAAGAGATAGCGCAGTGTACTCAATGGGCGTTTCAGGCGGCCTTTGTCCGTGCGAGAAAAAACGGAGAGATCAAGACGGTCGCGAGGAAACAACGGTTGCGAGGCATCAAATGAAATCTGTTTATATGCCCGGTAGTGAAAATGCGACTACTCTAACCACATCGCAGAAAACGATCATGCAACATTGCCTAGCGACAGAGTATGGAACATCTAAGGGTGAATATTATCAAACTATAATTTAGTCGTATTTCTACTACCGGGTATGCAAAAAAGATACAAAGTAATTCTCGTCATTAGCGCAGTACTGTTCGTAGGCATAACTTCCGCGTATGCGGTTTCTGCCGACTCGTTTGTATTCACAAAAAAACTCGGACGCGGCGCAGCGGGTGAAGAGGTGCGGCGACTTCAGGAAGTTTTAAGAATTGTGCCGGATATTTATCCGGAAGCTGCAGTTACGGGTTATTTCGGCGCGCTCACTGAAAAGGCGGTAAAAAAATTCCAGACTAAATACGGGATCGAATCGGTTGGCAGCGTCGGTCCGAAAACTAGAGCAAAGTTAAATGAGTTATCGGCTGCAGCTTCTCCTGCTCTTGCGACTCCGTCTGCCTCTCAAATCCAGCCGCCGCCGCCGCCGCCAGACCAACTCCCGGAGTGTCTCACAGAAACTGCTGCGGGTTGTCGAAAGACAGAGAAAACCATGCGAGCCAATGATCCCAGCCATGGCAGGTGCCAAGGCAAGGGCCCGGTGCAATTTGGCGCTTCGCCGTTCAAGCTTGATCAAATAGAGATTATTGAACCGATGGGGCTTACGGTCGGCGGCCATGTGACGCCTATTGATCATGGATATATTTTTGGTCACGGAACGCCGAATGTTGCTCGCGATGCCTTTGATGTTCAATCGCCGGCTAAGGGATACGTCGTGCAAATTTCACAAACTAAACGCGGTAGTTTTATGGACCACGCGCTGACGATTGAGTTTTCGTGCACGCAGTATGTTGCCTATTCCAATATGGAAAGTTTCGCGCCGAAACTTTTGAATGGCGTGGGTAGTTTCGGCGACAATGACAGCAAGCTTATTCGAGTGCCGGTTGACGAGGGCGAACTCGTCGGTAAAACCGGTCCCTACGGCATTGATCTGTATGTCTGGGATTTTGATACAACATTGACCGGTTTCGTAAATCCGAAAAGCTATAGCGAGAGCTGGAAGATTCACTCGGCCCAGTTCTATGACTATGTGAAAGAGCCGTTAAAAACCCAACTCCTCGCTAAAACGCCGCGCCAGGCCGAACCGCGTTTCGGGAAAATTGATTACGACATTGACGGGCGGCTCATCGGCAACTGGTTTCAGGAAGGAACAAACGGCTATGCAGGACTGAACCGCGGCGGTGAAGGATACTGGTCCGGGCATCTCTCTATTGCCTATGACGCCCTTGATCCAAGCGGTATTATCGTCTCGATCGGAAATTGGGCGGGCGAGGCAAAACAATTCGCGGTGCGGAACAATGCACCCGATCCGAAGGATGTAAGTGTGGCATCGGGTTTAATAACCTATGAACTCCTGCAGCCGGATTGGATAGTAGCCGCGACCGGCGAACATTGGGACCGGCGAGCATATGTCAAAGAAGTAAAGTTCAAACCGACTGATGCGGTACCCAATGCGGTTCAAGGGGTTATCCTTTTTCAACTCATTGAACCGCGTAAGTTAAAAATGGAATCGTTTCCAGGAAAAACCGCCGGTGATGTTTCCGGTTTTACCGCCGCCGCTCGTATGTATAACAGATGAGTACCCGGACGTTCACTGTTTCAATTGCAGAGTTCTCGGACTGCTGCTATACTGGATAAAAGTCGAATAAACTAATCAGGTAGCAGATGAATAAAAAATATGGATAGAGTTGTTCATTTCGAGATTCCGGCTGACGATATGGCGCGCGTCAAGCAGTTTTACGGTTCGATCTTCGGCTGGGAGCTTGTGGATATGCCTATGCCGGGAGGTATGAATTATACGATGGTGCGAACAGTGCCGGTGGACGAAAAGCATATGCCGAAAGAGCCGGGTGCCATCAATGGCGGGATGATGCACCGTACTCCGGGCGTGTCTGCTCCGGTGATTGCCATGAACGTCGGTTCCGTGGACGATTACGTGAAGAAAGTCGAAGCCGCTGGCGGCAAAGTGGTGATGCCGAAGATGGAAGTCGGCGGGATGGGTTTTTATGCCTATGTCGCCGACACCGAAGGTAATGTGATCGGGTTGTGGGAAGACATAAAAAAAGCTTAGGAGCAGAATGTTTTTAAGTCTGGCTAAAAGGTGTTTTGCTATCCTTGATAACGATCGTAAACAAGGATAGCGGTTTGAATATTCAGGAACAGAAAGAAAAAATCCCGGACTCCGGGATTTTTTCTTTGTACAACATAGTGTTCCTTGTAATCTATCTCATCATTGCTTTCCGCGCTGCTTTTGTGGCGGCGCGAGTCTTCCGTATCACCCTCGACGCGCTCCGGACGGTTTTTTTCCGGGCGCTGTGCGCCGAACGGCCTATGGTTTTCCAGTGCTTTTTCAAATCTTTCACCAAGGCCTCGATTTCTTTCCTGCTGATTTTTCCGCCTTTTACATATCCGGTTGCTACGGAATCAACGATTTGTCGGTACATGGGTTCTGTAATCTCCCGGGCGTTTTCAAGTTTTTCGACTACTTCTCCTTTCATCCGTATCATCCATCCCTTGAGCTTTTTCTGGTGTTTTTTCCCTTCCGGCCCCCAGAAAAAATATGTGGTAGCCGCCAATGCCGCCACGCTTGCGCCGAGTACGGCCAATTTTCCTTTAGCTGAATGATTCATTTTCTTTTTCATAGTATAGCTGTTACAAAAATGCTATTCGACCCTTTTATGTATTGTACCGGATTTTGTTTTGGAGCGCTTTGTTTTTTTCCCCAGAGGGAAGAGAAGTCGGAAAAAGAAATTATTCTCGAGCCGATCTTTGAGTTCCGCAATGAATTCTTCCGAATCCTTGATATGATTTTGAATCTCCTGCGAGAGAGAATAAAAGTTTTTCCCCGCTTTAATGAAATAAAAGAGAGCGATTGAAACTAAAACGGTAACTATGACTGACGCCGCAGAGGCGATAAAAAAGAAAATGTCCGCTTTCATGAAATCTGTCATGACTATAGTATACTATAATCCTTCAGGAAATGAAAAAGACGGAGGCATCTCTGTTCGAAAAGTCGTCCCTGTTGAAATATGAACCTAATCTGGATTGTACTATATAACTATGAGCCCTAGTTCGGATAGCATCAATTCTGATGAAGAAATTGCGGCTCGGGTTCAGCGCGGCGATGTCGCGGCGTTCGGTATGCTGGTGGAACGCTATGAAGAAAAGATGATGCGGTATGGCAGAAGGTTTTTATTCGGCGCCGATGACATGAAAGATCTGGTTCAGGACGTGTTCCTGAAGGCGTATGTCAATATCCAGAGTTTTGATCCAGCCCGAAGATTCTCTCCTTGGATATACCGCATTGCTCATAACGAATTCGTGAACGCGCTCAAAAAGAAATCAGGGAAAGAACTCCTGTTTTCTTTTTTCGATTTTGATACGTTATTCCCGCATCTTGCTGCCGAAGAAACAGCTGATCACGAAATCAACAACAAGGAATTGAGAAAAATCCTTGATCAATGCCTCGACAAACTCGATTCAAAACATCGCGAGCCGCTCATCCTGTATTATTACGAAGACATGGATTATAAGGCAATAGCGGATGTGCTGCAGATTCCGATTTCCACTGTCGGCGTGCGGCTGCGGCGGGGCAAGGAAATGCTCAAAAAAGTCGCGAAACAGCTCAAAGTAAACTATGCATAACGAGCACAAAGAAAAAACAATGAGGGAAAAGGTAATCGCGGCCATCAAAGAGGGACAGACAACCATGCGGCCCAAATGGCATTTTATTCTTGAGAGAACGCTTTTTATCATTGGCGCAGTGATTACTCTGTTGGCACTTCTGTATGTCGCCAGTTTTATTCTGTTTACTCTGTGGCAGAGCGGTTTGTGGTTCGCGCCGTTGTTCGGCTCGCGGGGTTGGTTCACATTTTTCAGATCGCTCCCTTGGGTCCTCATTGCTCTTTCGGCACTATTCACAATTATCCTTGAAATTCTGGTCAGGCGGTATTCATTCGCATATCGCAAGCCCTTGCTATATTCGCTTTTGGGAGTGTTGCTTATCATCTTCATCGGCGGCAGCGTTGCTGCTCCATGGCATCGCCGATTCTTCAGGGCGGCGCGCGAGAACCGGCTGCCTCGGTTTGCCGGACATTTTTACCGGAGTTTCGGCATGCCAAGATTTGGGGATATCCACAGAGGTATCATCGTTGCTGTCACGTCCAACGGATTTGTGATGGAAAGAATGGAGGGTTCGACCTCGACCGTGATCATCGGTCCGTATACCCGGCTTTCATTTGAAGAACATCTTCAAAAAGGGGATATGGTGGTTGTGTTCGGCGAAGAAATGGGAAACGCGATTGAGGCATACGGCATCAAGCGGTTGAACGAGTGAAATATATTCACTGATTCGCTTGTAATAATAAGCATGAGGTTCGAGGGTCGGGTCGGGATGTATATGTATCGGCCTTTAATATATTTTCTCACCCGACCATAGACCTCCTTTCACAGCCCGCTTTCGTCGCGAAATGGCGGAGGTTCGAGCGAAAACCGTTTTCTCACGACGAATGAATAGCAATAGCTATTTTGAGGAGGGAAAAACGGTTTGCAGCCGAACCCTACGGTCATTGCAGCGGAAATGGGGTTGTGAGAGGGGGTCTAGATGCTTGTGTCAAAAGTCGATCCAACCATACATTCCATAAGTTATGAACAAAAAACTATTAGCATACGCATTTCTGCCGGTGGTCGGTTTCGGTTTTTTGGGCGCCGACGTCGTTTGGGCGCATGGCTTCTTCGGAAATAATTTGACTCTCGATGAGATTGCAGCCCGTCAACAAACGGTGTTTCAGAATGAGGCGACTCTGCTCAGCATCACCGTAGATGCTGTGAAAAGCGGATGGGCGCAGGGCAAGAATATCCAGCAGATCGCCCAGGATCACGGCATCATTCCGGATCAACTTCAACAAAAGATGAAAGACGCCCGAACCCAACGGCTCAAAATTCAATTCCAGGCGCTGGTCGGTAAGGGTATCATCACTCAAGCGCAGGCTGATCAACGACTCGAGTTTTTGCAGAACAGGAAAGGCCGGATGGGGAGAGAATTTCGCGGCGGCTTCCCTTTCTGATCCGAATGTCGACAGTCTGATTTTTTTCCCGAGAACTCTCTGCCCCGGCATGTAACGGCGGCAGAGAGTTTGTTTTGTATACAAACCATTCTCACGCATAGTTATTCGTGGACGGAGGTAAACAATTCAAGCCATGAAGAATATCATAAAGAAAATTTTGACACACAGGATTTTAACCGCGATCGTTATTTTTGTTCTTGCCGGCGGGGGATATATAAGTTATCGCTCTTTTTTCCAGACCAGTGTTTCTGTACCTCAATATGTCACGGCCAAGGCGCAACGAGGCATGCTCGTTGTTTCGGTCACCGGCAGTGGTCAGGTTTCCGCATCCAATCAAACAAATGTTGCGCCGCAAATTTCAGGCACGATTCTCAATGTCTTAGTTGCAAACAATCAAAGAGTCGCGGCCGGAGATCTCCTGGTGCGGCTTGAATCCACGAACGAGGAACGCGCCGTGCGCAACGCGAAAGCAAATTTGCAAAGCGCCGAATTGGCGCTCCAGACGCTCAAACAGCCGGCAACAAACTCAACTCTGCTGCAAGCCGAAGGAAACACGCTGCAATCCCAACAAACTTTGCAAACCAGCCAGAATAATCTTGTCACCGATTACAACAGCGCCTATACGGATATCTCGAATACGATCATAGATTTGGGAACGGTGATGCCAGGGCTCAATGCGGTTCTCTATGGCACCACCGTAAACAAACCGCAGAGCAATATCGATGCGTATTCGAATTTGATCAGCACTTTTTATCCCAATATTGCCCAATATAACCAGAATGCCGCGACCAGCTATCAAGCCGCTCTGGCGGCCTATAATCAGAATCTTATCGATTATAAAAATACCACTATCTACTCGAGTACCTCTACTATTGAGGCGCTTCTGACCGAGACCTACGCCACACTCAAAACGGTTTCTGCGGCAAACGCCAGTGCAAAAAATTTGCTTGATCTTGTCGGCAGCGTGCTTCAGCAAAACAGCGCCAAAATTCCGGCGCAACTTATCACCGACGAATCAAATATGCAATCTTACACTGCAAGCACCAACATCCACCTCGCTACCATTCTGCAAAGGAATAATTCCATCCAAACCGACAAACAGGCCATTGCCGCTGCTGGCCTTTCAATTTCACAGACCGCCGCAGCGCTTGAACAGCTTAAGGGCGGGCCGACGGCGCTGGCCATCCAAACTCAAGAGTTGAACATTACTCAAGCCAAAAACGCTTTGGCCGATGCCGAACAAAATTTGGCCTATGATTCCGTGCGGGCGCCATTCGCCGGGATTATTACGAATATCACGGCGAAAAAAGCCCAACCTGCGGGTCCGTCAACGGTTCTGGGGATTCTGATCAGCGACGCGCAACTGGCACAAGCGAGTTTTAACGAGGTTGATATCGTGAGCGTGAAAGTCGGCCAGAAAGCGACAATAAAATTTGACGCTCTGCCGGGCGTGACCCTGACCGGAAAAGTTTCCCAGGTAGATACGCTGGGAACCGTAGTTCAGGGCGTCGTAAGCTATAACACGCAAGTGGCGCTCGATATTCCCAATCCGCTCATCAAGCCCGGCATGAGCAATACGATTTCGATCATCACAAATATAAAACCAGATGTGCTCCTGGTGCCGAATGTCGCAGTCAGTACCAGGCAGGGAGCGTCCTCGGTGCAGGTGATGTCGGCTGGCGGCACAGTGTCGCAACGGCAAGTTACGACCGGACTTTCCAACGATACACTGATAGAAATAACTTCGGGGTTGAATGAAGGAGACACCATTGTAACGCAAGTAATAAATAAGAGCGCCGCTCCGGCGCAGACCCAGCAAGGGTTGGGAGGATTGAGAATTCCCGGTTTAGGCGGCGGAGGAGGCGGCGGTGGCGGAAGAGCTGCCGGCCGGGTAGGAGACTAGAGTTTAAGAATAGTGATGAACCAATAGTGTTTAGGGTTTAGGGTAAAAAATTTGAATAAAAACCCTATTCACTATCCACTATGCACTCATCACTACTGTTATGTATGATCGAAATTAAACACATCACGAAAATATACAGAAGCGGCGACGTTGAAACAAAGGCGCTCAAAGATATTTCATTTTCGATACGCGGCGCCGAATTTGTTTCCATCATGGGCCCGTCCGGTTCGGGCAAATCAACCATGATGCATATATTGGGCGCGCTGGATACGCCGACCAGCGGTGAATATCTTTTGGACGGCCGCGATGTTGCAAAACTTTCCGAGGATGAGTTGGCTGATATCCGGAACGAAAAAATAGGTTTTGTATTTCAGCAATTCAATCTCTTGCCGCGCGCGAGTGTATTTCGGAATGTCATGCTGCCGCTTATCTATGCAGGCAAAGAAAAAGAGAAGAGAGAAGAAAAAACGCGTGAAGCGCTTACGGCTGCTGCTCTGCCTGAAGCTTGGTGGGATCATCATTCCAATCAGCTTTCGGGAGGACAGATGCAGCGTGTTGCGATCGCGCGGGCGCTCGTAAATAATCCCGCGCTCGTGTTGGCCGACGAACCGACCGGCAACCTTGACTCCAAAACCGGAGAGATTGTCCTCGACACATTTCAGCGCCTTCACCGCGAAGGACGAACAATCATTCTCATCACCCACGAACTCTATGTGGCCGAGCATGCCGAGCGCATTATTCATATTCACGACGGAGAAATAAAGGAAGACAGCAAAAATCACAAGCATCGCGTCGTGCACGTAGCAGAGTCTAAATAACTAGTTACTAGGAACTAATCACTAGGGGTTAGGTAAAAAATCCTATTGGCTCAGTCCTAAATCCTAATCACTAACTGTATGGCTATTCAAGAAATATTTCAGGAAGCATTTTCGGCAATCAGCGTCAACAAAGCGCGATCAGGCCTCACTATTTTGGGCATTGTCATCGGCATAGGATCGGTTATCGCCATGATTTCCGTAGGCCAGGGAGCGCAGGGATCAGTCACCGCGAGCATTCAGTCAATCGGTTCCAATTTGATAATCGTGATGCCCGGTTTTCAGCGTAATTTCTCGCAGGTAAGTTCGGGGCGCGGCGCGGCGCAGACGCTCACGCAGGCGGACGCCGATGAGATACAAAAGCAAATCACGCTCGCCAAAGCGGTTGCGCCTGAAATTTCGCGCCGCTATCAGGTAACCGCGGTCGGCAAAAACACGAATACCCAAGTCGTGGGAACCGTTTCAAGATATCCCGAAGTAAGAAACATAGAAATGGAAACTGGTTCATTCATTTCGGATCAGCATGTCCTCGGTTTTGCGAAAGTCGTCGTTCTCGGGCCGACCACGAGAGATGATTTGTTCGGAGCGGGCTCCGATCCAACCGGACAGGTAATCAGAATCAACAATATTAACTTTACGGTCGTCGGCGTGACCAAAGCAAAAGGCGGCAATGGTTTTGCCAATCGGGATGATGTCGTCTTCGTTCCGCTCTCAACGGCACAGCGTTTTCTTGCCGGAGGAACCTATGTCACGACGATCAGCATCGAAGCCCAGGACCAGCAGTCAATGGCTGCAATACAGCAACAGATTACGGATTTACTTTTGCAGCGTCATAAAATCGGCGATCCGACACTTGCTGATTTTAATGTGCTCAATCAGCAGGATATCGTTTCCGCGGCATCGTCCGTAACGAATACCTTCACCATACTGCTTGCTTCCATTGCCGGCATTTCGCTTGTGGTCGGGGGCATAGGCATTATGAATATGATGCTTACGACCGTCACCGAGCGCACTCGCGAAATCGGCCTGCGCAAGGCAATCGGCGCAAAGAAACGGGATATCGGTGCGCAGTTTTTGCTTGAATCCGTGCTGCTCACATTTTTTGGCGGAGTAATCGGCATCCTGCTCGGCTTGATTATTTCGCTGTTCGTAACCGCATTTGCCGGCATTGCCACGAGCGTTTCTCTCTGGTCTGTTGCGCTCGCATTCGGGGTTTCGGCTCTGATAGGAATTATTTTTGGATATTATCCGGCCCGGCGCGCCGCCGGACTCAATCCTATTGAAGCGCTTCGGTATGAATAAGTGATTAGGGTATAGGGTTTAGCCAATAGGGTTCATTATGATATAAAAAATGGTCGAAAACAAATACCCTCCTTCGCTAAAGCTATGGAGGGTTCTCCTCTAAAAGATAATCTCGCAGCTTGTTGCGAGGTATTAGTGGAGGAGAATAAAATACAACAATGGAAAAAACATATATCACATATATTGCGGGAGTTGTGGTGATTGCTGCGGTTTTTTATGGCGGGATGAAGTACGGCCAGAGCCAAAACACCGGTAAGATTTCCGCTGCATCGATTCAGAGTCTTTCAGCCGGCGAACAACGGCAGATTATGGATCAATTACGAAGCTCGTTCGGATCAGCAAGAGGCCGTGCCAATAACAATGGCGGCCCGACAGGAGAATTCGTTTCCGGAGAAATCATCGCCAAAGATAATCAAAACATTACCATAAAAATGCGCGACGGCAGTTCGAAGATAGTACTTTTTTCCGGCTCGACGCCGATTACAAAATCAGTAAGCGGTACGGCAGCTGATCTTCAGATCGGCGTACAGCTCATGATAAACGCAACGGCAAACTCCGACGGCAGCATGACGGCCCAGACAATCCAAATGAGACCCAAATTTTCGGGCGGTCAATATCAATAGATAGTTCCGGATAATTTCCCAAGTATGTAGAGGTTAAAATCCATTTTTTTGTATTATATCCTACGATCGTAGAGTATAATAATTTATTTTAGGTTTTTATAATCGGGGATCTATTCTCCGGTTACACGCTTTGCGACAACAAGAACTTTGAGCATGACATTGTCTGCTACGCTTGCCACGAACGGTATGTTCGGGATTTTGAGATTGTAGTCGGAACGCTTGACGGTTGCTTCTGCCGTGCCGCTCAACTGGTCTCCGGATTCCAATTTCGCGGTGGCTTGAAAAACCGCCGGTTTGGTGATGCCGCTGATCGTAAGATCTCCAGGGATCCGGAAATTGAATTCCACCCCTTGTTTTATTGTTGCCGGCAGTCCGCTTAGCGATGTCAGCCGGAACTCGATGAATTCGTTCGCGGGATCTTCTGATTTCAGGATAAAGCGGGCGATTGCGCCGTCGCGCTGCGGACTTTCTGTTTTGAGCGTCCGCGCGTTGATGCGTATCACGCCGATCCGCGAAAGCGAAGGGTTGGCAGTATTGATTTCGATGTCGCCGGCGATCTGATTGGTAATGCCCACCGCCGTGAACGGCGAACCGCGCAAAACTTCATTTATGCTGAACTGGGCTTTTGATTCCGGCTGCGAAATGCGGTAGAAGGCGGTCGTGGTGCTGGTTGCTTCGGCACGCTCCAGCTTCTCGACGCTCTTGGTAATATCCGTGCTGGGAGGTGCGACCGGCCGGGTAAGGTACAGAAAAGACCCAACTGCCACCGTAGCAATGATTAGTATTGTTAATCCGATCGTATACGTTTTGTTCATGGGGTTTATTATAGCAGATCGGGAAGTGGCCAAGTCTCTCTTTCATAGTTAATCTCACCGATGTATATACAAAATTACCCTTGTTGAAAAAGTTGACAAATCTGAAGAACCGATTAACTCTCAATTTTTTTCCTACTTAAGGATTCAAAAACTTTCTCCCCCAAAATTAAAATATGGTTTCCTCCAGAAGCGGGCGGGTTTTTGGGATTGTATTATAAACCGGCCATGAAGCGTAAAGAAAAAGGCACAAAGTAAGACTGGATGTGTTTTGTGGAAATAGGTAAAGTCGGATTAGGTTCCAGAATATTCTCAATAACTTTTGAGAGCGCATCCATTTCTTGGAGGCGCGTTTTCATATCGGGCAATGCTTTTATTTCGATGATTATTTTGTTTGCCCTTGATAAGGCTTCTTGCGCGAGGGCATCTTCATGTTTTTCTTGTAACGAAATGATTCTGGATACTTCGGCGCCCAAATTCGCCATCAAAAAAAGAGATGTTCGTTTGGTGCTCATCCTATCTTTCTATCTTTGAATTTATGATCGCCTTTATTGTATCACGAATATTGTTATCTTGTATTTCCATTTCCATATTGCCGGCTTGCGGCCTGATATTGATCAAAGAAACATACTCAATCCAAGAATCTCGCGGTCTGTCAACATATACGTTAAATCCCCATACATCACTCTGGCGCGACCCGTTTTCTATAATAATTTCGTTAGCATCCGCATGATATTCTCCCCCAAAAGCAACAATTTCTTTTTCAATATCTACAACGCCTTTTACCATGGTAGTATAAAATTCCTCGGCAATTTCCCGAAGTTCCCGGAGAGATATAACATCTTCAACAATTTTAATATCCATGTAAGTTTTTGTTTGTTTTGCACTCCGTAGCTTTAGCAAAGGACGCGGCGGCAATTTTTAAAGATGAGATTATATAGATCTAATTAAGCCAATAGATTTTTTGTTTGAAATCAAAATCCATATTAATCGCATCAAAATTATATTTTCCCGCCTCCATTTTAATATGATCGCCAAAATAACTTACCATTTTCGCAATAGCTAAAAATGTGTTTTCTTCTTTCGTGTTTTTAATCACCCAGTCATTCTTGGCTACATTTGTTTTAATACCGGCAAGAATATCATCCGTATCAGCTTTGTAAAGAAAGATCGTTTTTAATTTATCTCGGTTTTCAGGGGTAATCACGGCACGTAAGAGGTGCGGAAGAATTTGCCATCCCTCTAGTACCAAATCATGATTGTCATCTAAGGTATACTTGATGAAATTCTCGATACCAGGCCAGTATGTTTCCGCTTGGCGTAAGTAAAAACCAGCAATCTCTTCAGAAGAATACTTTGTGTAAAAAATATCATTACTATAATTCGTTTCCAGACGGGCAGTGCGAAGCGGGAGCTTACTTTTACATTCTTGTTCTGGAATACAGGGGGGTAATTACTGACGTTATATGGTCTAATGAAAAGTAAGGAAAAGATTTTGCCTTTGCCAATGTTTCAGCCAAAATAGTTTTCCCGCCTCGCGGCGGACCGCCGATTAAATAAATCAATAACGGAATTTTAATATGCTGAAAAATTTTCTTCCCCCACTTCGACTCTGCTCAGTGCAAGCAGAATTAAAATATAGTTTCCGTCTTCAGTAAACTTTCGGCGGGCAAGCGAGCCGATGGCCTTAATAACTGCTGGATGTTCGGCGTTCCGCCAGGAAGATGTGGATGATTTTTTCCTGAGCGTCTATTTCGTAGCGGATTCTGTATGAACCGACCCTTTTTCTCTATACATTTTCTTCGCCCTTCATTTTTTGAATATCGCCCCGGAATGGATCCATAGGCAATTCCTGCATGGCGGATAAAATCCGTTCCGCATCTTTTCGCGGGATCTTCGCAAGGAATCTATAAACCGAGTGATCAATCTATAAAACCCAGTTTTTGTTTGAGTTCATTCAGAGTAAGGAATTTTCCTGCCGAGCGGTTTTTCCTGGCTGCCGCAGGCGCCTTTTTTTCGGTCATTGTCGGCTGATATTCAGGGATGATTCTTTGAATCAAAAGTTTTTCGTAGTCCTTTTTTGAGAGAACCACGAGCTCCGCCCCTTTTGTTATTTTTTTGGGTATCGTCAGTTTTGGCATACTAGAAATTGTACTACGATATAAATTCCGAAACAAGCTGGCCGAGACAGGATAGTTTTTTCGGGCGATCCTATCAAGAAACAGAAAGGGCGCGAATCAATATCTCTAATCCTTCATCAAGATCGCCCTGCGGGATAGTGAGGGGAGGCATAATCTGAATCAAACTTTCTGTATTTCCGACAAGATGAAGCCCGTTGTCTGCGGCAGTAGCGAGTATTTTGTTGTAAAGCGTCGCGTCGTGTTGTATCTCTATGCCTATTTCCATTCCAAGACCCCGGATATCCACTACCCGAGGATTGCCGTTCAATCTTGATTTCAAATGCGTGATCAGGTAAGAACCTTTTGCTTGAGATTGTTCCCATGTTTTTTCTCGCTGATGTATCTCAAGCGTTTTGAGCGCGGCGGCGCAGGCGATCGGTGTCCAACCAAAAGTAGAAGTGAGATTAGTTGAAGGCGTGGTCGGCTCGATAATTTCTGATTTCCCGACCACGGCACCGATTGCCGCGCCGCCATTTGAAATTCCTTTGGCGAGGCAAATCATATCCGGAATTACTTCTTCGCGCTCAATCCCAAAAAATTTTCCGGTGCGGGAAAAACCAGTACCCACCTCGTCTACAATCAGTAACGTTCCATACTTACTGGCGAGCTGGCGCACCTCTTTCAAATAGCCCGAGGGAGCCATAACTACTGAACCCCATCCGGTAACGATGCCCGGCTCGGTAACGATAGCCGCTATGTCTTTTGGGGAAAGCGCTGTTTCAAGATCATTCAGGAATTTCTGCAATACGGTTCCGTCGCCGGTGTCTCGCGGATATGTGAGTTGTATGAATTCAGGAACAAGCGGCGCGATAGCCCGCACCAGATTTTCTGAAAAACCCAATGCCATCGCCGCGAAAAGTTGTCCGTGATAGGTGTCGCGAAAACCTATAATCTTTTTTCTGCCAGTGGCGGCGCGGGCTATTTTGATTGACTCCTCAATCGCTTCTGTTCCACCGGTCGCTTTGACGCAGACAGCAAGTTCTTTGGGAAGGACAGCGGTCAGCTGTTCAGCATATTCTTCCTGTACGGGATCAGAACCCCAGAGCGGGGCATACACATTTTTCTTTGCTTGTTCCACGATAGCAGCGGTAACTTCGGGATGGTTCCACCCCAAATTCATTACATTCCAGCCGGATGTGAAATCTATGTAGCGCTTCCCGCGTTCATCCCAAACATAACTTCCCTCGGCGCGGGAAAGATTGATCCGATGGCTGCAGTATTCGTTATAGGCGATGCGATTTTTAATCATAGGTTGGCTAGAGTATAGCAAATTATTCAGGAGTAGTGTTCTATCACATCGGCACAGCTGAATTCAGTCAGGTACCTAAATAAATTATTATATTCTACGATCGTAGGATATAATAAAATTCTTCTCTGATAATTTATGCTTCGATACCTAAAACGTAAATAGAAAGTGGTGTGGGCATGGTGGGACTCGAACCCACACGGCCGTGAGGCCATAGCATTTTGAGTGCTACGCGTAAGCCAATTCCGCCACATGCCCGAGATATATTTATTATTTCTTATATCGTTGCGAAAATCAAGAAAAATTTGTATTATTCAAATAGTTCGTTATCTATCACATTCTGCTTTCTACATACTACATTCTAAAAATATGGCCCGCGTAATCGCAATCTGCAACGCCAAAGGCGGAGTTGGTAAAACTACAACCGCCGTCAATATGTCGGCCTATTTGACCGCTGCCGGACGCCGCGTGCTGCTAATTGATTTTGATCCGCAAGCAAACGCCAGTTCGGCGCTGGGTAGCGATCCGTTAAGAACCGAAAGGAGTGTCTATCACGGAATTTTGAATCAGGCCCCGGCTGAACAATTGATAAAGCCGACCATGCTGTTTAATCTTCATCTGTTGCCTGCGGCGCCGCATCTGGCAGGAGTGCTCATAGAGTTGGTCAATCTGCCGGAGCGGGAACAATTTCTGCGGAAATTCGTGAATACATTTCGGCATCACTATGATTACATCATTATTGACTTGCCGCCGAGCTTGAGCTTGCTTACCATCAACGGGTTGATAGCGAGCGACGAGGTTTTGATTCCGGTGCAAGCCGAATATTACAGTTTGGAAGGCATCGGCCAGATGCTTGAGATAATCGGACTCATCCAGAAAAATTTGCGCCATCATGTGCGGGTCAACGGCGCACTGCTTACAATGTATGACAAGCGCGAGCATTTAAGCCGGGAAGTGGCTAAAAATCTGCGGACTCACTTTCCGCACCCGGTTTTCACGACCGAAATCCCGCGCAGCGTGGCGCTGGCCGAAGCGCCGAGTTTCTCGAAGCCGATTCTGCTGTACCGGCCTGATTCGCCCGGAGCGATTGCATATCGGAGTCTGGCGGAGGAAATCATCGCCCAAGAGCAGCGCTTCGGCGATATTCAAGCGACAGGCATTGCAAGCCAAGATTTTGGGAATTTTAATGTAATATAACTATGATGCCAATATGCGAATTATATGCCAATAATGCGAATTGCGAATATTTGCAATTTGTAGATTGGCATTTTATTTGTAGATTTGTATAACAAACGTATGCTCGGCAAAGGATTAGAATCATTAATACCTCCGGACGGGAATCCCGCGGCGGTACATGAAAATGGCAGCGGGGCAGGCGATTTCGGTGCGGGGCAGGCGCCGCCGGATTTGAATACTGTCGGCCCGATTGTCGATAATGCGCCGCCACCGAATATTCAGCCACAGAAAGAACCTCTGATAAGCAAGCAATCAACAGTTGCGCCCGCTCCGCAGGTTAAAAAACCCGTCCGGCGGCCTGATGAAGGAGAAGCGATTTTCCACATTGAAGTCGAGAAAATCAGACCAAACCCCCAGCAGCCGCGCCGGTATTTTGACGAAGAAAGAATTCGCGAACTCGCGGCTTCAATCAGGGAATTCGGAATTCTGCAGCCGATCGTGGTTTCTAAAATCGAAAAGGAAGTGCCCAGCGGCACCGATGTCGAGTATCAATTGATTGCCGGGGAGCGGCGCTGGCTCGCTTCCAAAATGCTCGGCTTGGAGCGCATACCGGCGATCGTGCGGAATATTGATTTGGAACGCGAACGGCTGGAGCTCGCAATCATCGAGAATGTCCAGCGGGAAGATTTGAGTCCGATTGAGCGCGCCCGGGCGTTTGCCCGGCTTCAGGACGAATTCCACCTCACGCAGAGAGAAATCGGATCGCGCCTCGGCAAAAGCCGCGAAGCAGTCGCCAATACGGTTCGGCTGCTCGATCTGCCGGCGTTTATTCAGGAGGCGCTTGAGAAAAATCAGATCAGCGAAAGCCACGGCCGACTGCTGCTCTCCATTAATGATCTCGCAAACCAGGAACGGCTCTTCCATGAACTTCTGGAGAAAAAATCAACGACGCGCGATCTTAAAAACCGGGTTCGACAGCTCAATACTGTACCCGAAACAGAAACCGAAAAACAGGAAGTTCCTCCCGAATTAAAACTGGTTCAGGAAAAATTGAGCGCCGAACTGGGGGCGCCGGTCAGCATCGAAACCCACGGCGACCAGGGACGGATAACCATCAAATTCTATTCGCCGGAAGAACTGCAAAATATCGTGAACAAGCTGGGCGGAGAAGAACTGTGAAAAAGGCCAGGATACATAAAAAATGGAATACAATAAGTTGGTGAGGGATAAGATTCCCGAATACATCAAAACAAAAGGCGGAATACCTATTACTCATATCGCAGATGAGGCAGAGTATTGGCAAAAACTTAAGGAAAAATTATCGGAAGAAGTTGAAGAATTCAGAAAAGATGAAAATACGGAAGAATTTGCCGATATTCTTGAGGTGCTGGATGCGATAGTGAATTACAAAGGATTTGATAGAAACGAGATACAGAAACTGAAAGAAAAGAAGGCGGAAGAAAGAGGGAAGTTCGCCAATCGAATTATCTTAGACGAATCATAGCAGCCGATAACTGATTTCTTTGGCTTCGTTTATCTTTTTGATTTTCAAGACGAGCTTTTCGATTTTGTTTTTGTCGGTTGTGGCGCATTCTATTTTGTAAACCGAAAATTGGCTGCCTTTCTGGCCCGCGGTCTGAATGTTCACAATCTGGATGTGCGAACGAGTGATGATGTTTGAAATGTCTTTAATCAGCCCGAGCCGGTTCTGAACCGTTAGCCGAAGCTCCATTTTTGAAGGCGTCCGTCGCTGGCTCAATATATCCCGTTTTTCACGGAGCCCTACCCGGATGTGATCGCGCGCCCCTGCAGTTTTGACGAATTTCAGCCAATCTTCGGAGGGCTTCTTGTTTTTTTGGGTGATGATTTCGACGACATCTCCGGAACGCAGTTCGTGGTTGAGCGGAACGATGCTGCCGTTCACCCGGCAGCCGATGGCGGTGTCGCCAATTTCAGTGTGGATGTGGTAGGCGAAATCAATCGGCGTGGCGCCGGCCGGCAAATCAATCACATCGCCTTTCGGGGTTATCGCAAATATCCTGTCTTTGAAAAAGTCTATTTTCATTGCCTCCAGAAATTCCTTCGGGTTCGTTTCTCTGCGGGAGTATTTTTGCTGCCAATCGCGCAGCTGGGTCAACCAGCTCAAACTGTCCGCTAATTTTTTGCTCCAGTGCTGTCCTTCCGCCGTTTCCCGGCCATGGGTATGCTCTTTATAGAGCCAGTGCGCGGCAACGCCGAATTCGTTTTCGTCATGCATTTCTTTGGTGCGAAGCTGGATTTCTATGCATTTTCCCTCGGGTCCGATGACGGTCGTGTGCAGACTCCGGTAGTTATTCGGTTTCGGCATGGCGATGTAATCTTTGATTCGGCCGGGCAAAGGCGGCCAGTGCTGATGGATGATACCGAGGGCGGCATAGCACTCGGGAATAGTTTCCAATATCAGCCGGAGCGCCACCAGATCGTATATTTTGCCGATGTCCATGTCATAGCGCAGAAGCTTTTGGTACAAGCTGTAGTAGCGCTTGGCGCGGAAATCAATCTTGGGCGATGCGAGCCCGGCGTTCTTGAGCGCTTCTTCAAGCACGGGCTTGATGGATTCAAGATATTTGAGTCGGTTCTCGTATTCATCGGCCACCGTTTCTTTCAGCCATTTGTATTCGGTCGGATGCAGATAGGGGAAGGCCAGGTCCTGCAATTCTCCGCTCAATTCCCACATGCCGAGGCGATACGCGATCGTCGCGTGGATTTCGTTGGTTTCGAGAGAGATCCGTTTTTGTTTGATCGGCGGCAGCGCCCAAAGCGTTTGCATATTGTGCAGCCGGTCGGCGAGCTTAATGAATACCACCCGAAGATCCTGGCTGATGGCCATGATCATTTTCCGGAGATTTTCCACTTTCGCTTCGGCGCCCCGGTACTTGATGCGGCTCAATTTGGTAACGCCGTTTACCAGAAAGACGATTTCTTCGCCGAATGCTTTGCGCAATTCTTCTTCGGTAACCGGCGTGTCCTCGACGACATCATGCAGCAAACCGGCGGCAATCGTTGCTTCATCCATCCGCCAGCGCTGCAGTGTTTCGGCGGTGGCGAGCGCATGGGTGAAATACGGATCGCCGCTTTTTCGTTTCTGGCCGGCGTGGGCGCGTTCGGCGAATTGATACGCGCGGCCGATCAAACTTTGAGGGTTTGTTTCTGCACTTTGTTGGAGGGTCATTGATTAGTCTCGAAATATCTAATCCTAATTCCTGATTCTTTTAATCTCTAAACTTTAATCTCTAAATCCTAAACAATCTCAAAAAGCTTAATAAATCTCAAAAACGTTTTTGGATTTTGACATTTGAGATTGTTTAGAGATTAGAGTTTCGGGATTAGAGATTTTTTATTGTTCGTTGCTTTTTTCTTGCCGGCTTTTTTGCTTCTCGATTTCTTGACGCCTTGAAGATCTCTATGGCTCCATTGTTCAAAGAGGGCGTCTAACTCTTCTTGGCTTTCGGGTTTTTTATTGGCGATGAACGTGCAGTCGGGATAGCGGCTGCAGCCGTAAAAGAAATTTTTCCGTAGCCGCGCCTTTTTTTCGATGAGGTCTCCCGGACTGTTTTTCCGGTCAGTGGCGGCGAGACAGTTTGGGCATTTGAACCCGATCTTTTTCAAGATTTTAAGAATGCCTTTGCAGGCGGGATAGTCGCCGCAGCCGAGGAAAAAACCGAACCGGCCGCGTTTTATTTCCATCGGTTTGCCGCAAAGAGGGCATTTCTCATCTTTGGTCGTTTCTTTGAGCGACTGAATGTTAGCCGCTTCTTTGGGTGTGGGCAGAGTGACTTTGCTTTCCGGATCCGGGCAGGCCAAAAATTTGCCGAATCTGCCGAATTTAACGATCATCATTTCACCGCAGTGCGGGCAGGGTGTCGTCGAGGCCTCGGTATATTTCCCGACCCCGGCTTCTTTTTCAATCAGATGTTGTTTGAACGGCCCGTAGAATTCTCCGGCCACGGCTGTCCAGGCAATGGTGCCCTCGGCTATCGCATCAAGCTCTTCTTCGATATGCGAAGTGAAATTGATGTCGACGATTTCGGGGAAATGCTCGACGAGAAGATCGTTGACCACAATTCCGATTTCCGTCGGCTGATAGCGCTTCTCGATTTTCTCCACATAGCCGCGATCCTGGATCGTTGAAAGAATCGGGGCGTAGGTTGAGGGCCTGCCCACGCCGGCGGCCTCCAGAGTTTTAACCAGTGTCGCATCCGTGTAGCGGGGAGGCGGTTCGGTGAAGTGCTGCACCGGCAGGATTTCTTTGGCTTCAAGCGCTTCGTCTTGTTCGAGCTTCGGCAAGAGGGCTTCGGTTTCTTTTTCCGCTTGATTCCGGCCGCCGGCGTATATTTTCAAAAAGCCGTCAAATTGTATGACTTGGCCGTTGGCCCGGAACATGTATTTTGCATCCGGCGTTTCGATATCAACGGCGGTTTGCTCGAATACGGCTTCTTTCATCTGCGAAGCCAGCGTCCTTTTCCAAATGAGATCATAGAGCCGCTGATGCTTTTTCTCGCCGAACGTAACCTCGCCAGCACTTTTTGAAAGATCGCTGGGCCGTATTGCTTCATGGGCCTCTTGCGCGCCCTTGGTTTTGGTCAGAAAACGCCGCGGCTGATCCAACGCGTACTTGGTTCCGAATCGTTGGCCGATCACTTGCCGGGCCTGCGCGAGCGATTGATTGGACAAATTAACGCTGTCGGTTCTCATATAGGTGATGAAGCCGTTCTCATATAATTGTTGGGCGAGCAGCATGGTTTGCTTGGCGGAAAAGCCGAGCTTGCGGGACGCTTCCTGTTGGAGGGTTGAAGTTGTAAACGGCGGAGCCGGTGAGCGGCTGACGATCTTTGAAGAAATTTCCTTTACCTGGTAGTGCGCATTGTGAAGAGCCGCCACAATACTCCGGGCAGTCGTCTCGGTTGTAATCGCCATTTTTTCGAGGGACTTGCCGTCAATGGCGAATAATTTGGCGGGGAAGGTGGATTGGTCGTGCTGCTTTGAAAATTCTCCTTCAATCGTCCAATATTCCTCTTTTTGGAAGTTTTGAATTTCGCGTTCCCGTTCGACGACCACTCGTACCGCCACGCTCTGCACCCGTCCGGCCGAAAGCCCGAAGCGCACTTTGCGCCAGAGAAAGGGAGAAAGCTCATAGCCGACAAGCCGGTCAAGCACCCGGCGGGCTTGCTGGGCGTCAACCAGACGAATATCAATTTCGCGCGGATGCTCAAGAGCTTCTTGGATTGCCTCTTTGGTTATTTCGTGAAAGACGATGCGCTGCACTGTTCGATGTTCGATGTTCGAAGTGATCGATGATGTTTTTTTTCTTTTCGATCTTCGAACTTCGATCTTCGAACCTTCAAGCTCTAATGCTTGAACGAGGTGCCAAGCAATCGCTTCGCCTTCGCGGTCTTCATCAGTCGCCAGAATTATTTCCGGAGCTTGTTCCGCCAATTTTTTAAGGGCGGCGATGCGCTCTTTGGCTTTCGGCAAAATGACATAGGTCGGCTGGAAGCCCGAGGCAACATCAATCCCGAGCTTGCTTTTGGGCAGGTCGCGGACATGACCGTATGAAGATTCAACCTTATACGCTTTACCCAGGAATTGCGAAATCGTTCTCGCTTTGGTGGGGGATTCGACGATGATGAGCTTCATAGTAAGTTTAAAAATCCGAAATCCGAAACAATATCTAAATCCTAAATTTTAAATCACAAACGGTTTGGAGCATTATGGTTTTGGATTTGGAATTTGTTTAGGATTTCGTGCTTCGGATTTAGTATTTTATTCTGTAGCCTTCCCCCTCCTCATGCACCACATTTCTGATTACAAGCATGGTGAGCGCTTGATTGACGAGGCGTGGCTCAACATGAGTGATTTCGATAATTTTGTCAACGCCGAGGGGTTCGGCTGAATTGGCCAGCAACTCAAAAATAATTTTTTCTTCGGGGACTCCGGAATCAAACAGGGTTTCCTTTTTCTGAACTGTTTCTTTCAAGTTGAGGTCTTCCCAGATTTCCGGGACTTGGGTTACCAGCCTTGCCCCGCTCCTGATCAATTGGTGCGAACCGTAAAAATTCCGATGAGTGGCCGGGCCCGGAACAACGAAAACCTCCCGATTTTGTTCAAGCGCAAAGCGGGCGGTGGCCAACGAACCCGATGCTTTGGGCGCTTCAATGACAACAACTCCGAGCGCAAGTCCGCTTATCAGGCGATTTCGTTCCAGGAAATGGTGCGGCAATGCCGGTGTTCCGAGCGGATATTCAGACATAAGGGCGCCCCCGTTTTTAAGGATATTCCGCGCAAGACATTCATTGGATTTTGGATACACCGTATCCAGCCCGTTCCCGAGAACGGCCAGAGTTTGACCGCCGGCTTCAAGACAGCCCTGATGGCTCGCCGTATCAATGCCGAATGCCAAACCGCTTACAACCGTAGCGCCCCCGTGCGCAAGTTCAAAACCAAAGCGGTGTGCGAGCTCTAATCCCTCCTCGGTTGCTTTTCGGGTGCCAACGATGGCAATGGCGGATTTTCCGGATTCAGGCAACTCACCGATACTGTAAATCCCGAATGGCGGCCAAGGTATCTCGCGAAGCAAGGGCGGGAATTCCGGATCGTCAAGGAGAAAAAGACTCACGCCGGCTTTTTCCAGTTTTTGCCATTCGGTCTGCGGGTCCGATACGGATGCCGTTCGGGAAAGTTCCAGCCAGACTTCTTCCCATGTCCCCAAGACGCCCTTCAACTTTCGTAGCTCGCGATGATTGTCGTTCGCGGCAATCCGTACTGCGTTATAGAATCGGCGTTCTTTTTCAATTTCAAAACCCATTTTCTCTATTATGGAGTTAGGAGAAGATAAGTCAAACGCTATTCATCAGCGAATAACGAATGTTTTTCGAATCTACGAATTCGTATATTCGTAATTGATTCGCTATTCGTTGATGCTTCTGTGGAAAATGCTCTGCTTGGCATAATGATTTCCTGCGAGGTATACTGAAAACGATGATTGAAAATTTCCGCCGTACGGTAATCGTGGGGACATCCTTGATTATCGGCAGTATTGTAATATTCAGCCTTATTTTATACTGGCTATCAGGAAAGTTGTATGACGAAACAGAACAGGTCTCGGCGAACAGAATGTTCATCAAGAGACATTCGGAACTCATCGGAGATCTGGCTAATCTCAAAACGACGACAGCCGAAGTTCAGAGATATAAACAGGCTCTTGATTTGTTTCTGCCGACTAAAGATGAATTGGTCAATGTTTCAAAGTGGCTGGACGGCATCTCGCGCGCATATCAGGTAAACGAAAACTTTTCTTTCCAGGGCGACGCGACTGTACCAAGCGATGCGGAAGCGGGTCATATCGGATTCGCACTGGATGTGAATGGCGGCTATGATAATCTGGTCAATTTTTTAAAAGATGTTGAGTTCAAGGCGCCCCGCTATCTGACGAGTTTCGACGATTTCGATCTCAAGCGGGCAGCCGGCAATTATCGTATTCTGATTCACGGCAGGATATTCTTTCGGTGAGGCGAGCCCCTTAGGAAATAAACATGAAAAATTTTATACGAATTCACCAAGAGTTGTTTTTGAGCGGGATCGCCGTCGTACTTCTCGCAATTTTTGGCGTTGTTTTTGTCTGGGGAATAACTGATCTTGCGGTTGATATAGCCAAAGCCATTGGGCCCCAGAGTAGCAAAAGTTCAACATTGCGTTTTGACCTGGAAGGCGCCAAGCGATTAAACTTAAAAGGCCTGGTGCAGTGAGATTAATAGTTGCGCGTGTAGCTCAGTGGCAGAGCGTTTCTTTGACATAGAAAAGGTCCGTGGTTCAATTCCACGCACGCGCACCGAGCTTAGCTTGGCGTACCAAATAGAATCTCTAAATTTTGGGTGTGTAGCTCAGTGGCAGAGCGCGTCTCTGATAAAGACGAGGTCGAAGGTCCGATTCCTTCCACACCCACCACAAAACAGGAAGCCCCACGCTTTCGGGGAAAGCGCGGGGCTCTCATCGTAACCTAATCAACAACCCAACGCCTCCGTATTGCTTGACGGTCATTGCGTGGGAGCTGGTGGAGATATATATTTGAGATACAAGTATGAGTCCTGAAAAAATATCATTTCCATCTTCTGATGACGAACAAGGAGAAACTGAACCAGACGATTCCCGCCAAGAGGGAGAATCAGAAGAAGAGAAAATGGAAAAATTGGGAAGGAGAGACTTTTTGAAAAAAGCTGGGCAGGCTTTAGCTTTTGGTGTGGCTGGCAACCTGGCGCGTCCCAATCAGGCTGAAGCGGATGTACTTTTTTTGGTGAAGATGATCGATTACGAAATGCACTGGTACGGATAGTGCCAAGGACATGCCATTTTATATTGAACGCGATCTTTCCCTACTTATCGAACCACCAGAGCAAAGAATGCGTGGCGCAATCGCAGGACCCGGAATGCCTATTTTGAGGATTACGATTACCCCCGATCATTGATCATCACCTGCAACTCTACTATTATAATTTGAAAGGTCGAATAATAAACTTTAACGTACGAAAAGATTTCTTATGAGTAGAGAACAATTTCCACAAGTAGTACCGTCGCAAGACACTCCGGAAGTAAGGATCGAGGGCCAAGAACCGGCGTGGGTAGAACGAAATGCGGCAGAGTATGTACGAGGCATAGACCGACTCTGGACCATGCACGAAGCAAAGGTAAACGCTCGCGATAAGTTTACGCAAAGCAACGAAGCACTGCGGACAATGGTGATGAGCCAAGGCGTAAGCCCCGAGAGTCCTGAATATGAAGCTGCGCGTCAAGGAGTAGCCTCTAATCTACAAGCATACCACAAGCTCGATAATGACATACAGAAGATGGAGATTGCAATGGATAAACTCCAGACGGATCCCGAAGTATTTGCCGCAAAAGAGAGATGGGAAGCGGCGAAACAAGAGGAAGGGTCGATTTGGGAACAATGGGAGAATGCCAGGGTTGGGAGTGAAGGCTATGAGGAAGTTGACAGAGCTTTTACTGAAGCGCTGCGGCGATACCATGAAGCAGGAGAAGAGTGGGGCAGGTTGAGCTTTCAAGCCAGCCAACATAGAGCCGCGTTCTGGGAGCGCGTCAATCAGCTAAAAGACGAACGCAGAAAATCTGGAGTTCCGGAAGTAACCTCGTAAATCTTCTATATCTTTACTTTTATCATTGCTGCAATCAGGGCTTTCCGGGCCGAAAGACTTTTTTGTGTGCTCGATCCGAGAGTTTTTGATTCTTATATCCTCTCACCCTCGTTCTTCATTGCGCCAAGCGCCTAACGCCCAAAGGGCGTGAACGTAAGCGCGATTCCTTTTTCTTTGTAGCGCTCTATTAGTTTTTGCGTCGCTTCTGTTGCGCCGGGCGAGGGAGAGGTTTTGATAATACGCGAGTTCAATTCGCCGATGTTCTTATCAATCAGCGTATCCGCTTCCAGGCGTTTTGATTCTTGTAGTGATTTTTTCACGGTTTCGCGGATATCGGGTGAGGCTTCGAGTGTCTGGAGTAACACAACAGGATGAAGTTTTTTCGCTTCGGGATTTTTTTGAAAGAACGCGATCAAGCTCTGATCAGTAGCTATGCGAAGCGAGATGGCATTTATTTCGGTCATGATCGCATGAGTTTTTTTGATGACCGGATGTCCGATGTCTACGCTGTATTCCCATATCCCGCCGGGACCAACGATGGTCCATCTGAATTTTTCTGCGGCTTCCTCATTCCGATACTTATATAACATCTTAATGGCCTCGGTCATATCAATTCCGCTGGGTGGCATGTTAATGTCAGAAGGAGATTCTTTATCTATTGTACCGTTTCCAATCCACGGCATTCAGAATGTGGCCATACAGATCATCTTTTCTTTGTATGGTCAGCTCCTTGAGTTCTTTTTTATTGGGATTTCTTTTCTGGAATTGTATGGAAGGAATATCGGTGATTATGGCAAGCGGGGTTTGTTCGCTGCCTTCGCCCATGGCCAGAACCGCGGCCGCCGCCAAGCCGTCGGCCATGTTCGCCAGGGTTACTTTCAGTTTTCGGCCGAATATGTCCGGCTTTTCTCTATAGTCCTTGAGCGCCGCGAACCCGCTGTGGCTGATCGCAAAGCCGGTTACTCCGCGACGTAGGGGTCTGGTTGTGCTGTCGGTGATAATCACCCCCACCTGTTCAAGAGAAAATTTTTTTCGAAGGTAGGCGCGCGCCGCATCCGCGCTTTTTTGCGGATTCTTGGGCCAGAGGATGTAGTAGCCGTTGCCGTTTGACTCATCAATGCCCGCGGTCGGCACCAGAAGGTTGTTTTTGATCGTGAGATATATATTATAGGTGTTGGTTTCCGGAGGCAAGTAATAATCGGCTTCTTGTTTGATCAGTTGGTCTTTGTCCCGCGCGCCGATTTTCACAATGCGCTGTTCGCAAATCGAGACGATTTTTGAAGTGATTGCGACAACGGTCCGTTCTGTGAGTTTCGGCAGATAGGCATCGAGCACGGCCTGAAGCGACCGGTCTTTGGTTTTAATTTTATGCGTTTTGAGGGATGAGATGATCATGTGCCGATTAGCGGATGATCAATTTTTTCGGATAATTCGTAAGATTGACCGGGCCGTTTTCGGTCACCAATATCATGTCCTCGAGTCTGACGCCGCCGATGTCCGGATAATAGAGTCCGGGCTCGACCGTAATCACATTGCCGGATTGAAGAATCCCCTCGGAGTTGAGGCCGACCGACGGCCGTTCATGAACCTCCAAGCCGACCCCATGGCCGGCGCTGTGGGTGAATCCTTTGTCGCCGGCATCGTAGCCGAGTTCCAAAAGCGTTTTGGTACAGCTATAGTGGATTTCTTTTGCCGCGACGCCGGCTTTGATGTTTTGTATCCCGTTTTCCTGCGCTCGCAGCACCGCCTCAAACATACGGACAACTTCTTTCGAGGGAACTCCTTTTACATATGTCCGGCTGATGTCGGCAAAATAACCGGCTGTCCGATGCTTGGGAAAAATGTCGCAGACAATCGGCTGGTTCGCTTTGATGGGGCCGGCTCCGGGATGGTGAGGGATAGCCGAGTGGAGGCCCGATGCGATGATGACGCCTTCGCCGTCAATCAGTCCACACCGCCCCATTTCCGCAACAGCTTCTTGTTTCAAAAATTCGCTGGTGAGAATTTCGCCGCCGTATCGCAGGTAGTCGCCGTCAATATCGGCCGTCCGCAGAATTTCCTCGATTCTCCGAAAAATGTTCAGGGTTCGGGCGACGGTCTCCGTGATGATGGAAATTTCTTCTTCCGTCTTTATCGCCCGTTCGGGATAAAAGGGATTTTGCGGGGTGAGTCGTATGCCTTTCGCCCGTAAAAAATCCGCCATCTCGAGCGGGAAATCCGAAGATACCACGATAGACCCGTCTTCTGGCGCAGCGAAATTTTTTATCGCAGAGAGCGCCAGTTTATTTGTCAGACTCGTCTTGTCTTCGGTCTGCACCGCTTCTTTTAGAAGCTGGTTTATCATCACCGCTTCAATGTCCGGATTCTTATTTTTCTCTTTGAAAAAATCTATTTCTCGCGAATCAAGGAATATATATTTTTTATCTCCGTTCTCGATAAAGAGTATCGGATCCGAAACCTCGATTTTAATTGCGTAGAAAAGGTCGCGGTTTTTAGTGCTGGCATAGGTTAGTTTAGTCATATTCGGTAGGAGAAACGCGATTGTGATGGTTATGTAAGAGCCTGTTCATAATCTAATGCCTAGATAAAATCTTACAATTTCGAGCGAAAATCTTGAAGCGCGAGGAGACGATACGGGTATCGTTGACGAGCGATGAACGATTTGTGGTTTCGACGGGCTCACCATCCCGAGCCCCTCGAGGGACAGCCGAAATTTTAAGATTTTAGCAGGCAAACAAACATTCTGACTGTTTTTTGTGGTTAGATTATGAATAGGTTCTAAGGCGACCGGGTTTTAATGAATGGAATCAAAGCAAAATTTAATCCGAGAGTCAAACGCGTGCTCTGGCAGGCAGAGTTTTTATTCCGGCCTTGGAATTTTTACCCGTACGGAAAAGCAGGCAGATTGGTTTTGTGTTCTTTTTTGCTCCCGGATTATGTGATATTATATTTTATCGTAACTGCAGTATGGTATACTATTTGAGGTTATATTTTTCCATTTGTTGGTAATTCAAAGGTCGATTAATGATCAATATGTAGTTACATGAATCCAAAACAATTTCTTCAGATCGGAGGTGCGGTGCTGTTGGTGGTAGGCGTGCTCGGTTTTTTTAACATTATCGGGCCGACTCCCGATGCCAGTATTTTCGGAGCGAACTGGTATTTTGATAACGGCGAGAACTGGGCACACACGCTGATCGGTATTGTCGGCATTATCGCCTCGTTTGTCCTTTCCGGTTCGTATCAGAAACAGCTGGTGGTAGTGCTGGGAGTAGTGGGAGTGTTGATTGGTATCTACAGTATATTTACGCCGATTTTCTTGGGAGCGAATCTTGAAAATCCGGCTGATACTCTTCTGCATCTGGTAGTGGGCGCTTGGGCTCTGTTTGCCGCTTTCGGGAAGAGAAGTGGAATGATGGCCTAACGCTTTTACTCAATCGCTGAAAATACTAAACGGCTGCTTTCATGCAGCCGTTTTAGTTTGTGAGAAAGATTTACTCATATCTTAGCGCCTCGGTAGGGTTGAGCCGCGAAGCGCGATAGGCCGGGTAAATGCCGAATACCAGGCCGGTTATCGTGGACACGGCGACTGCCAGCAGAATCGCCGGCAGGGGCAGCTCAAACACCCAGCCGATGTTGGCAAAGCGAGTGAGGACGAAATAGATCAACACCGTGAAAAAGGCGCCGATGAAAATCCCGGCCAAGCCGCCCACAAAGGTGAGAATGATCGCTTCCCAAAGGAATTGTTCGAGAATATCGCGATTGGTGGCGCCGACCGCTTTGCGCAACCCGATTTCGCGGGTGCGTTCGACAACCGAGACGAACATGATGTTCATGATGCCGATGCCGCCGACCACGAGGGAAATGAAAGCGATGGCGGTTAGAAAGAGCGTCAGAATCGAGGTGATGTTTCCCAAAAGATCCAGGGCGTCTGCCTGGGTGCGAATCGTGAAATCATCTTTGTCAGGATTCGTGATGGTGTGATTGGCGCGCATCACATCGGTGACCCGCGACTTCGTGAATTCGATGGTGTAGGCATCGCTCGCTTGAATCGTGATGGCGTTGTAATAATCAATGCCCAAAAGCTGCTTTTGGGCGACGCTCAACGGGATGATCACCAGATTGTCCTGATCAATGCCGAACGGACCCAGGCCCTTTTTTTCGAGCACGCCGATGACCCGGAAGGACACATCGTGGAGTCGGACGAATTTTCCGATCGGATCAACATCCCCGAAAAGCGTCTGGGCGATAGACGGGCCCAGCACGGCGAAGTGATTGAAGGAATCAACATCTGTGTTCGTGAACGGCAAACCTTTGGCCGTGGAAAAATTTCTGATCAGGAAAAAGTCGCCGGTCGTGCCTTCATAGGTAACGCTGGCATCATTGTTTTCGTAAACGATTTTTGCCTGGCCGCGCACTTCGGCAGTCACGCGCGCGATTGCCGCCTCGCGTCGGAGCGCATCCACGTCGTTTTTTACGAGGGTTTTGATAATGATGCCCTGCACCGAGGCCGGCGAAGAAAAGCGCGAACCCTTGGTGGCGCCCGGAATCACGAAAATAAGGTTTGAGCCGATGCCTTTTACCTGGTCTAAAATGAGACTTTGCGCTGAAGAACCGATGGACATTAGAAGGATGACCGAGGCGATGCCGATGACAATGCCGAGCATGGTCAGGACTGAACGCAATTTCGCGTGGCGCAATCCGCGGCTTGCGGTTTGAATTGAATCTTTTAGTTTCATGATTACGTTACGAAAGTACGAATCAGTGCGAAAAATACGGATGTTGTTTTTATTCGTATATTCGTAAAAAATTCGTAGTTTCGTATCCTATTTGAAAAATTCTTGACCGCGCCGCTTGTGCTCGGTCGGCGCATCAAGTTCGATGAGGCCGTCTTTTAATGTGATGAGCCGGTCGGCAAATTCGGCCGTATACGTTTCGTGGGTTACCAGCACAATCGTGCGGCCGGAGCCGTGCAGTTCTTCCAGAATTTCCATTATCTGGGCTCCGGATTTTGAGTCCAGATTGCCGGTCGGTTCGTCGGCGAAGATGATATTCGGATCGTTTACGAGCGCGCGGGCGATGGCCACGCGCTGCTTTTGTCCGCCCGAGAGCCGGCCGGCCTCTGTCCGGGTTTTTTCTGTGAGACCCACGGCTTCGATCGCTTTGTGCACCAGCGGCGCTCGTTGCGCCGGCGCCAATCCGGCGGCGTAGAGGAGCGGCATCTCGACGTTTTCGTAGACCGAAGAGCGCGAGAGAAGATTAAATGACTGGAACACGAATCCCATTTCTTTATTCCGGATCCGCGCGAGCTCCGGGTCGCTCAAGTCAGTGGTGCTTCTCCCCGAGAATGTGTACGAACCGGAGGTCGGCCGGTCAAGGAAACTTAAAATATGAAGGAGCGTCGATTTCCCGGAACCCGAGGGGCCCATGATCGAAACGAATTCTCCTGCGTGTATGTCGAACGAGACGTTGTGGAGCGCGGTGGTTTGCGCGCCGTCGTCGGAATAAATTTTGCCGAGGCCGTGCAGTGCAATCATTGCCTGGTTTTCGCGCCGATGTTAACAACCCGTTCTTCTGCCCGCACGCCCGAGAGAATTTCCACATTGCCGTTCTGATCGCGAATGCCGATTTCCACTCGGTAATCCTTGATTGCGCCGTTCTGATCCTTCCTCACGAATGTGCCTTGATCGTTTTGAACAATGGCCACTTGCGGCAAAATCAGAACGCCGGTTTTTTTTCTGGCTTCAATGCGGAGATTGGCTGTGAGCCCGCTTTTCAGTCGGGAATTGGGCTTGCCGAGCGCTACGGTTATTTTGAAGTTCACGACCCCGTCGATGATTGTTTCAGCCGGATCTACTTTTGCCACCGTGCCCGAAAACGGCTCGCTCGGGAAAGCGTCAAAGGTTATCAGAACCGGATCCGAAACTTTTATTTTTCCGATATCAACTTCGGGTATGTTCGCTTCAATGTCGAGATTGTCGGCTGAAATGACCGAGACCAGAGATTTGCTCGCCGGCGTGATTTCGCCCACTTTGGCGTCTTGGCGGGTTAGGGTGCCGTTGATCGGGGAACGGATGATTGTTTGATTCAATTGAGCTTCGATAACCGTGACCTTGGCAGAGGCTTGTGCTACTTCCGCTTCCTGGCCGCGGATGTCTTCAACGGTGGCGCCGGCCAGCTGTGACGCGAGCTGGTCGCGATGTTGTTTGACCACGATTGTTTGTGAAGCAATGGTTTGCGCGTTCGTATTCAGATTCGTGATCGAGGTGTTTACTTCGTTGCGGCCGGTGGTCACGCTTGTTTTGTACATTGTAACTGTTGTCGAATTTAACGAAGTCCCGCGCACGACCGCGTCCATTGTTTTGTTGAGAAGCGCCAAGACAACGGCCAGATGCGCTTGGGATTTTTTGATTGCCTGATCCAGGGCGGTTGAAGAATTTGTCCCGGCCACAGTTAGAGAGTTGAGTTCGCTTTTCCAGATATTCAGCTCATTGTTCACCGTTGCGCGCTGGGCTTGGGCGTCAATCTGAATCTGCGAATCGTTGATAGGAAACGTAAGTTGGGAGGCGTTGTTATCAGTATTCGCATACAGCGCGTTCAACTGATTCTGGGCTGCGTCATCGGCTTTGGCATAAGCGTCGTTGAGGGCGGCCAGTACACTGCTGTAATCGTTCGCCAGATCCTGTTCCGCTTTGGCGAGTTCCGTGCGGGTTATTTGAATGTCTTCCGGACGCGTGCCGCGCTTCAAGGCATCAAGTTTTGCCTGGGCTGCGGCAACGTTCGCTTGTCCTTCTTTGAGTTGGCCGGCCAACTCGTTTTGTTCGAGTTCCGCCAGCGCTTCGCCGGCAATTACTTTTTCGCCCACGCCCGCATTGACCCGAACAATTTTCCCCGGCCGCTCAAACGCCAAGTTAATGGTTTGCACCGGCTTGGCAGTGCCGGTCACAATCACTTCTTCGGCGATATCGCCGCGTTTCACGGAAATAAAGTTCGGCGCCGGTTGTTTTGAAAAGCGCGTGTAAGCGATTCCACCTATGACAGCCAGCGCGATAAGGGCAATAACAATTTTATTTGCAGAAAGTTTTAGAAACGGCATGCTATATTATTTATGAGAATTTCCAATTCCCAATTTACCGTGAATTTCCAATAAACCAATGTTTCATTGTTCCTCCCGGAGCGTCAAGATTGAGTTTAGTACAGCCTCGACAGTTTAGCTCAATCAAAGAGCATGAGCAATTCAAAATAGTTTTTGATGCTTTAGAGTTATCCACAGGTCTGATGATTTTGATTTGTTATACTAAATGGAATAATTTAATAATTTTAAAAAAGTCGCGAAAGTCTATTTTTTAAATATTAAAAAAATGGATAAACAGAATAGTGTCGTTTCAAGAAAGGTCATCGCATTTATCAGCTCATTTGCTTTTATCGCAGTCGCTTCCGGTATTTCGGTAGCGATTGCGGCAATTACCTTGGGCGGTTCAAATATCACCGGCGATTCATCATTTAATAGTATCGTCGGTGTGGCCTCGACCACATTCGATGTAGGTTCGAGTACGCTATCGCTTCAGACCACGAATGGCGGGCCGATCACTCTGGGACCCGGCCTGTTCACATTTACCACTGCTTCCGGAACCAATGTCGGCTTAACCGGCTACCTCTATTCAGCCAATGCCTCAACCTCTAACGTGTCTTCAACGAATCAGACACTGGGAGGTTATCTGATAGTAAGCGGCGCTTCTACGCTTCAGGGGGCGAGTTTTACCAATGCTTCCGGAACGAATCTCGGATTGACCGGATATAATTATACTCTCGGCAATCTCGGCGTGGGAACGACTACGACTTCTAACCTTCTGTTTCTCGCCACTTCATCTCCGATATTTGTCGTGTCAAGCACCGGACAAATTATGATAGCCACTACTAGCATTCCGCAAGTTGGCGCATTGTTTACAGTAGCCACTTCGAGCAACATATTCTCTGTTCTTCCGGGGGCCGTGAATGTATCCACAACGTTGACTGTTACGGGTCAGACTGCGCTTCAGGGAGTAAGTCTTACCAACGCTTCCGGAACGAACCTCGGATTGACCGGCTATCTCTACGCAAACTCTGCTTCTACTACAAATCAATCTTCAACAAATATTACGGTAGCCAATAACTTACAGGTTCTTGGAACTTTTAGTCCGACTAACGTTTCTTCAACTGCCTTGACTGACACCGGTTATGCGCTCTTTTCGGCGACCACCACAGTCGGTACCACTACCGCAGCTTCGGCAAGCTCTATCTTCACCGTTGCAACATCAACCAATATTCTCTATATCACGAATACCGGAGTGGTAGCCGTCACGAACGCGTCTACCTCAAATGCTTCGACGACCAACCAAAGCACCGGCGGCTTTTTGCAGGTTACTGGCCAGACAACGCTCGGCAGCGCTTCGGGCACCAGTATCGGTCTCTCGGGAGCCGGATATTTCTTGGGCAATCTCGCGGAAGGAACCACAACCAGCGCCAACCTTCTTTTTCTAGCCACTTCATCTCCGATATTTGTCGTGTCGAGCACCGGACAGATTATGATAGCCACTACTAGCATTCCGCAAGTTGGCGCATTGTTTACAGTAGCCACTTCGAGCAACATATTCTCTGTTCTTCCGGGGGCGGTGAATGTTTCGACGACATTGAGTGTTACCGGACAATCAGTAGTCGGCAATGTTTCTTCGACGAACCAGAATCTTTCGGGATATTTGACAGTTACGGGACAAAGCACGTTGGGCAGCGCTTCGGGTACGAGTATTGGATTGAGCGGGGGATACTTATACAACCTCGCGACCACGACTGTCGGAACCACTACGGCTGCTAATAATATCCTGTTTAGTGTTGCCACCACGACCAACATATTCCGGATAAGCGGCACGAATGGCTCTACGACCGTGAGCGCTCCGTTTACGGTCAGCGGCGCTCATATAAATGTGGCGACCACCTCGGCGAACTTGCCAACTGTTGCAACCTGCGGAACGAGTCCGGCAGTGCAGGGTAGCGATTCGGCTGGAGTCATTACGGTAGGCACAGGAGGAACCACAGCCGCGTGCACCCTCACCTTCGGGACTGCGTACTCATTCAACCCCGTAGTAGTAATTTCGGGAAGCTACACCTCCACGACATTAAACATATTCCAAGCATCCACCACTGGATTCGTTGCCTCAAGTTCGGCCTCGTTTCCCAGTGAGAAGCTTTACTATACCGTAATCGGCAACCCCTGGTAAACGTCGGAATAGCCAAACAAAGAGAACGGGCTGTGAGAAAAATTCCTAAATACGATTTATTCGTACGATCAAATCCATAGTTATACGTCTCGTAAAGCATGAATAAAGATAACAATGAGTTCTTTCTTCGAACAAAATTACCGGTCATTTGTTTGACAGTTGCGGGCATAGGATTTTTTCTGCCGACACTCGCATCGGCCGCGTTTAACGCTGTTACCTTTAGTCAGGATACTAATCTGAATATGACAGGGTTGGGCCTGACTATAGTTGCCAGAGTTAATTCTGCGGTCGCGGGTATAACCGTTAATTCAAGTACTATTGCTTTGTCTCTCGAAAACGGTTCGTCCATCACCCTTGTGGCGACACCGGCAAGAAATTTAAACAATTCAATCGCGAACACTGTTTGTGATACTGATCATTCTTCTGTAAACATTACTTCCACAAGCACTCAAACAGTTACCGTAACGCCGGGAACTCTTTGTAGTACCGTAGTAATCGCTGGCGGCGGAAGTGGTGGCGGTGGAGGAGGGGGCGGCGGAGGCGGAGGAGGATCTTCTGCCCCGGCTCCAGCAGCTCCAGCTAATCCCATCACACCCACGACTCCGGCACCTACTGCTCCCTTAACTACCGCACCAAAGAATGATTCTCTGCAAGGTCAATTAGACAGTCTTCTTGCCCGATTGCACACTTTACAAGGACAGCAGTCCGGCACATCCGGATCATCCGCGGCGGGTGGTGGCGCTGGTTCCCTTACGCGTGATTTGCGGGTTGGCTTCCACGGAGCGGATGTCCGGCAGCTCCAGAATTTCTTGAACAGCCATGGTTTTCCGATCGCGCCAAGCGGCCCGGGATCGCCGGGCAGTGAGACTAGTCTTTTTGGAAATGCTACTCGTGCGGCCTTAAAGAAATATCAGGCAAGCGTCGGCATTACTCCCAACGGTAACTTTGATGCAACGACGCGGGCAAAGATCGGAGGAATTGCAACAACCCCGGGTGCTTCCGGCAATGCTCCGGCAAATGCTGCTCCTGTAACTGGATCGTTAACCCGTTCTTTGAGAATCGGTTCGCAAGGGCAAGATGTAAAGACACTTCAAAATCTCCTGGTAAATTTGCAATTATATCAGGGGCCGGTGAGCGGCTACCTCGGTGTTGTCACGCAAAAAGCAGTAAAGGCGTTCCAGGAAAAGTATGGGCTTGCTAAGTTAGGAGACCCTGGTTACGGTTCCATAGGGGTTAAGACTCGGGCAAAGATCAATGAGCTTCTTAAAAAAAGCGGGGCAGTCGGTCAGTAGTAGCTCTCGCAGTAATGGCTCTCGAAAGAGCAATACATGATGGAATATAAAAATCCACGGAGCAAGCCCGTGGATTTTTATTTATCTGCTTCGCCTGGATCTAACAGCACTTACACATCCCTTTGCTCAATTTCATACATCCGGCGATAACGACGAGTACCGGCCAGCTCAAGTTAACGAACTGGTATGTCAGAACCCCGGCCGTACCCAGCAAAAAATCAAGCCCGAACAGTATAATGAGTATCGGCAAAACCTTGTGGTGCGGACAACCGCAGCACTTTTTATCCGTCATTTCGTTCATAGGTATTTTCTGTTGATATAGAGTGAATATATTCCGACCTTTTTCTTAAGTATAGCATTTTGGAATCTTTTAATCGCATTTCTATTACCGGGTATGCTAAAATCTCAATAATCAGCGGCCGGAAGCCTTATTTTCGAGCTCCCTAATATTTGGCGTTGCGCTCCCCCGGATACTGTAGAGCTTTTCAGGTAAGATATAAAAAGTCCTTAATATAATTGATCAGGTAAAATCATGCGAAGACTGAAACTTCTCATCTTAGGTATTTGGATCTTCAAAGACTGGCATCTTTGGATTCTCGATCGTTTCAAGAAACTCCCAAAAGGAACATATATATTTCGGTTGAGAAATGGCATGAAATTCAATTTCACAGCTTGGGAGAAATATGGCGATCAGGGTCTTGGTTCAATGCAAGAAATATTCTTGGAAGAACGATACAACAAGCGCTACAGGTTGAAAGAAGGAGATTCGGTGATAGACATCGGTTCGGGAATCGGGGAATACCTTGTCTATGCCGCAAAAAAAGGAGTATCTGCGCGAGGATACGATATGAATCCCGACAGACACGATGACTGCCTGAAAAATCTTGCCTTGAATGATTGCAATGCCCGAGTGGTTCTTTCCGAAGTGAAGTCTCTTGATTCGATAGGGGGGGGGTGACTTCCTTAAAATGGACATCGAAGGAGGAGAATTCGAGATATTCAAAAACAGCGCCCATTTCGGGAAATTCAAAAATATCGGTATGGAGTTTCACGCCGACCCGAAACCCCTCGAAGAGAAACTTACTAAAGAAGGATTCCGGGTCGAAACTGAATACATTTCTCCTGATTCCGGGTATCTGTATGCTTGGAGACAGAGCTGAAAATCGTTCAGCGGTGCAAATCCTATGATACAACATACGCCCAAAACTCTCGAAGAACTTAAAAAACTCCGCAAGCCGATACGGAATGCCAATGTTGAACATCGCGAAAAGCTTACCCGACTTGAAAAACTGGCTCTCGTTATTACGCAGCGCGTGGGAACCATGGGGTTTTTCCTGATTATTTTTGTATGGACCGCTTTTTGGCTTATCTGGAACAGCTTTGGGGCGGCAGCTTTACGATTCGATCCGTTTCCCGCGTTTGTCCTGTGGCTTTTTATTTCCAACATGATTCAGATCATGCTCATGCCGCTTATCATGATCGGACAGAATCTTCAGGGCAGACATTCCGAAGCCCGGGCTGAAAACGATTTTGAAGTGAATGTTAAAGCGGAGCGCGAAATTGAAACCATACTTGAGCATCTGGAAAATCAGAATGAACTCATTGTACAGGTATTGCATCATTTGGAGAACAAGAAAGAATGATCCAGTGTTTAGTGGCGGAGTGGAGTATGGCTCGGTCGTTTCCGGGATCAATTCAGAGAAGAAAAACGCAAGGGTTCTGGAGTTTTTGCTATCGTTAGTAACGATCGTAAACAAGGATAGCAGAGCAATGATAGATTTGATTTTCTCTGGGGCATACGCCAAAATAAAGTCATGATAAGCATCCCCATCATCAAACCCTTTACTCTACACCCTAATATTCCGGCGGGAACGGATGTACGATTCCGCTTCGCTCATTTTTAACGGCGTGGTCCCATTCCCGGTTCGTACATAAAAGTGTTCGTTGTCATCGAGTTTTAGATATATCGGCCGGGCGCTCGGCAGTACATGAATAATGCATAATTCCCGGTCATCAACGACCGGGAACCGAAGATATATCAGATGGCGGAATTCCGGTCCGATCATAACGTTAAATACCTGCGTGAAATGATTTTCGAAGCCGTCGCTGTTCACGCGCTTCAAGGTTTGATAGTCGTGTTTCAGGCCCAACGGCTGGCGCGAGTCATCCACGCCGATCACCAGATTGCCGCCTTTGGAGTTTAAGAAACCGGCGACTGTTTTCATGACGGATTTTTCCAAATCATGATTTACTTGAGAACTGCGGAAATCGAACCGCAGGGAAGATTTGAATTCCAATTGCTCGTGTTCATCCTGGACAAGAAGTTTCAGTATATTGGGACTGTTGTCGTGCGCGAGGCCGCCCGCCTCCAGATTTTTTTCTATAACTTTCATATAACGCTGCGGCCGGGAAATATCGGAAAGCACCAGCACTGGCTGCGAATCGGCGTTTTGGATGCGGATGGTACCGTACCCGAATAATTTTCCGAGCGGTCCTGATGACAGCATAACGGACATATCCCGCCCCAAGGGAATAGTTTTCTTTTTTTTGAAAAATATTCCCCACTGGTGGCTGATGGCTCCGGGTTGGATGGTATAGGTTTCCAAATGCCAGTGCAAAAACGCGTACACGATCATCACCAGCTCCGCCGCGAACAGGAAGACCAATTTCGCGATTTGATACGAGAGGATTGTGGAAAAAGAAAGCTGGGTATACAATTCATATTTATAATTTCCCAGTGCTGCGGCAATGGCATAGCAGATAAATCCCAGGATTTCGATGGCAGCGAACGTCCAGATGAGGATGAAGGGGCTGTGTTTTACAACAAGGGCTTTATTTATTGCCATGGAACTATAGAGTTAAGTGTAGAACGGAAAGAGCATCTCTGCAAAGCAAAGCAATATGGAGTATTTCTCTTGATATCTATTCGAATTTCGCAGTTTGGGGTTTAGGGCAGGGCAGTAAGAGAAATTCTCTTTGCGTTTGGATAGCAGATGCCTGTATAATATATCATATTAAGGTTAAGGGTCGCTGAAAGGTCGTTGAGATGTGTACATAATTTTATGGAAGACAAAGATAAAAAAGAATGCATGGAGGCATGTAAAAATATGTGTCGGGGCTGTGGAATGATGGGCGGAAAAATGGGTTGCGGAGGAATACGCGGGCATTTCTTCCTCCGAATGATTCTCGGTCTTTTCATTCTCGCAGTCGTTTTTGCTGCAGGCGTTAAACTTGGAGAGTTAAAGGTTACAATAGAAGAGGGACTGTATGGGTATCAGATGATGAGAGGCGGACATCTTGGCACTCCCGGGTTGTATATGATGGGCGGCGAAGGCGTTGATTCGAATGCCGGTTACGGATCTGGCATGGGTCGGTCAAAGTATGAAGCTGGTGGTACTCAACAAACTACTACAACTCCGCGCTGAATTTTTTCAGCTATGCTATAGACGAAAACCCCCCATTATGGGGCGTTTTCATTTGTGGCGCTGGTCTTAAGAAATGGTATTTAGATACTCCATTGTGTCATAATAAGATAATGAATCCCCACACCTATCGGAGATCGGATCTACGATTATTTATGGAAAAATACTTATTGCAAAATACTTGTGAAAGGGTCGCTCAAGGTAATGCGGAGATTATCGTGCCTATGCGAGGCATAAATCTCCGATAGGTGTGGGGATGAACAAACGAAGCTGGATTTTGTTGGGAACATTGATCATTTTTGTCTTCCCGCTTTTCTCGTTCGCGGCAGGAGGAAGGTTCGTGTATGCCGGCTGGCTGCCATTTTGGAAAAAACAGAGCGGCGCGCTTGCCATAGCATTAAATCTTGAAAAACTCGGCGAAATCAGCCCTTTTTCATACGAAGTGAATCCAGACGGGACGCTGCGCGACAAACTCAAAATCAACGAGGGATTCTGGCCCGGCTGGCTTTCGGCGGCGCGCGACGGGAAGGTAAAAATTATTCCCACTGTTGCCTTGCTGGACGGCAATGCGATTCACGCCCTCCTTTCGAACGAAAGGCTGCGGCTCGCGCACGAGGACGCAATCGCCAAACTCGTCAATGACCAGAACTTCGACGGCATTGATGTAGACTACGAAGGAAAACCGGCCGAGACAAAAAAGTATTTCTCTCTCTTTATAAAAGGACTGGCGCTGCGCCTTCATCCGAAAAAGAAAATACTCTCCTGCACTCTGGAGCCGCGCACGCCGCCCGCCTCCCTGTACGATAAAATCCCGAAGGACATTCAGTATGCCAATGATTATGCAGTATTGAATCGTTACTGCGATGAAGTGCGGGTCATGGCCTACGATCAGGGAACAATCGATCTAAAGCTCGACGCGCAAAAAGGGAACGGGCAGCTCTATGCGCCGGTGGCCGATACTGATTGGGTCAAGAAGGTGTTGCAAGAAACTGTGAAGACCATAAGTCGGCGGAAAATAATGCTCGCGATTCCTACCTATGGCTACGAGTACGAAGTTTCATGGGCCAACGGCATGACCGTATACCGGCGCCTTCGCAGTCATACCTTTTTTCAGGCGTTGAATCGGGCCGAGGCCGTCGGGGTTGCTCCGGCGCGAAATAGCGCCGGAGAGATGAGTTTTATCTACACGACCAGCACACTTGCGCAAGGCGTCTCGTCAGCGCTTACCTGGTTTGTCTCATCAACTCTGCCCGCGTCAATTGCTTCTTCAAACACAACCAGTTCTGTGGCGCGTTTTGTTTCTTTCAGCGATGCGGAATCGGCCGCCCGGAAAATAGCGCTCGCAAAGCAATTTGGCCTGCGCGGTGCCGTGTTTTTCAAATTGGACGGGGATGAAGATCCGCTGCTGTGGGAAAAGATGAAGTAATCGCTAATAATGCGAATAGAAGCAAATAATGCTAATATAATTCGGATTATTAATAAACGATTCGCGTTATTCGCATTACTCTCAATGAACCATCGTAAAAAATCCGTTTCAGTCTATATTACGCTTGCAGCGCTTCTTTGTGTCGGGTTGGCGCATCTTGCCAATGCCGCCAGCGGGTCTGTGTATGTTGTTTGTTGCGTTACTTCAACGGCAGTCAGTCCCGCCGAGATAGATCTTTCATGGCCGGCGACGCCCGACGGCTGGGGCATAACCGGTTATCGGATTGAGCGGGAATTTCCGGTCGGCGGCGGCTTCACCATCATTGTAGCGAAGACTACTTCAACTGCCACGACTTACGCGGATAAAAATCTTTCAGCCGGCGTCACCTATAACTATCGCATTTCCGCAATCACTGGCGACGGGGTTAGTCCTTCTTCTCAAGGATTAGCGGCGGCGACAACGCCCAATGCGCCAATACCGATTCCGCCCGGCCGAATACAGAATTTAACCGCAAGGGTTGGTTCCGGTTCGGAGATTGACCTTGTATGGACCGCGCCGGACACCGGCGGAGCGGCGATTACCGGCTATAAAATAGAACGAGCGTCGGCCACGACCGGCGGCTTCACCACCCTTTTCGCCAATACCAGTTCGACCGCCC
>OBEQ011406456.1_pt1 | contig 42978 bp, 32 predicted proteins | sample 1670901 | NCBI WGS metagenome assembly OBEQ01 (sample SAMEA104232315, study PRJEB22302) | groundwater metagenome | biome: forest; feature: aquifer; material: groundwater | place: USA | collected 2011-08-07 | depth 5.4 m
AGGGCCGCGGCTACGTGCCGGGAAACCTGCGCCGCTTCGGCGACGAGCCGACCAAGTCGATCGGCCGGATCGTGCTCGACGCGTCGTTCTCGCCGGTCGCTCGCGTGAGCTACACCGTCGAAAGCGCACGTGTCGAACAGCGCACCGACCTCGACAAGCTGGTGATGGAGATCGTCACCAACGGCGCGATCTCGCCCGAAGAAGCGATCCGCGCGTCGGCCAAGATCCTGGTCGAGCAGCTCGCGGTGTTCGCGCAGCTCGAAGGCCAGGTCGGCGACATCTTCGACCAGCCGGAGAAGAAGGGTCATCCGAACTTCGACCCGATCCTGCTGCGCCCGGTCGACGAGCTCGAGCTCACGGTGCGTTCGGCCAACTGCCTGAAGGCCGAGAACATCTACTACATCGGCGACCTGATCCAGCGTACCGAGACCGAGCTCTTGAAGACCCCGAACCTGGGTCGCAAATCGCTCAACGAAATCAAGGAAGTTCTGGCTTCGCGCGGGCTCACGCTCGGCGCAAGGTTGGAGAACTGGCCCCCGCAAGGCCTCGACAAGCGTTAAGGAAATCAGGGGAAGTCATCCCCACTCCGTTCGGGCTGAGCCTGTCGAAGCCCGCCGAGAACCTCGGCACTTCGACAAGCTCAGTGCGAACGGGGGTAGTGAGAGAAAGGGCTGAAATCCAGCCCGGTGCACCCGGCAGTACCTGATACGGCTGCCGGTTTTATACAGAGAAAGGACAGCACCATGCGTCACCGCAACGGACTTCGCAAACTCAACCGCACGTCGGAGCATCGCCAGGCGATGCTGCGCAACATGTGCAATTCGCTGATCACGCACGAAGCGATCAAGACCACGGTCCCCAAGGCCAAGGAACTGCGCCGCGTCGTCGAGCCGCTGATCACGCTGGCCAAGGAAGCGACGCTCGCGAACCGCCGCCTCGCGTTCGACCGCACCCGCGACCGCGACGTCGTCGCCAAGCTGTTCGGCGAGCTGGGCCCGCGCTACAACGCACGTCCGGGCGGCTACACGCGGATCCTGAAGATGGGTTTCCGCATCGGCGACAACGCGCCGATGGCGTTTGTCGAGTTGGTCGATCGTCCGGCGCCTGTCGAGACTGAAGACGGGGCCGACAAGGCCGAGTAAACCGCGCTCCGGCTGCGATGAAAAAGGGGTCAGCGCGAGCTGGCCCTTTGTGTTTTCGGTCCTGCTCGCACGAGCTTGTCATGCCGTCATGCCGGCGAACGCCGGTATCCACTGTTTCAGGTTGAGCACGTGCCGAGAAGTGGATCCCGACTTCCGTCGGGATGACGTGCTTCGGGAGCCTTTGGCACACTCCACCCATGCCCGCGCCGATCTTCCGCATCTCCCATCTTTGCAAGAAGTTCGGCGCCAACATCGTCGTCGACAACCTGTCGCTCGAGCTCAGCCCCGGCGAATGCCTGGGCGTCATCGGCCCGAACGGCGCCGGCAAGACGACGACGATCCGCATGTGCCTCGGCCAGACCGGCCCCGACTCGGGCAGCATCGAGGCCTTCGGCCTGCCGATCCCGGCCCAGGTGCGCGAGGCCAAGAAGCGCATCGGCGTCGTGACCCAGTTCGACAGCCTCGACCCCGACTTCAGCTGCGCCGAGAACCTGCGCGTGTACGGCCGCTACTTCGGGTTGCCGATGTCCGTCATCAACGAGCGCGTCCCCAAGCTGCTCGAGTTCGCCGCGCTGCAGGCCAAGGCCGATGTGAGGCCGGGTGAGCTGTCGGGCGGCATGAAGCGGCGCCTGAGCCTGGGCCGCGCGCTGATCAACGACCCCGACCTGCTGCTGCTCGACGAGCCCACCACCGGCCTCGACCCGCAGGCGCGGCACCTGATGTGGGAGCGGCTGCAGAACCTGTTGCAGCAGGGCAAGGCGATCCTTCTGACCACCCACTTCATGGACGAGGCCGAGCGCCTGTGCGACCGGCTGCTGGTGCTCGACCACGGCCGCAAGATCGCCGAGGGAACGCCGCGTGGGCTGATCGCCAAGCACCTGGAAAGCGACGTGGTCGAGGTCTACGGCGACGGGGCCAAGGCCATCGCGCAGACCCATGGCAGCCTCGCGCAACGGGTTGAAACGAGCGGCGAAACCGTGTTCTTTTGCCTTCGCGAACCGCGCGCCTTGCTGCAGGCTTTGAGCCAGGACCACAGCGTGCGTTATCTGCACCGCCCGGCGAATCTCGAGGACCTGTTCCTGAAGCTCACCGGCCGCCAGATCCGCGACGACTGAGGCCCGCAAACAAGACGATGCTGATCTCGTTCTACGCCGCCCCCGTCATCACGCCGCGCTTCTGGCCGGTGGTGTTGCGCAACCTGATGGTGTGGCGCAAGCTCGCGCTCGCGAGCATCGTCGGCAACATCGCCGAGCCGTTGATCACGCTGGTCGCCTTCGGCTACGGGCTCGGCTCGATGATCGGTCAGGTCGACGGCCTGCCCTACGTCACCTACCTCGCCTCGGGCAGCATTGCGGTGAGCTGCGCGCTCGCTGCGACCTTCGAGGCGCTGTATTCGGCGTTCTCGCGCATGCAGGTGCAAAAGACCTGGGAGAGCATCATGAACGCGCCGATCGCGCTCGACGACATCGTCTTCGCCGAGATGCTGTGGGCCGCGATCAAGAGCATGTTCTCGGTCGCCGCCATCATGGTTGTCGTCTACGCGCTCGGCATCAGCCGCGCCCCGACGATGCTGCTGGCGCTTCCTCTGCTGGGTTTCGTCGGCGTGACATTCGCGTCGATCGCGCTGGTGTTCAACGCACTCGCCAAGGGCTACGACTTCTTCACCTACTACTTCACGCTGGTGCTGACGCCGATGACTTTTCTGTCGGGTGTTTATTTCCCGATCACCCAGATGCCGGCCTGGCTGCAAACCATCGCGCAGGTGCTGCCGCTGACCGCGGCGGTCGAGCTGGTTCGACCGCTGGTCATCGGCGAAATGCCGGCCGACTGGATTCGGCCGACACTCGTGCTTGCGGCCTACGCGAGCGGCGGCTACTACCTGGCGCTGGTGCTGACGAGGCGCCGTTTCTTCAAGTAAGCCCGGAACCTCGCGAGGCGACAACAGTCTGTTCAGCATGAGAGAACGAGTCGGCAAAGTCTGGGCGGTGTTCACCGCGTTCGTGATGATCCTGGTCGCCGTGCCGGCGGCCCGGGCGGCCGACGACTTCCTGGACCCCGAGGTCGCGTTCAAGGCCGATGCCCGCGCCGCCGACGAGCGCACGGTCGAGGTCTCGATCGAGATCGCGCCCGGCTACTACCTGTACCGCGAGCAGCTGAAGTTCGCCGCCACCGGCGCCACGCTCGGCACGCCGGCGATCCCGCCTGGCAAGGTGAAGTTCGACGAGACCTTCCAGAAAAACGTCGAGACCTACCGCGACATGCTGCGCATCGCCGTGCCGGTGCAAGACGCCAAGGGCAGCTTCCGCATCGCCGTCAACTACCAGGGCTGCGCCGACAAGGGCCTGTGTTATCCGCCGGCGCAGATGCGCGCCGACGTGAGCCTGGCCGCGTTCGGCGGCAACAACAGCGTGCGGGTGTTGCCGGGGCGCGAGATGCCGATCCCGTCGGACGCGTCGGCGCCCAATGCCGCCGCCGGCGCCGGCGGCGTCGCGATCAATACCGCATCGGCCTCCGACGCTGCCGGAATGGAAGCGGCGCTGCGCTCCGGCAAGTTTGCGGTCATCGTGGCGGCCTTCTTCGTCGCGGGCGCGCTGCTGTCGCTGACGCCCTGTGTGCTGCCGATGCTGCCGATCCTGTCGTCGATCATCGTCGGCCAAGGCGGAGGCGTCGCGACCTCGCGCCGCCGCGGCTTCGCGCTGGCGGTGGCGTATTCACTCGGCATGGCGCTGGTCTACACCGCGCTCGGCATCGCCGCCGGGCTGGCCGGCGAGGGCCTCGCGGCCTATCTGCAGAACCCCTGGGTGCTGGGCCTGTTCGCCGCCGCGCTGGTGGCGCTGTCGCTGTCGATGTTCGGCGTCTACGAGCTGCAGCTGCCGAGCGCGTTCGTCAGCCCTCTGAGCGAAGCCTCGCAGCGCCTGCCGGCAGGCCGCGTCGCGGGCGTGTTCGCGATGGGCGGCGTTTCGGCGCTGATCGTCAGCCCCTGCGTCGCCGCGCCGCTGGCCGGCGCGCTCGTCTATCTGAGCCAGACGCGCGACGTCTGGTTGGGCGGCACTGCCTTGTTCGCGCTGGCGATGGGCATGAGCGTGCCGCTGCTGCTGGTGGGTGCATCGGCCGGTGCGCTGCTGCCCAAGGCCGGCGCCTGGATGGACGACGTGAAGCGGGTCTTCGGCGTGCTCTTGATTGCGGTGGCGATCTGGATCGTGCAGCCGGTGTTGCCCGCGTCCGTGGCACTCGGCCTGTGGGGGGCGTTGCTGATCGGCAGCGCGCTGTTGCTGTGGTGGCCTCACGCAGGCGCAGCCTGGATGCGCCGCGGGCTGCGGGTGGTGGCCACGCTGTGTGGGGTTTTCGGCGTGCTGCAACTCGTCGGAGCGGCCTCGGGCGGCAGCGACCCCTTGCAGCCCTTGGCCCACCTGCGCGCCGCCGCCGAAACGCCTGCGCTGCCGTTCACCTTGATCCGCAGCGAAGCCGAGCTCGACGCCGCGCTGCAAGGCGCGCGCGCGGCCGGCCGCCCGGCGATGCTTGACTTCTACGCCGACTGGTGCGTCTCGTGCAAGGAGATGGAGCGCTTCACTTTCAGCGACCCCGCGGTGCGCGGCGCGCTCGGCGGCGCGCTGCTGCTGAAGGCCGACGTGACGCGCAACAACGCCGACGACCGCGCGCTGCTCAAGCGCTTCCAGCTGTTCGGCCCGCCGGGCACGATCTTCTTCAACCCGCGAAGCCAGGAGATGGCGAGCCTGCGGGTGATCGGCTACCAGAACAGCGAGCGTTTCATGCAGACGCTGCGTGCAGCCGGACTTTGAACGCAGGGGTCTTTGCGCGCCTATGCTATAGTCACAGGCTCAGTCGCGGGGTGGAGCAGTCTGGTAGCTCGTTGGGCTCATAACCCAAAGGTCGTAGGTTCAAATCCTGCCCCCGCAACCAAAAAACATCAATAAAAACAATAACTTAGCATAAAGCAAATGCCGGCCGAAAGGTCGGCATTTTGCTTTGTGCCCATCCTGTGCCCATTTCGTGCCCACGCTGTGCGCAGCGCTTCGGGCGGAATCTGCAAAACGACCTTTGGGCTCTGTGCCCGCGCGGCCGACCATTGGGTTGTTTTGGCGACCGTTGGGCCGTTGCGCCAAGGGTCGGGAAACACCCTGACCGTTGGGGCGTTGGCCCGCCAGTGGCCTCCATCAGCGCGCTGCGAGATCTGTCCGATAGACATGGCGTCGATGAAAGTCGAGGTATCGCTGGTGCCGGTCGATCAGGCCTGTGACCTTCATCGGCAACCTGATGCCGAGAGCGTCCAGTGAATCGCGTTCCATGCCGTCGGCGATCCGAAGCTCACCGGTGGGTTCAAACGTTGCCCAACCGCCGTCGAAGATCGCATCCAACTGCGGTGCCAGAAGCAATCCGTTGTACACGTCGAGCCGCTCGTTGTCGTCGTCACACATCGCCCACGGTTTGATGTGAGATGCACGCAGCAGATCCGGCACAGCAAGGCCAGTCACGCAGCAACGGCCCTGCCAGTAGTCGAGTAGAGCGTCCCGGAACAACTGCTGTCCGACGCGCTGGATCACTATCCGCTCCGCCTCGGTTGATTTCGGCATCGAGGCTACTGTCTGTCGGAATCGCTCCGAGACGCGGTTCGGAAGTGTCCGCGCAGTGGCTGCCGCGCGCTCCAGGGCGGTGTACAGCGCGTCATAGCCATCGACCTGAAATCGCCTATCCGGCAGACCGGTTCCGGCAATCACTGACGTCGAGTCGATGGTCAGCGCAAACGTGGGGTCGACCAGCGGCTCGACGGTGACTGCCTCCGGAAACTGCGCAGAGCGCAGCACCAACTGGCCGCCTTGCAACTCGGGCGTCAACTCGAAGCCACTGTCAGCCGCAGCCTTCTCCAGACGAGCACGCTGCAGCGGTGTCACGCCGATGCTCCGGAGATCTCTCTGTACCCCGCTACGCCCTGCATCTTCTGCCCCGTTTCATTGGGCACGCTGAAGTTCTGCGGGACCTTCTGCCAAGAGGCCGATAGGAAATCTGTGGCCGGCAGATGCCGCGGCAGCGCAAGCTTCTCGTTGTCGTCGCGGTCCATCACATACGCCTCGTCGGCGATGCGCATGACGTAACCTGCCTCGTCTGCATACGCCCAAGGATTCAGTACCACTTCAGGTCCTCTGAGCACTCGGGCTGGGTTTTGGCTTGCCTTATGTCATCGCTCCAGAGTGGTCGAACGGTCCTTGGCCTCGAGCCCGAGCCAGCGCGCGCGGTGCTCGCCGAAGGAACAACGGAACAACGCTCAAAGTCCTCAAAGGTGCGGACGATTGTGTGCATTGCTCGGTCGGGCTGCCCGGCGTCGAGCGCGCGCTCTGACCTCGAATCGGTCATGCAAGCAACCTCAAGCGATTCCACTCCAGGTGCCGGGTTCGCCAATGTGCGTCGATGCTTTGTGTGAAATCGGCTCGCACTAGTTTGGCCCGATCCCCTAGCCAGTTCTCGTCTTCGACCCGAACGATCAAGCCCTCCATCGGTCCGTCGCGATAGATGCTCTTTTCGGTGGCAAGCAAGGCCTCCAAGTCAAGCAGACTGGCTCGCCCGCGAAGGACGGCCGCCACTGTTGGCACACCAACTTCGCCGGCCCAAGCATCGCGCCGAGTCGTGCTCCAGAAGCGCCTGTCGACCTTGTCGTAGATATCGAACAGCACCCACCAGTCAGGCAATGCGGTGTATTCGATGGAGTGTCGCGCTGCACACCACTCACCGAACGCGATCAAGTGCTCTCCAAGCGCAATGAAAAGGCGCTCCTCATGCGCGGCCACCCACGAACCAAGACGAGAGAACTGGCCGGAATAGGGTGTTTCGAGATACTGCCCTCGGCTCTGCGCGCGCACACGACCGTCGTTTCCGATCGACAGCCCCAAGTTCGCACCATCTAGCTTTTCCTCTACGACGAGGTCGGCACTGAGCAGGGCTCCGGTCTCGGTCGCCGACAAGACCTTGTCGTCGCGGGGCTTGCCCACACCGAACCACGCCAAGTGCGGGATGTGGGGGAAGCGGTAGAAGTCACTCATGTACCGTTCGGCAGTTCGGGTGCTGGTCGATCCGGAAACTTGGCGGCGTAGAACTGACGCACGTCCACTGGACAGAGAAACTCGACTGTGACTCCGCGAGCCCGAAGCTGTCGTAGGGGGCCAAGGAAGTACATCTGCTCCAGCATGCGCTCGGTCTGCAGCGCGAAGTCGGCAAGAAAGTCTGCGTTCTGGTAGCGAAGCAAGCTGCGGTCGGCGAAGCGGTAGAACTTCTCAGGCGCTTCTACGGGCCATTTGCGCCCCACGGCATGCACCAACTTCAAAGGCGTGCACTCGATGTTCGACTGTGAGCTCCCGCGCGTGTGTTCCACCTCCAGGACACTCTGCTCAGTGTCGATCAGCTCGTACTTGAAGCCGGCGGTTTGTGGTTGGTCGGCCTTGTCAGCGCGTACAGTGCTTGTCAGTCGAAGTTCGCTACCGCGATACGCCTGCTTTGGGTCCAGCGCATTTTTCACCGTCAGCGTCGAGGGTAGTCGCCAGCGCAACGAGAACTCAAGCGACTGCGTCAGATCGTGCGCGTACAGGCAGTCGGCAAAAGTGCCCAAGTCGATCAAGGAGTTCTCATCGCCCAAGTGCAAAGCGCGCTTTCTGTCAGAGAGCTGAACCGTCTGCTTCAGAGCAAGCAATAGATGGCCCAAGCTGGACTTGCCTGAGCTGTTGGTGCCGAAGATCACCGTCAATGGCGCGAGACGAATGGGCCCGGTGTCCTGCCAAGCCTTGAAGTTCTTGATGCGCATTTCGGTCAGCATTGCGAGCTCTCCGTTGGATTTGTCATTGTGTAATGTCGTCCCATGCCTCAAGGGCCAGCCCGCGTGTGCGGTACTCCGCTTTGGCCGCAAGAGTTTTGTACCTGTCGCTTACGAGATTCATAAACGGTTTGCTGGCTATGCTTGATCGGTCTCGAGCCCAGGAAGCCCAGGTCGCAAGCGTCGTCTGAACAAGAGGTGCTCATCGGACCCAGGCCGCAGCTCCAACACCAGCATCGGTTCCTTCTGCAGTTGCAACGGTGGCGCTGAAGTCGTGGTGACGATGTACTGGAACGGTACGGAAGCATCGCCGGTCAGCTGCTCTTCGAGTTCAGCCATAGTCGCCAGGAACGGTTGATAGAGCCGTTCGCTCATGTCGGCCTCGCGCGGGCAGTCGTGAACCAGAAATCCAGGGTGGCTGCTGGTCGATGACGATGCCGCATCCACGAGGCAGACGACATCGCCGAGCAGAACTTCCAAGACCTGATACGCCTCGCCACCTTGCGCCAAGTCGAAAGGGCGCGAGGTTGAATCCGGAACGAACCGAGCGTGGCCTTCCTCGCCGAGAAGTCTCGATGCGATACAGGCTGTCAGTGTTTTCAGCGTTTCTGCCCTTTCGGAGCGCTGCTGGCTTCGCTTGGCGAGCGCGGCGTGCTGGCTGTCGAGCTTGCCGGTGAGCGATGCCTTGCGTTGTCTGGCGCGTTCCAGTTCCGGGCTTCCGATTCCTTGCTCCCGCTGGACTCTACGCAACACCAGGTCATCCCAAAGCGACTTGAGCCCATCGCGACCTGTCGCGCTGGTTGCGCTTCGAATCCTGAGGCGCTTTGCCGCCGCCCGCTTGTCGCTTACGACTCGGCCCTGGGCTTTAAGCGCCGCCTGCGCCGCATCGGCCATACCGGTGGCCCGTTGTAGGGCGGCATTCCGCTTCGGGGCTGTCTCTCTTGCTTCGTTCAAGCTCATCCGCCATGGAAGGCTTGCTGTTGCGCGTCGATGCTTGATGTGTTCGCAGTCGCTGAAGTCAACCAGTCCGTGCTTGCACTGGCCCGCCAGCCGGTCGAGGTTCTGCAACTCCTCGGAGAGGCGGTTGAATTCAGCTTCGTTGGCATCCACCAGCGACTGCGCAACTTCCTTCTCTGTTCGGCGCACGTCGGCCTGGTACTGGAGCTCAGACAGCCTGACGAGATCGTGCGCCAGCGCCTCCTCAGCCAGATCGGTTTGCCTCTCCCATTCCTCTTGGTCCCGGTCGGCAGCGCCGATGGCCTCGCGAACCAGCGACTCCAGGGATGACCCCAGCGTGGTATCGAGCACAGGTACATCTCGGTCCGCACCCAGCTTCGCTCGAAGTTGGCGCTCAACGTGGCTCAGCGCGTAAATGGGTTCGCGCTCAAGTTCGGGCAGCTCCGTTTCGAGCGCCGTCAACTCCGCCTGAGTAGCCTCCGCCGCTCGCATCAGTGTGTCGCCTTCCGCGTCCAGCAGGCCGAGCACAGATCGAACGAAGAGGGGTGGGTCCTGCTTCGACCGGCGAAAGCCCAGACCATCGCCGTCGCGCCAATGGAAGAAGCCGTCGAATCGGGTCTTCTGATCGCGAATGCACCACGCCAGCAAATGCCGCCACTCAAGGGGCTGATTGCTGCCGGGAAGCGTGGCCGCAGGAAGCTTGCCGATGAAGGCCGACTGCAGCGCGAGGGTGTAGGCCTTGAAGTCGCCGTCCAGGTCGCCGGCGAACAGCCCGTCGAGATCGGCGCAACGGCCCGCGATGGGTTGGCCGTAGGCACCGTATGGGCGAAACACCAACCAAGTCGCGTCTTCAATGTGGACCTTGACCGCGACTCCGCCCTTCGGGAACTCGGCGGCCGCCTTCTCTCGCAACGAGGTAATCGATGGCGCATCGTCGCCAAGGCAGTAGCGAAGCAGCAGGCAGAACGACGTTTTCCCGACCCCATGCCCCGCGCTGGCTCGCCCCGAGGCTTCCAGCGACTCAGGTTCACGTGCCCACACGACGTTGACGCCCGGTCGAAGATTCACCGTGCGAACGATGGCAAGCGGTTCCTTCGACTCCAGGAGCCAGACGCACTCAACCCACAGGCGCGGCGCTGTTCTCGGAGTCGTCGGTGTTTGTAGCCATCTCACCATGTTGATTCCTTAGCGCGTGCCGCTCCCGCGTTCTTCACTGGCGTCGGTCAGTGGTCCGGACTCGCTCGCGGATTGGCGCTGCGCTTCCAGTTCGAGGATCAGGCTGGCCAGCTCTGCATGCTCAGGCCGGGCACGCACATCTGGCGGGAGCGGGGCCGTTCCGGGCGAATAGATCAACGCGTCGCCACGGCGCCGACGTTGAATTGCACCGCTCGACTCCAGACGCTGGAGGAAGGGCATGACAAGGTTCAAAGACGAGGGAGTGCCGATAGTGGGCAGAGCGGCCACGAGCTCTCTAAGGCGAGCCGCCTTGCTGGGTGACAGGTGAAGGCCGGCATAGCCGGGCGCGGCAGCGTGGGCAATCAGTGTTTGGACATCGGGCCCGGAAACTCCGCCTTCACTGTGGGACACCAACGCAAAGAGCAGCCCTGCCAACTCCGCTTCGTCATCGTTGCGAATGACACCCAGTTCGGAGTACACGACCAAGGGCATGGCGGCTCCGGCTGACGCGGGAGCACGGTCACCTGACTCCAACCGATCCCACGCCTCAATCACCAGCCTCCGCGTGCGGTACTCGCCGAAGGCGCGCTGCTCGGAATTTTTCAGGACGCGGAATGTCTCTGACGGGTAGTGGGAGCCCATCACGTCTGCTGGATCGAGGATGTAGCGGAGTTCGTCGCGGGTCAGGCGGTACAGGCGGGCGTAGTAGGCGTCGAGTTCGGCGCGCAATTGGGCGCGGCGTGCAGGGCACCATTCAAAGGGGGGTCCGAAGTAACCGAGAGCCTCGGCCCATGGCCCAAGGTCGCTTGCGGTGTACGTAAGCTCGACAACGCGAGGGACAATGAAGTCGAGATCAGCGGTAGTGAACTGCCGAGGGGACAGCGCAGGGAGCTGCTTAACGATGAAGAAGTTGAGGTGTGTCCCGCCGACTTTGTGTCGCGCTGAATAGTCGAGGACGAGTGCATCAAAATTGGCAAGAAGTGCCGCTTGCAATCTTGGGTCCGATTCGAGTGGAAAGAGAAAGAGCGGGAGGCTGTTGCCCACCGCACGACGCGGCATCACCGATGCGATCACAGTCCTTATCTTCTCGACGCCGGTTATGTCACGCCATCCCATCAACCATCGCGGGCTGCGGCTGTCCATCCACGGGTCCAGCAAGTCGCGCAGCGCGTGCCTGAGCAGGCCTTCGCCGCTTCGCTGGCCGCACAACTCGAGATCATCCAACTCGGTATCGCTGAGCCCGACCTCGGTATCCTGAAGTGCCCAGCGAGAGTAGTCGGCGACGACACGCCGCCCATCGATGCCGGCCGCTCGTAGCAGCGTCGCGAAGCTGCGCAAGCGGTGCTCAAGTTGCGCCTGCGTAACCGTGTAGGCCTGCGCCAGCCGCTTGTTGCCCCACTGACCGTCTTCGTCGTACTTGCCAGCCTCGCGCCGGAACAGTTCACCGGCTATCCAACTGGCCACCATGAACTCCAGCGTTCTCTCGGAAACAGGGTTTTCGTTGGGTGATTCGTGAGCGGCCAACCATGCATTGGCAACACGCGTCGGCACAGCCGCAATGCGCGCCAGCACCTGGCGTTCGGTCACCCAATAGCGGGGGCGCATGATGAAATCTGGATCGGCCTTCTGTGCGTCAGTGCAGTCGTCGGTATCGATGCCGTCGGGGCGATCTGCGGCGTCTATGTAGGTGGCCCAGCGATGATCGAACTGGTGGATCATCTTGGCTTCGTACAGCGGCAGGGTTGCCGGCTCGTTCGCGCCCGCTGGCTGGGACTTGAACAGCCCGCTGTCGGTCGACATGTCGAACATTCGTTGGAAACGAATGCCCCACGGGTTGACGGTTGCCGTTGCCTCGCCATGGGTGCTGCCCCGGCCTTCTTCGATGAGTACTGGGGCCGCGTTGTAGAGCTTCTTGGTCAGCTCTGCATCGCGCTCGCTTCGGAACACGGGGCAGGTGCGGGTGTTGGGGTTGATGAGACGGAACTCTGCCGGCGTGAGCCGAAAGCGCCTGCGTGGATCGTGAATCTGTTCGGGTTGGCGAGCGAAGAAGACCAGTTCACTCTGCACCGCGGACACTGCGCCGCTAACGGTGAGCAAGGCGAACCGAAACGCGTGATGCACGGAGGGAAAGACAAACTCTTCGTTCTCCAGGCAGAGCAGGCTCCTCAGGTGGCCCTTGATCGCCAGGTGTTCGAAGTAGGCCTTTGTCGAGTCATCGGTCGCGATGCCGGTGGGCACGATGAACCCGGCCCGTCCTTCAGGAGCAACGAGTTGCAGAAACGTTTCGGCGAACAGGGCATACGTGTTCACGTCGCCTACGCCCGTCAGCGGGTAGCGCCGGCTGGCGTGCATGTAGAGGCTGGCAGCCTCGGCGCCATGACGCGTGGCGAGGAATTCCTCGTACAGCAGCATCTCGGCCCGGTTGGGCGGCGTCAGCCCCTCGGCGGCTTCCACGTCAGGATGCAGCGTGTGCAGCAACATGCCCTGGCGCAGCAACTCGATCCGGTCGCCGCGCTCTGACTTGTTTTGGGCCAGCGCGACCAAAGGGCTGCGGCTGGCGAAGAACTCTTCCTCTTGCAGCTTGATGCGTTCCCATGGGGGGTTGCCGAGCAGCAGGGAGAAGCCCCCTCGCGCCGCAACCTGAGGAAAGGCCAGCCACCAGTGGAACACCCCGTGCTTGCGGCATAGCAAGCGAGCGGCGTCATCAATCTCGGGCCTAGGCTGCTCACCGGATGACAAGTGCCACAGGTACCCGGAAAGCGGAACTGTCGGCTCACCGCCGGGCAGCTTTGGGGCAAGAAAGGCCGCGACGTATGTGTCAGCCAGGCGCGCGAGGACGCTGTCTGCGGCATGCTCACTGGTGCGGGCCCAGGCATCGCGCTTGGCCGCAATGCCTTGCAGGCTGTCATCGGTCAGGTGTTCGACGGCGCTGGCCTCCTGCGCGAGACCTGTTCCCACGAAGAGATCACCGGCGCGAATGTCCTTCAAGCTCTTCAGGTCTGCGCGGTTCTGCTTCTTCAGGGCGGCGGCAGTGGACTTGTCGTCGCCAGACAGGGCAGTGAAGGCTTCTTCGGGGATGCCACCTTCCAGAATCCGCGGGTCGATCATGCCCAGCAGCGCATCACCGCATTGAAGGTGGTGGTCTAGAAACGAAAGCGGCCGGTCGGGTGTGTAGGCTTCCAGCCATAGCGCGGTCTTGGCCAAGGCGATTGCCATCGGGTTCTTGTCGACGCCGAAGATGCATCGGCTCACCACGTCCCGCAACGCATGGCGGTAGTCCGCCTGGGTGGCAGCGCCCCCGGGCGCACGCAAGCGGGCCACTTCGTCCGCGAGCCGCCGCGCCGCCGAAAGCAGAAAGTGGCCGCTGCCGCATGCAGGGTCGCAGATAGTGAGGCGCAGCAGCGCGTCGACCGGCCGCTCGGGATGAGCACGCACGGTATCGGCGATGACCGGCTCCAACGCAGACTTGATGAGTTCCTGCACCAAGCTGTCGGGCGTGTAGTAGCTACCGGTGAGTTTGCGGGTATTTCCCTTGTTGGATGCGTTTGTGTCGTCGTCACCGACGAAGGCCAAACGGGCGCTGGCCGGCTGACTCAGGCTCTGCAGGTCAGGCACCAGTTCCAGCAGGCTCTCGTACACGCTGCCCAGCTCTTCTGGCCCCATGTCGCGGTAGTTGACTCGGGTGAGCCCGGTGCGCTCACGGAAGTAGCCGAGCTGGAACACGGCGGTGAGCAGCCAGCGGTTCTCGATCTGGGCGCTGGATAGATGAGGGCATTGGGCTGCGTCGAACAGGCCACCGAGCGCTGGAAGTCCCAGGGCGGGCTGACCGCCTGCGAGACCCTCGAAGGTGATGCTCAGGGCCTGCCACAGATCGTGGTGGGTGTCGTGGGCACTGCGCCGTGCGGACCGGTCGCGCAGTGCTGTCAGCGAGTAGCCTGCCAGGTAGCGCTGGCGCACTGGCTCGGGCGTGCCAGGCGCGAAGACCAATGACTGGCCCGTGGCAGTGTCGATGCGGTCTTCCACAGTCGCCAGAAAGATGAACCGATACACCAGGCTAAGCAACTGTTCGAAGAAGGCCTGGCGCGACAGCGGCGCCTCAACGTTGTGTCCCAGTAAGGCGGCGCGCAACTCCGAGTTGGTGGGGTGGCGCAAGAAACCGGTGCCGAGTGCACGCAGCGCCTCGGCGACGCCGTCGCGCAGGCGGTCGCGGGCGCGCACGCCAGCTTCCTGCCCGGCGCTACGCCAGCGCTCCCATGGGCAGTCATTCGGTTCAGCGCCGGGTTTACCAAAGCGGCTGGCTTGGGCCAACAGCCAGAAAGCGGTGAAGTCGGCGTACAGCTCCTCGCTGAACAAGGCCTCCAAGTCGACCTCGACATAGGCGGGGCGCGTCAGGCTCGGGTTGTCGCGAAGGATGCGCAGCGTCAGCCCGTTGCTGACCAAGGCCCAGAGTGAGTGATCCGACGCGTTCAGCGCCTCTTGCGCCAGCATGAACGGCGAACGCCGGCGGACGCGGTTGGTTTCGGCGTTGAGCTCGCCGAAGCGCTCGGTCGCGTCGTCAATGCCCTGGTTGTGCGCGGCCAGGATGACTGGCAGGCGGCCACCGCGCGCGGCATGGCCGATGTTGTACGTGTGGCCGCTGGCTGCCACGGTTGCGCCAGATGCCATGTCGGTGAACCCGAGCACGTCGCGCAACAGCGGCACCAAGAACTCGCGCACCGTGACGTCGTGGGCGTTGATGTCTTGCCGCTGACGCAGCGGCTGAAGGTCGGCCCACAGGTTCTGTGCGATGCGCCAGAAGCGCGCGATCTCGTCGCGCAGCTTCAGGCCTTTGGGCACCCCGTAGTGCGATTCAGTTTGTTCGGTCTTGTCGGGTGCCTGCAGCGTGGTCAGGCGCGCCAGTTCGTCTGCGGGGATGAGGCCGCCCTCGATGCGGATGGCTTGGTAGGCGAGTTGGGATGTACTGCGTCGGGCCATGCGTCAGGCCCCCTGGCCGGCGGGCACCAGCACGAAGATGCCCATCACATCCACCGGCAGGCTGGCGGTGACTTGGTAGCTGCCTTTGGCATCGGCCGCCTCGCGGATGCGCCGGTGGTCTTGCAGCAGGGCTTGGGCACGCTGTTGCGCAATGGCTTCGAGGGTGTCGGTCCAGCCGGGCAATGCCTCCAATGCTTGCTGGAGGTGCCTGTCACGGATGGGAACTGGCATGTTCCGTACGGCTTCGGCGCCGAGCAAAGCCCGGACCTCATCGGCCTTGAGTTCCGCCAGCGGTGCGGCGCCGGCGGCAGCGACCGCGACCGCTTCTTCGCAAAGCATCAGCCGTGTTTGGGTGCCACGCGTCACCGTGAGCTGGTGGCGCATTCGCAGCAGCAGTACGGTGGTCTTGAGCGACACCTCAGCGACGAACGCCGCGCCGGAGCGCGCCACCGCGTCGGCGTCAGTGGTCTCTGATGCCTGCGCTTGCGATTCGAGGGCCCGCTCTAGCAGCGTGTCGGCGAGCGTCACGACGAGCGGATGCGTACGGTGGATGAACTGGGTGCCAGGGTCGGGAGGCTGGTGGAAGTCGATTCGCATGCTGCCGGCCAGGCCGTCAACCGCCAGGCGTTCTTGCACCGGCCGCGGCAGGTGTTCGATGGAAAGCTTGTAGTGGCCTTTGTTCGATTGCAGTGGAGCACCAAGCTTCACCGCGGCTTGGACAACGAAGCGCTCGACATCGGCCTCGCCACCCAGCGCAGTAGCTGACTTGCGCCACTCGGGCAGCACGTCTTCCGGTTTCAGCCGTCGTTGGGCAAAGATGGAGCGGTTCTTTGCCGCCTTCTCGCGGGCGCTCTGCCAGACGGCTTCGATGTTTTGCGCGGGCAGGCCGAGGTCCAGCTCGATCTGAGCGTCCTTGCCCACGTGACCGTGCTTGCGCAACAGCACAGCGTTGAGAAGGGCCTGCGTCAACTTGCCCTGGTCATCAGGCATCGGGACGAGCACGCCGAGCTCTTTGCGGATGCTCTCGGCCTTGCGAAGGATGACCTTCAGGACGGCGCCGTCCACCGGGTTGTCTTCTCCGTAGAGCATGGTGCTGCGCACTTCGCGGGCCTTCTGGCCGAAGCGGTCAACACGGCCTTCGCGTTGTTCGTGGCGAGTCGGGTTCCAGCTCAAGTCGTAGTGGACGACAGCAGTGAAAAGGCTTTGCAGGTTGACGCCCTCGGACAGGCAGTCGGTGGCTACGAGGATCCGAGACTCGCCGTCTGCAAGTTCCTCAACCGCCGCCTCGCGTTCGCCGGGTGTCAGCTCGCCGGTAACGGCCTTGATGGCCACGCCCTTGAACTTGGCGCGCAAGAAATCGGCCAAGTAGTGGGCGGTGGCGATGTAACGGCAGAAGACGACCGGGTGGAACCCTTCTTTCAGCAGCCCCCCAACGTGGTCTTGCAGCTTCGAGAGCTTGGGGTCGTTGGCAGCGCCGGCCAGCTTCTCTGCGGCGGCGATGAGTTGCCTCAGCAGGGCGGTGTCTTCGGTCTGTGCGGCCGGTTCGATGTCGTCAGTGGATAGGGCATCGTCCAGGCTGAGTTCGGCGTCGGTCGATCCTGATCCACTGGCGCCGTCAAGCCTTGTGCGCAGGGCGTTGACGGCAGCTGCTGGAGACGACGAGATGCAGCGCAACAGCGCCAGCGCAGCCCACCAGTTCATGCGCTGTTCACGCAGCGCCTTACCCTCAGCTCGTTCGACCAGCTCGCGGGCATAGGCCAGCACATCGTTGAACAGCTGCCCCCAAGCACCTGTGAGGCGGTATGTCACCTCCATGGTCTTGCGGTCTGGGAACATCGAACTGTCTTGCCACTCTGCAACATCGGGCCGTCGGCGTTGCACGAAATGACGGGAGAGGTCGTCACGCAGATCGGCACGGACGTCGGGCGCCAGATCCTTCAATGCGGTGAAGTCCGAGCGCAGCAGGCCCAGGAGGTTGAAGAACGCATCCTCATCGCCACTGTGTGGTGTGGCGGTCAGCAGCACCATATGGCGTGTTGCATCCTCGGCCAAACCCTTGAGGAGTTGGTAGCGTTGCTGTCTACCCTGGCCACCGTGTGCGCAGGTGTGGGCTTCGTCGACGATGACGAATTCGGGGCAAAAGCGCTGGAAGGCCTCACGCCGCCGTTCGGATTTTATGTAGTCCAGGCTGACGACGGTGAACGGGTGGGCATCGAACACAGACGTGCCGGGCGGAAGGTCGCGTTCCAGTCGTGCCGCCGTGGTTGTGCGCACCACCATTGCGTGTATGTGGAAGCGCTCGGCGAGCTCGCGCTGCCATTGCTCACAAAGGTGCGGAGGGCACAGCACGGACATGCGCTGAATTTCGCCGCGGTCGAGCAGCTCGCGGGCGATCAGCGCACCTTCGATGGTCTTGCCAATGCCAACGTCGTCTGCGATCAATAGCCGCACGGTGGCTTGCTTCATCGCCATCAGCAGCGGCACGAGCTGGTAGGCCCGTGGCTCGACAGCGATGTTGCCGAAGCTGCGGAACGGGCCCGCGCCGTTGCGAAGCTTGAGTTGCAGCGCGTCGAGCAGCAGTTGGCTGGCGGCGTGGTTGCGCGCTTGATCCACGCGCGGCCATGGGAAGGTGGCTGGCCGCACGGGTTGGTGTTCGAGCGGTAGGTAGATGAGAGTCTCGTCCCGTTCGCCGCCGCCCAAGGGACGAAGGTGCAAAGTCTCGGGGTCGGACTCGGGCAAGACGATCCACTCACGGCCGCGAGCAGAGACGAGGCTGCCGGGATAGAACTCCGGGTCAGGACTGTTCATGATTTCTTGTTCTTCCCTGCGCCGAACAGGTCGGCGTTCTTGTCGAAGATGTCAGGCCACTGCCGGATGTCCTTGGAGAAGCGGACTACGACGTAGCCTTGCTCATCAAGCTGACGGTCGATCACGGCGTCTGCCGCGCGCTGAGCATCGCCATCGTGGTGAGGCCCGTCGATGAAGACGGCAAGGTTGTAGTTGTCGTAGAAGAAGTCGGCGCGGGTGCTTGCCGATGTGATGGTGTGCTGGCCGCGGTCTGGCCTTCGATGTCCGTTCGCATCCACATAGGCCAGCCAGGCTTGTTCGAGTGAGCTTCCCGCAGTGCGCGCCAGTTCACCTGCGTGTTGCTTCGGTGCGCGGCCCTGTGAGCCGTTGGCTGAAGCTGCAGCGGTTAGCCGGCAAAGGATGTCCAGAACCAGGCCATCGGCATCCTTGTCCATGCGATCGATGAGCGCATGGTCAGGCTGGTTGTAGTACGAGAGCAGGCACTTGTAGCAACCGGCTTCACAAATGGGTTGTCCTGCAGGATCGAGTTCCTCGACCAGTGAATCCTTGGCCCAGGTCTGCCCGGTTGGAGGCGGGATGAAGTGCATGATCTCCAATGCCTCGGCCGCCACGGCTGCGAGCGCATCAGGTTCGGTCGCGATGCGGGTGAGCACCCCGGCACCGCCCTCGGCCGCTTCGTAGAAGAGGATCGATTGGCGGTTGTCGCGCGTTGGCAGAGGCTCTGCCATCAGCTCGCTCTCTTCGAGCTGGTACACCGACTCGATGCCTCGCTTGAGGGCGTATTGGAGTGTGGCGAGTGACGTGGCAGACAGCTCGCCCAATGCGTGATGGGATCGCACGATGAGAACATTGCGGCGGTCCTCAACATAGGGGACGATCCGTTGCGGGGGCGTGCGGTCGGGCGGGGCTTCCTCTTCGGCTTCTGCGTTGCCGTCATCGACGCCACCCACCCAATGGCCCGTCACCGGGTTCATCATGAAGCCCTTGATGGCTTTGTCTTTGCGCCGGCGCCAACCGAAGTTCATGCGCCAGACCGTGGCAGCCGCGCCGTACTGGAGTTGCAGCAAGGGGCCGTTGGCATCCGCCACTTCGGTGGAGACCATCTGCAACTTGCCATCTGCCTCTGCGAACTGCAGGGTGGTCTGCATTTCATACCCTTGCCGGACGCGCTCTTCCTCGTTGGCGGTGATGCGCTCTGCGCGCTTGGTGGAGACGTTCTCGATTCGATAGAGGTTCTGCACCTCTTCAGCGCCGGCCAGCGAAGCTCCGCACGAAACACAACGATCGGCGTCACGCTGAAGGCGGAAGTGCCCGTAGCCGCAGGCAGGGCACAGGCGAGCCACGTCGGTGGCCAAGCGAGCGCCTTCAGCCACTTGGTCTTGCCCGGTGATGGTGAGCAGGGCCTTGGTGACGCGGTATTGGCTGCCCTCGTGATAGATGAGGCTATAGGGGCCGAACTCGCCGAGGGCGAGGAATCTCGGACGCGACAGGAACCTCTCTCGGCCGATGTTGCCGCGACGCGCCGGGATGTAGGCCAGGAGCGGCAGACGAGGGAAGTTGTAGCCGGGCAGGAAGCCCTGGCTGGCGAGATAACGGTAGGTGTAGAAGTCGCTGTTGAAGGCGCTGTCGCCTGCCAGCAGTAGATCTCGCTGTTTGCGTGCCTCGTTGTGCCGCTGCTGGGCTTCCCGCCTCTCGCGCTCGCTTGCTGCGGGGTTGTTCTCGATCTTGAAATTCAACTCGATGGCGCGAGCGGTGGCGAGATAGAGGTCGCGCCACCGCTTGAGTGCACTGTCAAACTCGCGGTACGCGCGTTGGAAGGTCGATTCTGTCCAGGACTCGGTGTACCAAGGTGCGCGCTGTGGCGTCAGTTCATCCTTGAGCATCGACAGCACGGCAAGACCCCGTCGATGGGCGCGCTTGACTGCATCGGCCTTGTCCATTTCGGCAGCGATTTCAGGCACGACGGGCAGGGCCTCTGCGTCGTGCATGTCCAGCAGGTCACGGATGCTGTTGCCGAGACGTTTGCCGGTCTCCGCGAGCCAGATGGCATGCATATGGCTCTGGACAAGCTCGCGGTTGGCCAGGTCCAGGGTTGGAGCATTGACCTGCCCATGCACCATCTTCACGGGATCGCGGAAGTAGTACTGGTCATGCGGGCTCTGGCTCGCGCAGTACGTGATGACAAGCGCTGGCTGGCCCGCCCGACCGGCGCGGCCGCTGCGCTGGGCGTAGTTGGCCGGCGTGGGTGGCACGTTGCGCATGTAGACCGTGTTCAGCGACGAGATGTCGACACCGAGCTCCATCGTTGGCGAGCAGAACAGCACCGGCAGCCACTCGAGTTCCGCGCCCTTGCTCTCACGCCACTCCTTTCGATCCTTTTCGGTAAAGCGAAAGCGGGCCTCACGTTCAAGGCGGTCTTCTTGTTCCACCTGGGCGGTGTGCTCGCGCGCCTCGAAGTCGAAGAGTTGGTGTACCGGGTTGGCGAGCAGCGATGCGATGTTGCGGTACAGGCCTCTGAAGAAGGCGTTGTCGTGGGCCTGCTTGGGGCTGACGAGATCGCCGGCCTTCCAAAGGACGACAGAGCCCTGCAACTGCCAGCCGGGCATCCCGACGTCGGTGTCTTCCTGCCTGACCAAACCATAGCTGGCCGCTGCCTTCAGCAGTGCTTCGATGAGCTGCGGATAGCTTGCGTCGTTGATGTGGGCGACATAGGGGTTTGCACCGCCCCAGGTACTGGACCGCTTGAGTTCGCGGCCCAGGCGTGATCGGCTTGACCCGATGACCAGGAACTCTTCCAGGTTGATCCGCCTGCCGCGCGGCCCAACGTCGTCGCGAGGACGGGAAGTGACGAACCAGCGCGCCGGCACGGGACGCTCGTCTTCCGTGAAGCCCCAGGGTTCGCGGAGGTTGGCGTAGCTCAGTGTGCGAAGCTGGTCGAGTTCGGTCCGGTCCAGGTATCTCGTCGCGATGCAGAGCCCTTGCCGCATCACGTCGAAGAGGGCGCGCAGAACGCGCGCGCGCTCTGCGGGCTTGGCGCCCTGTAGCACTTGCGGCGCTGCCGACCACTCGGACTCATCAGCCGCGAGTTCGTCGATGTCCTGGTAGTCAATGCGTACCAGGCCAAGTTGCTCCAGGTTCGGGTTGTTGAATCGCCAGCCGCGCCGCAGGTCGAAGAAACTGCGGTAGCCGAGGATGGAGCGCATTGCATCCTGGACCTGTCGGCGGTTGTTGCCCTTGACCTCGGGCTGCTGCATGTATTCGGCACGCGCGGCGGGGTCATCGCGGTGGAAGGCCAAGGACTCGAAGACGGCGTTTGCGACCTCCTTCTCGGTCAAGTCGGCGCCGGGTCGGGCGTCGATGGAAGCGAGCAATGCCGCCCGCGTGAGCAGCACCTGCAGGAAGTCGTTGAAGTGACCCGCCTGCAGAGCTGCGTCTTGACGGTTGTCTGAGAAGCCCAGCACCTTCTTGGCTTCTGGGCTGAGCTGCCTGTCTTGTTCGTACAAATAGCGCAGAGCGGCCAGCGTCAGCATCGTCGTTGCCGAGCTGCGTCCTTCGCCGGACAAGGAGGCCAGCCGCAGCGAGTCTTTGCTCGAGGTGGTGTGGGCTGTGCCGCAGCCCAGGCAGAAACGGAAGCTGCCGGGGACGAACCACGCCTTGAGCCCACCGGCGGGCGAGAGCGCCCCATCCGGACCAACGCGAACGGCATGAGGCAGGAACTTGCGGTAGGCCGACTTGATGCGCCATTCGCCATCGGCGCGTTCCTCGACCCAGGTTTCGGGGAAGCGCTCCAACGCCGTGCTGTCCCATTGACCTTCGGCGTCTGGCATCAGGAAGCCGAACTTGACGTCCTCGTCCTCGTGTTGCCGCTCGTCGATGTTGCGACGCTGGAATGCGCGACCCTCGGCGCCGTCCGAGTCCCAAACAGGGATGTACTCCTGGCCGCAGTCGCGACAGAAGTGCACGTTGTAAAGGTGCCGGCTGCGGTCGCCGGCGACGAACTGCTGGCCCTCCAAGGTCACAGCACGGTGACCTGGCGGTTCCAGCGTGGCGTAGACCTTGCCGCCGCCCGAAATGAACTGGTGCAGCTTGAACGCGAATAGCGACTTGTCGGCGCTGTCGGTCACGTTGTACGCCCGAAGGAGAAACGCCTGCAGGTAGATTCGGCACGCGTCGTCGTCCAGGCCGGATGCCTTCGCCAACAACTGCGATGCCTGACGCAATGTCTTGGGTCGGGCTCTCCGTGGCTTGAGCCCTTCGTAGGAGAGGCCCAGGGTCAGCTCCACCCACACTGACACGGGGTGTCGAGCCATCTCGTCGAATGACAGTGTCATGGGGACGCCAGCGCGTATGGCTTCGGCGAGCAACGGCACCACCGACACATCGGTCTGGGACTCGGGCGTCGTTCGGCGAAGAGTCTCGGTGATGATGTTGCGGTACGTGATCGGGGTGCCGAACAGCCGGCTTGCGACACGTGCCACGGCAGCGTTGCGCTCTTCCTCGAGGCCCTCCGTTGCCATCGTGGCCGACGTTCCGATGCAGATGAGGTTGTCGGCCAGGGCTTCACGCACCCGGCGCACCAGCAGCGCCACGTCGGCGCCCTGACGGCCGCGGTAGGTGTGCAGTTCGTCCAGCACCAGGAAGCGCAGGCCTTTGGCGTTGCGCATGACCGCCTTGTCGATGTCGTTCTGCCGCGTCATCAGCAGCTCAAGCATCATGAAGTTGGTCAGCAGGATGTCTGGCGGGTTTGCGGCCATCACCTGCCGCTCTTCGTCGGTTTCCTGCCCGGTGTATCGGCCGAACGTGACCGGGCGAGCGGATGGCTGTGTGCCGAGAAACTTCTTCAGCTCTTCCAACTGGCTGTTGGCAAGAGCGTTCATGGGGTAGATGACGATGGCCCGTGTGCGCGGCGCAGGGTCAACGGCTTTCGCTTTCAGACAGGCGTCGACGATTGGGATGAAGTACGCCAGTGACTTGCCCGACCCCGTGCCAGTGGTCAGCACGTAGCTCTCGCCTGCTGATGCGAGGCTGATGGCCTCGACTTGGTGGGTGTGCATCGGCAGCGACACGCCGGCCGACGAGTCAGTCTTGCCAAACCTGAAGACGTCAGCGCACCGCGGGTGAAGCTGGCCAGCACTGACGAGTTGTTCGACGGTACCCCCCGACCTGAAGCTCGGGTTGATTTGAACCAGCGGTTCAGGCCAGTACTTCTGCGACGCGTACTCGGCATCGACAAAGGTGCGAATGTCCTCTGCCTTGATGCGAGTAAAGCTGCGCGTAAAGGTTGAGTACTCCGTGACGAGGTGTTGTCGGAATTCGAAGACGTTCAAGTTCCCCTCCCTTTGAAAGCGCATCGGGGTAGATCTGCAGTGACCGGCCTCTTCGAGGCATTTATGGATCGCGCGGCGCCGCGGCCCTTTCGTGTCTGTGGGATCACATAGGCGGCGACGTTGTTTACGGCTTCACATCCGGGTCTGGCAAACGCTCGAAGAGTTCACCGACCGCGACGCCGAAGAGGCCACAGAGCTTGTCGATGGCCTCCATATCTACCCGTGCCGCGGTCTCGTTGTAGAGCAGCGTGACCGTGTTGCGATGCAGCCCAGTTTCGCGCGCGACATCGACGACCTTGAGTTTGCGCTCGCCCATCAGCCGGGAGAGGTGGCACTTGATCAAGACGCCCTCCAAGAATAAAAGTCATTCAAAACGACAAAAAGCACTTGCAAACGTCTTTCTTTGCTATAGAATGTCATTCAGGACGAAAAAAAAGCAGATGGAATCGAAATTTGTCGTTCTCATTGTCGCAACTTTGACCAGGAGAGAGAAGTGCCGGAAACCACCTACCTGACAACCGACGAGTTGTCAGCGCGAATTAAGTACGACGTGCGGACCATCCGCGAGCGTCTGAAAGACAGCGTGCTGCTTGAAGGCGTTCACTACATCCGGCCGTTCGGGGGGCGGAAGATCCTTTTTGTCTGGGAAGCGATCTCACGCGACATCAGCGTACCGGCGAGGATCGACCGCACCGCGATCCCGATGGCCAATGGCGGGGTGTTGCATGGGTAGCGTGCGCGCCCGTGTTGACAACGGGCTGCTGTTCTTCGACTTCCGCTTCAACGGGCAGCGCTGTCGCGAGCAAACGTTGCTCGACGACACTCCGGCGAACCGCAAGCGTCTCGAGAAGCTGCTGGCCAAGATCGAATCCGACATCGTGTCCGGCACGTTCGACTACGCGTCCACGTTCCCAAACAGCCGACACGACCCAGCATCGAAGGTCGCGTCGCCCACCGGCACGTCGCCGTACCCCGGCACGCCAGTCGCTACGGCGGCAGCGGTGGTGGCCGCACCTCCCACGCCAACCTTTCGTGACTTCACCGCCCAGTGGCTCGCCGAGCATCAAGTCGAATGGCGCCGCTCGCACATCAAGGTGCTGAACTCCACCATCGACGGACACCTGCTCCCCCACTTTGGCGACAAGCCCGTCGGCAGCATCACCAAGTCCGACGTTCTCGCCTTCCGAGCCAAGCTCGCCGAACTCCCCGGCCGGGCCCGCGAGAAGATGAGCAACAAGCGCATCAACGGCATCCTCGCACCGCTGCGCCAGATCCTGAACGACGCCGCCGACCGGCATGGGTTCGTCTCGCCCACGTCGACGTTGAAGCCGCTGCGCAACCGCAAGACTGACGTCGAGCCCTTCACCCTCGACGAGGTCCAGCGCCTGCTCGCCACCGTGCGCACCGACTACCACGACTACTTCACCGTTCGTTTTCTCACCGGCATGCGCACCGGCGAGGCCCACGGTCTGAAGTGGAAGTACGTCGACTTCGAAAACCGCCTCATCCTCATCCGCGAGACCTTTGTGCTCGGCGAGGACGAATACACCAAGACCGACAGCAGCCAGCGCGACATCCAGATGAACCAGGTCGTCTTCGAAGCCCTACAGCGCCAACACGCCGCGACCTCCAAGCTGAGCGAGTACGTCTTCTGTAACCGCGAAGGCAAGCCCTTGGACAACAAGAACTTCACCGACCGAGTCTGGAGCCCACTGCTGCGACACCTGGGCTTCAACCCGCGTCGGCCCTACCAGATGCGGCACACCGCGGCGACTTTGTGGCTGGCCTCCGGCGAAGCCCCCGAATGGATCGCCCGGCAACTCGGTCACAGCAGCACCGAGATGCTGTTCCGCGTGTACAGCCGCTACGTCCCCAACCTTACGCGGCGCGACGGCTCGGCGATCGATCGGCTGCTCGCCACGCGATTCGCCAGCGGCCAGATCAGCGCGGCGGCGCCCGGCAATTCAACCGCTGAACACACGAGCCCGGTGCCGCCGGCACAACCGCCGCCCGCGAGCCGGGCTGCTTTCGCCGTCCTTCGCTGACGGCCGCTGACTGACCTCACCTCAATCGATCGAAGCCGCAGAACCTCGATCCGGCTTCGGCGGGTGAACTCGTCCCTGCGCATTGATCGCATGCCCGAGCTTCGGGGCAGGGGCGTGCTCACCCATCACAGGAATGACCATGGAAGATCACAAAGAAGACATCGCCAAAATCCTGCTCGATGCCATCGCAGGCAGCGTCTGGTCCGTGCGCCCGGTGCAGGACCAACCGCAGGTCGTGCTCGAGGAGTGGCAAGCCTACGAGCTCCCAGATGGCAACCGGCATTTGGTAGGCCGCAACGCCGATCACGGGACGGGCCGCGTGAGCAGCCGCATCGTCGCGTTCGATCCGGCGACCCGCTGCGCCCGCACGGGGTCAGGGCGTGTCTACGAACTCCCGGGGCCGCCGGGCTGCGATGGCGACGCTCAGTATGTCTGGGCCATCTGGCGGCGCATCAACGCGGTCGCATCGTGCCGCGAGGTCTCGCAGGAGTTGGAGCAGACCATGCAGGCCCCCGCCGAGGGCGATGCATGAGTCGCTTGCGAACTCGGCCATCGCCGCCGCGCTGCATTCATCTGCGGGTGCGGCCAGTGCGCGGCCTCGTGCCGATGCACGAGAACGCCTTGGCGCAGCGCCTGACCGACTACTTCGAGGCACATGGCTGGGAGTGGGCCGGCGGCCAGATTGCCGGCACCGCAGTGAGCGACGACGAATTCTCTCTCGACGATCTCGTGGACCTGCTCGGCTGGCTGCTGCAAGACTCCCAGATCGCGATCATCGAGTTGTCGCCGCCGCATGCCTACGGTAACGCGGGGGTCGCGCGACTGTGCGTGCACCGCAGCCATGGGCAGGCTCGCGCGCTGTGCGAGCTGCACCGGCAACACCTGCTCGGCGCAGCAGTCGTGGTGCAGGCCCTTGGAGGCTTCACCGTTCAGGAGCCGCTCGCGTGAAGGCCGTTTCGCACCCCGTCGCTCGATCCCTCGCTCACCCGTCCACCCCGACGCGGGCAATGCCCGCGCAAGGAATTCTCATGTTGCACCTCGTTCCATTTCCCCCTCGATTGACAGCCAACCCCTCTGCGCGGCGGCTCCAGCGCACGCTGCGGGTTTGCGACGGCATTGCGTACGGCTGGCGCGAGAGCGCCGGCATCGTGCAGTGCGAACTGCATCTGCAGCCCGATGCTCATGCCGAAGGCGCGAGCCAGTGTGGCGACCTCGCGCTCGACGTGCTCTCGTTGCGCGGCTGCCGTTGCGCGGTGCACGTGCCGATGCTCGAAGGCAAGCAGGTCAGCGGCACCATGCTGCGTCTCGGCGAGCAAGGTCCGTGGACGCTGCTCAACGTCCGCGAGAGCGAGACCGCACATGGCTGACCACGCTTGGCCGAGCGGCCCCACGCTTGCCCTGATCCGGCTGCTCGCTCGACCGCCACCACGCAGTTGAGCCACTGCGTCGGGTGCTGTCTGCGCTGACGCCCTTCCTTTCCTACCGCGACCGATCGAAGTCCCGGCTCCACACGCCGGCCTCCGAGGGGCGAGGTCGTGCCTGCGCGGCAGCGCCGCCCGCTCAATTCATCAAAGGATTCTGGAGATTTCATGAACAAGCATCATTCCAAGCCCCGTGCCTCGATCTCGACGCCACCCATCGAGGAGGGCTGTTTCTGGCTCTGCCTCACGCTCGACGCGTCACTGTCGCGCCGCCGCCAAACTCGCTTCGCGCGGCGCATGGCACGGCATCTCAAGAGCTTGGGGCTGGCCGACGCCCACGGCGTAAAGCTGCATCTGATCGCAGGCCTTGGCGGCCCCATCGAGCCCGGCGACCGCGGCGAAGTGGTGGCCTGGCTGATCGATCAGCCCGAAGTGCGCGAGATCGTCTTGAGCCGCATGACATCGCTGAGCGAGTTCATTGCCGGCGCTGAGCAGGTCGAATTGTCCGATAGCGCCGCGCCGCAGCAGGCCGTCACCCGCTCCGCTCTGCGGCACCTGTTCCACCGACTGGCCCGCGACATCCTGACGTTGCAGGCGGCTGCGTCAACGGGGAGCGCGCGATGACTCGGCACCTCGCCGCCGAAGATCCGGAACTGCGGCCGGTCCATGTTTATCTCTTCGTGCATGCCCACGAGCAGCGCTTCAAGATTGGGGTCAGCGTCGACCCTGAGCAACGCCGGGCCGCCCTGCAGGAGCGAGACCACATCTGCCCGACGCGATCGCGACTTGTAAGCCTACCCAGTCGGGAGCGCGCCTACCAGGTCGAGCGCGCGCTGCACAAGGCCCTGGCACCCAGCCGGTGCCACGATCGACCCCACAGCGGCGGCACCGAGTGGTTCGACCTGGACGCGCTGCCGCTGGCGACGCGCCTGCTGCAGGGCATGCCGCGCGGTCCTGCCCTCGGGGCCGGGCTCAACGTCGTGCCCCTGCACCTCGCGACTGGGCAAGACGCGCTGGCCGGCGTCGAGCGGCTTGCGCTGCGCAACGCCTGCCGTGCCGAGGCGGTGGCCGAGCTGTGGCTGCAGGTGCGCGACACGCTGGCGCTGTCGGTGTTCGTCGGCGAGCAGCGCGACTCCACGCCGACGCAACTCGTGCTGCGCGGCTTCAGGCACGCATGGGACGAACCGATGGCGGGGCTGCGCCATCGCATCGTGAACCTGGAGACCTACCAGCTCGAAGGCCAGGTGCTGCCTGGCGCGCGCCCGCGCCCCTGGACGCGAGTGAAGTCGCTGGTACGCCGCATCGACTACCTCAAAGAGCAGCCGGACGACCTGGTGCTGGAACTCGAATCGCTGCGCAGCATGGCGCGCTGGCCCGGCGGCGACGAAGTGAGCGCGGCAATGCGTCGAGCCATCGCGCTGATCGAGCGCGACGACCGTGACCGGGCGCCGCGTCCGCGCGAGACGGGGACCCGCTGCCGGGGAGCACGCCATGGATGAGTTGCAGGTCTTCGAACTCTTTGTGCTTGTGCTGTCGATCGTTGGCGTGCCGCTGGGCCTGTTCCTCGCTCTGCTGGGCGGAGCGATGGCCAGGGATCGCAGGCCGGGTTTGGCGTCCCGGGGCCGACAACTGCGCTGCATCGCGCTGGCGCTGCTTGCGCCGCTGGCGGTTCAGTGGATCGTCATCGCGCTGCGGTACCGGGCCAACGAACAGGTGGAGACAACGATCGCGCTGGGAACCGTACTGAGCATCTCACCCGACACAGACGGGTTCGTGGTTCAGACGCGCAGCGAGGTGCTGAGGCTGGCGGGGCTGTTGCAGCCGTTTACCGGACGCCAAGTCGTCCTCGAAGAACGCGGCGGGGGGCGCCAGCAACTGTGCCTCGCACCCGAGCCGCAGATTGAACGCCGCTGCTGGATCGTGATCCGGCGCGAGGCAGCGCTCAGTGCGCCGGGCGCGGCGTCTGCGGCGCAGCGCGACAGGGCGACACCATGAGCCGCGCCCTGTGGATGTTGGTCGAGAGTCGGGTCGAAGCGTACGGCGCTTCCGGGGCCCCCGTCCAACGCTGGGTCGGGCGGCTGGTCGGCGCGCCTCAGGTGCAGGTCACCGGTGGCGACCTCGACGAGGTGAGGAGGCGCATGCAGTGGCTGGCCAGTCATCTGCAGCGCATTGGCCGGCTCGCGCAACTGGTGGAAGGCCGCTGCGAAGCGTTGGTCCGCATCGAAATCGCAAACACGACGGGGGAGGGGCGTCATGAGCAGGAATGAAGCTCGGCGTGCGCTGACGCGCCGCCAGCCGTTCAAACGTGGCGCCGAGCGGCAGCGCGCCTCCTCCACGCTTCTGCGCGAACGCCTCCAGCACATGGAAGTGCTCTTGCCCTCCGTCGTGCTGGATCCACTGCGCTGGCGCCCCGGTCAGCGCGTTTGGTTCAGCGTGCACCGCGATCCGCGACGAGGCAAGGCCCCGGTGATCAGCGAGCGGCCGCGCGGACGCTTCGTCGGGCGGCGCTGGAGCGCGCGACTGCGTCGAGGGAGTACCAGAGCCGCGTGGGCATTGGCCAGGAGGCGCACCTGATGAATCAAGGCGACATCAGGGTCCCGGACGATTTTCCGGTCGAGGCGCCGCTCGCCAGCGTCTGCGGGGTGCAGCCGAAGCTGGTGCTGCGGCGCACCGAGGACGGTCGCTACACGAACGAACCGACGCCGCAGCGGATGCATGAGCGCTACCGGCTCTGCGAGGATTTGGCGCAGCAACTCAGTGGCTATGCGCTGAAGGCGCGCGACGAGTTCCGGCAGTGGAGTCAGGCGCACACGCTGCAGCAGGTGCACGCCGGCCTGCTGCGCAAGGGCTGGCTGTCACGCGCGGAATGCGATTGGACGATTCGGCGCACCGCCGACCTGCTCGGCTGGGAGCGCTGGGAGCCGGTGCCATGAGCGCAGATTCGACGTCTGACAGGGTGACGCGGCGCGGCCTCGGGGCAGTTCGGCAGCGGCGTTGCCGGGCCGGTCAGCCCGGGGCCCGGCCGCGCGAAGCGCCCTGGCGCGAACGCGTGCGGGGCGCCGGCACGCTGGCGGGAGCGTCGAACAAGGCGACTACCGGCACCTTCAACGCGTCGGCCAGCGCGTGGATCATCGTCAGCGTCGGGTTCGCGATGCCGGTCTCGATGCGGCTCATATAGGTGCGGAAGATGCCCACGCGGTCGGCGAGCTCCTCTTGCGTCACGCCTTGCGTGGCGCGCAGCTCCTTGACGCGGTGGCCGAACTGCTTGCGGGGGTTGTGACGCACCCGCGCATGGTTCGTTGTGTACACTTATTCATACACACACTAATTCGCACATTGGTTGCTTGGATCTTTGCGCCGAATGGTTCGGCCTATCGATCCGGCGCACGGGAGGAATCAAGATGCAAGTGCATGCTGTAGTGAGGGCCGGCGCACGCGCCTTCACGCGTGGGTGTTGGGTGGTGCTGGCGGCGGCGGTCCTGAGCCAGGCTGCCGCAGCCGGTGACGGGCGCGTCCCAGCGCCGGCGAGCAAGGCGACGTTGCAGTTCGCGCGTGCTTGGCAAACCGGCAACAAGGAGATGATCGACTACTGGTTCGGGCAGGGTGCCGACGTCGACTGCGGTGGATGCTCCGGCAACGGCACGACGCCGCTGATGGAAGCGGCGGCCTCGCCCGCATGGCAACTCGGCACGCTGACAACCAACCAGTCGATGCACTGGTTGGTCGGACACGGAGCAGACGTGAACCGCAAGGACACGGCCGGGGTCACGGCCTTGATGCGCAGTGCCTCACACGCCAGTAACCCCGCGACTTCGGGGGCGAGCGACGTGGTGTACTTGCTGGAGCACGGTGCGGACGCGCGACTTGCCGACGCCAAGGGCGACACCGCGTTGCACTACGCGACGCGCTCGGCGCCGCCGTCCAACGGGACTCAGGGGTTTCCGGATGGCTCGACGGCCGAGTTCAATAAGTCGTATCGAGTGGCGATTGATGCGCTGCTGAAGAAGGGCGCCGACATCAATGCTGCGAACGCCGCCGGCGACACTGCGCTGCTGGTCGCCTCAGTATCCGGCGGCTGTGTTCCCGAGACGGTGCACTACCTGCTCGCCGTCGGCGCGGACCCGAACCGGCGCAACCTCACCGGCGACACGGCGCTGTCGATTGCGCTGGACCGCGCTACGGGCGCCGGCAGCGAGCTGTGCAACAAGGCGCTGGCCATCCTGCGCGATCCGAGGGCGGTGAGTCGGCTCAGCGAGGTGGGCGACGCACAGGCGCAGCAGGGGGCGAGCGAGCCGGCCGCGCTGCGTGCCCTGAAGGACTTCAACGCGAAGCTCAAGACGGTCAACGAGGCGCTGGGGGCACCGCGCTGAACTCGGGCAACGCACTTGACGGCCGGGACCGTCATCCGAATGGGGAGGATCTGAATTGAGTTGCGCGAAGCTACGCAAAGCATTGGCGTTGCCGCTGGCCGTTGCCACCATCATGTTGTCGGGGTGCGGCTCTTCGGATTTTGCAAAAGCGGAGAAGGCGATCAACTCGGGTTTGGCGGCCCACCCGTCTTGCCAGCCCGTCCCGGTTGAGGTTGAACTCCCCGGCAAGCCCGGAGGTGGCGAGCTGATTGAGGTGCTGAAGGCCGCGGGCCTGGTGACGGACGGCCTCGTCAAGGAAGCGACTTCGTGGGGCAAGCCGAAGGATCTCGAGGGCTACGTCTTCACCGAAAAGGGCAAACAATTCATCGCCCAGCCGAGCCAGCAGGGGGCCATGCAGAAGCAGCCGTGCATTCGCAGCGGCAGGTTCGAGGTCGTCAAGATCGAAGCGATCGATTTCGGCACGAGCATCGAAGGCAAGCCGATCGCCAACGTGCGAGCCACGATCCGCTTTGTGCCCGAGGAGTGGCTCGCCTCGACGCGCACCAAGCCGCAATGGGCGAATTACTGGGCGTCCATTCAGGACAGGGAGCGCGCCAATTGGATGTACCGGTTGATCAAGTCGGGGGACCAGTTCTTCTACACCGAGTCGGGCGAGCGGCTCAAATAGGCCGGAGCGCCGCCGGGAGGGCGGGCCCGCGGCAGGCTACTGTTTCGCCGCAAATTGCTTGGCCGTGGGGTGATGGAGGTAGGGCCGATCATCGACGAGCGCGAGCAACTCGCCGCGCGCGGCGACGGAGTGTTTGAACGCTTGTTCCGCCCCGAACTTGAGCACGGAGAACGTCTTCGTGACCTTCCTCCCATCGGGGAGTTTGATCTTCGCTTGCCAGATGCCCTCTGGGTCTTACTTTCCGCAGGTCGAGCGTGCTGCTGCGCTCGCTCATCGTCGAGCGCGAACCCATCTACCGCCAGCACGAGACCGTGCACGGGTTTGCCAGCGGCATGTTCGGAATCGATGCTCAAGAGATGGAGCGGCTCAGCGATGACAGACTCGGGCGCGCTCTGGATCGACTCTTCGATACCGACCGCGCAGCGTTGTTGACCGAGGTCGTCGTGGCGGTCGCAGAGCGCTTCGGCCTGCGCTTCGACGAGTTGCACAATGACAGCACCTCGATCAGCTTTTGCGGCAGCTTCCGTGCCGCCACGGGGCGAGCAATCCGAGGGCGTAGCGCGCCGGCCATCGCCTACGGGCACTCCAAGGCCCATCGCCCCGATCTCAAGCAACTGCTGTTCATTCTCACCATGACCGCCGACGGCAACGTGCCCGTGGCCTTCCGCTGCACCGACGGCAACGTCAACGACTCGCGCACCCACATCGAGACCTGGAATACGCTGCGCGCCGTCGCCGGGCGCGCCGACTTCCTTTATGTGGCCGACAGCAAACTGTGCTCGCGCGAGAACATGGATCACATCGAGCGCGCGGGCGGACGCTTCGTCACGGTGATGCCACGCAACCGGCGGGAGGACGCAGAGTTCCGCGAATGGATTCAGACCAACACGCCCGAGTGGGTGGTTGTGTGGGACCGCGACAACCCGCGCCGCAGCGATGGCCCGCGCGATTGCTGGTACGTCTATCGCGCGCCGCTGCTGTCTGCCGAGGTGTGTGTGGTCGTCTGGGTCTGGAGCTCGCTGCTCACGCTGCGACAGGAAGCGCGTAGGCGCTCGAACATTGCCGCGGCCACCGACGACCTCAAGCAGCTGCGCGTGAGGCTCGCTGGGGCCAAGGCGCGACTGCGCGGTGCCGCCGAGATCGATCTCAATGTCGCGACCATCCTCGACAAGCACCATGTCGGCCGCTACCTCAAGGTCACCCGCGTCGTGCGCGAGGAACATCACTTCAAGCAAGCGCGACGAGGTCGGCCGGGGCCCGAGACGGCCTACAAGAAGCTCACCAAGCGGCGCTTCGATATCGAGTGGAGCACCACCGACGAAGACGCCGTCGCCTACGACCACAGGAGCGATGGCATGTACCCGCTGATGACCAACGATCGCAGCCTCTCACCAGCCCAGGTTCTTGAGGCCCACAAGGGCCAGCCCATGATCGAGAAGCGCTTCGAACAGATCAAGACCGTGCACGAGATCGCGCCCGTGTTCCTTAAGGACGAGGGCAGGATCGAGGCCCTGTTCACTCTGTACTTCCTCGCGCTGCTTGTTCAGGCCCTCATCGAGCGTGAGCTTCGCCTGGCCATGATCCGGGAGAAGATAGTCGAACTCCCTCTGTACCCCGAGCAGCGGCAGTGCGCGCATCCAACCACCGAGCAGGTCCTGCGGCTCTTCAGCCTCGCCGAGCGCCACAAGCTGCTCCAGGACGGCCACACCATTCAGGTCTTCGACGCCCAGCTCACCGACTTGCGGCGTCAACTACTCGCTCTGCTGGGTGTCCCCACCGAGGCGTTTCGTGCCTTCGCATAGGCGCCGGAAATTCGCGCCATTTCGTCTTCTCGACCTGCGGAAAGTAAGCCCAGGTCGGCGACCAGCAGGTAGTACATCACCTCCACCCCTCGGCGCTCACCGTTTCTGACCCGATGCCCGAAATGCCGCCACCTGTTCCAGGCAGCGCTCCATCTGCAGTCGATCCATGCTCACCTCGTCTTGCTCGTTGATTGACGAGACACGAGACTCGCAGCTTCAACGCCGACACGAAAGATGGGTTCCCGGAACGTTTGCTTCTGCAGTGGGGACGCCTGGATGCGTCGGCAGGCCTTTCGGGATCTATTGAGACGGGCCGGGGTACCCCTCAAGCAGTCCTAACGAACTGACGGGCTACCGCCATTCAAGAGGTCGCCAGCCCCGATTGTCTCGACCTTTCCGCTGGCCAACGCGAGTTCTATGCCGACCTCAGTGACATTGTGGAACACGCCGGTTATTCGCTGAGCAGGGCTGATTCGTACCGATACAGTTTCACCGAACCGATAGGCTGATTTCAGGTACTCCTCGCGAAGTGGCGCAAAGCCTGAACTGCGCCACAGATCCAAATACCCGAGAAAGGACGCGGTCAACAGCGTCAGGATTTCGTTGCGATGCGCAGCAGAACCTTCGGCTCGCAGGCACGTGGCGGGGTAGATCATTCCAATGGCAGGAAAGCTGACGACATTGATGCCGATGCCGACCGCTCGCATCTGGCCGTTGACTCCCTTCGCTGATTCGATCAGCGACCCCGACACCTTTCGGCCGTCGATCAATGTGTCGTTGGGCCATTTGGTTTCGACCTCCCGACTCCCGGGGGTCACTGCACGGATCGTGGACAGGACAGCGAGTGCCGTGACGAAGACCAGGCCCGCGGAATGTGGCGGGTCGCTCGCGGTGTCTAGAAGCATCGTCCAGTACACGTTTCCGGATGGGGAGGTCCAACTGCGACCGCTTCGCCCGCGCCCGGTGGATTGTTGCTCCGCCCAAATCAGCGTGAGCGGCCCTGCTGCGGTCGGCGCCAGCGCGACCGCGTCGTCATTGGTGCTCCCGGTGACGCCCTTGGAGACAATGTCGATGCCACTGGGGAAACGCGGCGCTACCGGAGTGCGGTGCGCAAGTCCCCGGACGAGGATGCCCTCGCTGGTGTCGATGCGCGCCTTGTCGAGGTCGAGATAGCGCGTGATGGTCTTGCCGCTATCCAAGACTGGCAATTGGCCAACGAATGCGATCGTGGTAGGAATGGCGAGCGGTGGAAGAGAGGCTCGCAGATCGCTTTGGACTTGAACTGCCGAGATGTCGCCCGTCTGAGCTTTCAAGCGTATCGCTGCCCTGAAAGCATCCCCGCGTTGTTGATCGGCGACCACTTCGACCAGCGCTTCGTCGACATACGGAAGCTCCAGGAGCGCGGATCTGGTCGTCTGAGCGTTGAGCTTGACCCCGGAGACGATTGCGATGTCATCGGCGCGGCCCGTCAGGTGCAGGAAACCGTCGCCATCAATATAGCCAACATCGTCTACGGTGACCCACTCGCCGCGAGTCCGAGTTTGGCTCATCTTGCCCGCTTCGCCATACCGAAAGTCGGGCATATCCTCGGAGCGAATGAAGACTCGGCCCAGGTGCTCAGCAGGCAATCGCTGGCCGCTGTCCAAGTCACGGACCTCGAGCTCGACGCCCTCGCACGCACGTCCAACGCTGGTAGGGCGATCGAGCCACTCGTCGGTGTCAATCTGCGAGATCAGCCCGAACTCGGAGGTGGCGTAATACTCCCTGAACGTGGCACCCCACCAAGCAATCAAAGCCCTCTTCACGCTCGGGCGACACGCAGCAGCACCGTGAAGCACAAATGCCAATGTCGACACGTCGTAGTGTTCGCGATCCCGTTGCGCAAGATCTGCCAGTTTGGCCATGAGGCGCGGAACCATGTGGAGATGGGTCACGCAGTGTTCGTCGATGCTTGAGAGGACGGTTGTTGGTTCAAAGTTGTCGAGTATGACCACACGTTCGGCCCACTCAAGCGCGCCCATCGCGTAGTGCAAAGGGGCTTGGTGATGAAGCGGTCCAGTGACGAGGGTGCGCATGCCGTCCACCATTCGCCACGAGCGAACGAAACGAGCGCGGCGCAACGCCGCGAGCTGGCTGGGTAGCGGCTCGCGGAAAACAGTCTTCGGCGTCATTGTTGAACCAGCCGTGAAGAACAATTGCCCGGGCGCAGTTCCCACGCATTCGCCATCCGGTGCGGTAGAGATGAGTCTTTCCCAACTCCGAGGATCGACGGCATCACTGTCCACCAGGAAGTACCGCACCGAACGGCCAGCACCCCACCGGGAGGCAAGATCCGCCGTGGCGATAATGGCGTCAAGGATCGCTTGCTTCGCGAGCACTTGATAGTCGGCCTCGATCAGGTGCGTTGAGATCGGCACAGGAATCGCACCGGCGAGACCGATTCCAACGTGCGCCTCGATGAAATCGAAGCCGTTCGGAAGCAGCAGCCCTATCTTTGCTCCATTGCCCAAGCCGATGGCGTTCAGCCCCGCCGCAGCTCTTCTGGCGCGTTCGCTCCAGATTGCCGCCCCCCGCTTCTCGCCATGGAAGTACAGGTCGGCTTTCATTTCCGCGCTTCTCGGCTCCACCGCGCGAGGGATCTTGCACTGCTTGCGAACGGGCGCTTCAAGACTACTTCTCGGAAGAGGTGTCTTTCAGAATAAAGGTGTCGGCGCCGGCGATCGTGGAGTCCCAACTGGGCTGCTTGGCAAGGACGAGGTGCCACAGCGTGCTGATCGAGCCGCTGCTGTATGTACCGCTCCACGCGGTCACGGATGCGCATTCCTGCCAGTTCACAGTAAACGAGACGGCGTATCCGTTGCAAATCCCAGTCAACGGCCGAGCCCTGCCCGCCCCACAGCCGACGGCCGTCGTATACGTGCCTGAGACCAAGCCCGCGCCATCGATGCTTACCGTCATTTCGGACTTGAGTTCGTTTTTCCACGTCTTACCACTCGGCATCTGACAAGACTGCGCTTGCACTGCCGGCATAGCACCGATGCAGGCAAGCAACACCAATGGCGAGAGCAGCCTCGTGAACATGTGTGCCTCCTTGCGCCACGTCGCATCCTGCTTGCGAGTCGGCGCCATGCCTGTTGTATGACTTCTCGCTGTGCCTGCGCGGACAGACTACACCGCCTTGCGAGGACAGCGAGTCTCTGAACTGGGCCGTGTCCTGTATATCCCCTGAGCTAGGGATATGCTGTCAATGGCCTGCGCGCCGAGGCAGTCTGCATGGGCGTTATAGTGCCGCTCTTCGCGACCACAGGCAACAAAGACTCATGGCGGGAGATGAACGCAGGTGCACGCCTGCAGGGGAAGGAGGGCGAGTGCTTGTAGCTGTGCCCGTTTGTCATCTGGAAAGCCGGGGGCGCCCGGGCTAGGGAAATCTTTGTCAACAGAATCGCTCATCGTCTTTCCGCCGTTTTTTTTCGGAGTGCTCCACTCCTGACCGAGTCCATCGCTTGGCTTTGAACAGAGTCTGTTCAGTCGGCGACTGACCGATCGCTCGCCTCGTCGTTCGCACAGCCAACGTGCGAGGCAGAGCAATTCGATGATCCTGCGGCATAGCGTTACATGCCGCGTGATTCACGCCTCGATGTCCATTCGATATCGCATCCGCAATGGGCAGAAATAATCTTTGTCCTTCAAGGAGAATGCGCATGCATGTGCTCGGAATTAGCGGGCTGGATCGCGCCCTGTCGTTTCGCTCGAGTCAATTTCCCGAGATGGAACGCCGCGAGTTGCGGATCACACAAGGGCTGGACTCGGCGGCTGCGCTCGTCGGCCCCCGAGGCGTCCTGGGTGCATGTGCCGAAGAGCGCTTCTCCGGCCAGAAGGGCACCGAGAGGTTCCCCGCGAAGTCCCTCCAAGCCGTGCTTGCAAAGGCCGGCGTCGGTCTGGATCAGGTCGATTTCATTGCCCACGGCTTTTCCTACGAACCATTTCGCGATGAATTTCACCAGTCAGAGGGCGCGCGCCGGCAATTCGACCGCGTGTACTCACGAGCTGCGCAATTGGAAGTCATTCGCGAGCATTTGGGAGAAGGGCCCTGGAACGAGAAATTCATCCAGGTGCCGCATCACATTGCCCATGCTGCAAGCACCTACCTGCCGAGCGGAATCGACGAAGCGTTGATTTTTGTGTCGGACGGCATGGGCGAGACCGAAAGCGCTTCGATCGCATTGGGCCGCGCTGGGCGAATCACGCCGCTCGCCAGCGTGTCCCATCGCAATTCGCTGGGTGTGCTTTACGGTCTTTTTACGTTGCATCTGGGGTTCCGTTTCAATTCCGGGGAGTACAAGGTTATGGGCCTCGCGCCCTATGGCGACCCCAAGCCTCATTTCAATCAACTCAGCGAGTTGGTGCGTTTGCAGGACGACGGGTTCTACAACATTCCCGTTCTGCAATTGAACGAGACCGAGATCGAGCAACAGACCTACCGCGCCACGCTGCGCGTCATCGAAGAAGTCTTCGGCAAAGCCCGCCGGCCGGAGGAGGAGATCACGCAGAAGCACATGGACATTGCCGCAGCTCTCCAGGCTGTCCTGCAGAACAGCGTTCTGCATACGCTGCGGACTTTCAAGCAGCGTACCGGCGCAAAAAACCTGTGCATGGCCGGCGGTGTGGCGCTCAATTGCACGGCCAATGGCGTGATCCAGCGTAGTCGGCTGTTCAAAAAGATGTTCGTTCAGCCGGCATCCGGAGATGACGGCACGGCACTCGGGGCAGCGCTGTTCGTCCAGAACGAGCGCGACCCCCAGGCTGCCAGGCAGCCGATGAGCATGCCCTTCTGGGGAACCGAGGAAACCGACGCTGGCATGCGGGCTGCGCTGGACCAGCCCTGGCTCAGCGTCGAGAAGTTCGCGGATTCCGCCTTGCTGGCGGAGGCTGCGGCGGAACTGCTAGCGAGCGAAAAGATCGTCGGCTGGTTCCAGGGGGGCATGGAATTCGGCCCGCGCGCTCTGGGCAACCGGAGCATCCTGGCTGACCCGCGCTCCGTCGGCATGCGCTCGCGAGTCAATGCCCTGGTGAAGAAGCGGGAGGACTTCCGGCCTTTCGCGCCGGCAGTGCTTGCAGACCGGGCGATTGAATTCTTCGACATCAAGGAGCACGAGGTCGAAGCCTTCTCGCACATGTTGTGCGTGACCAGCGTGCACCCGCAACACCGCGCATCGCTGCCGGCGGTCACGCATTGCGATGGTTCCGCGAGAGTGCAGACCGTGTTTGCGGACAAGACTCCGCGCTTGCACCAGTTGCTGCAGGCGTTCGATCGCGCGACAGGCATTCCCATTCTCTTGAACACGTCGTTCAACGTGCGCGGCCAGCCCATCGTGCGAACGGCCGCGCAAGCAGTGGAAACCTTCAGGGAAGCGGGCCTGGATGCGCTGGTGATGGGTCCCTACCTCGCCAAGGTCGTTGCCTGACCAAGACATGACGAGTGACAAACGAAAGCCTGTGATGATGGAAAAGAGCAACGTTCAGACCGCGGCCGCTGCACAAGAAGTCCCGCTCGATTTGCCCAGAGACTTTGGCGTTCCCGTGGCCTCGCGCTACATTCGCGCTCGCGAGAGTGTGGCTGTGCTGCCTGCACAAGCGGCGTCGACTGCGCAACTGGCTTCGCGATGCGGGATCTCGGGCGCCACGCCATGGCTGGCAGCCCTCGCCCTGGCGATGTCACGGTACGCAAGTCAACGCTTCGTGCACGCGGGCCTCGTGCTGCCCCGGCACCAGCCGGGCATGGCTTCCCGGGAGCTATCGGTGGCCCGCATAGCGATCGACGTGCCTGCCGACACCACGGTTGATGCGCTGCTCGGAAGCATCGACCGGGCGCTGCACCATGTGGACACCTCCGGCCTCGCCAATGCGGGCAGCCCGCCGCGCGTGACCTTCGCCGTACTCGGACTACCGGTCGATTTGGACACGGTGCTCTTCGGACGGGAACTCGAAGACGTCGAGTACCTATTGCTCGAAAGCGAACTCAACTTCTGCCTCATCGCCGAGCGATCGGGCGAATGGCGACTCGAATGCGAGTACGACACGGAAATCTACGAACGGGCGACGATCGGCGGCATGCTGGCGAGCTGGTGCGAGCTCGCGCGGGCCTTCCCCGGGTCGTTGAATGCCCCGGCACATCGGCTTGCGATGTGGCCCGCAAAGCGGACCGAAGCGTGGCTGGAGAACCTTCGCGGTACTGTCGCGGACATTCCCGAGCTCACGGTGAGCCAGTTGGTGCGGGCGCAGGCCCGGCGCACGCCGGATGCGCCGGCGGTGGCGACGGGCACCGAACGGCTCACCTACAAGGCTTTGCAAGCACGTGCCGATGCCGTCGCGGTGAACCTGCGACAAAGGGGTGTCCGGCACGGCGACCGCGTCGTCGTATGCATGGAGCGATCGGTAGACCTGGTAGCGATACTGCTCGGCGTGATGGCGGCCGGCGCTGCCTATGTGCCGGTAGATCCGGCCTATCCCGCGCAACGCCGCGCCTTCGTCTTCTCGGACGCAGGGGCTAGGTTCGTCATCAGCGAGCAGCCGCTAGACGGCGCCGCGCAAGGTGAAGTCGATGCGCAGGAGGCCAAGCGCTGGGAGGAACTGCGAGTTACGCCCGCGGATCTCCTGGGCGCGGCCGCTGATGCCGAGGCCGACCTGGTGCACGGCGGCAGTGGTCCGTCCGCCACCGCCTACCTGATCTACACATCAGGATCGACCGGGCACCCCAAGGGCGTCCGGGTCGGGCACCGTGCGGCGGTCAATCTTCTGCTGGCCATGGCAGATCGCAGCGCCCTTCGTGAGCGGCAGACCTGGTTAGCCGTCACCACGCTGGCCTTCGACATTTCCTTTGCAGAACTCTTCGTCCCGCTGATCGTCGGCGCCCGCGTCTGGGTGGCGCGTTCCGAGGAGACATCCGACCCGACATCGCTAATGCAGCTCATCGAGACGGCGGAGACCGACTTGTTGCAGGCCACACCGGCCACGTGGCGGATGCTGATCGCCGCGGGATGGAAAGGCCGGCTCGCACTGACGGCCCTCACCGGGGGCGAAGCCCTCGATGGCAAGCTTGCGAACGAACTGGGCGCACGGGTCGGAAGGCTTTGCAACGTCTACGGTCCGACCGAAGCCACGGTGTGGGTGAGTTGGCAGGACATCAATGGCTGCGGGCCTGTTTCGATTGGCTCGCCGCTGCGCAACGTGGAGCTACGCATCCTCGACGATCACGGTGTTCCGGTGCCGCCGGGCGTCGCTGGCGAGCTGTACATCGGCGGTCGTTGCCTGGCAGAGGGCTACCATGCACGCGAGTCGCTGACGCAGTCGCGCTTCGTCGAGCACTCGCTTGATGGCGAGCGCGCCGCGCGTCTGTATCGCACCGGCGACTTGGTGCGCGCGAATGCGAGCGGGAGCATTCGCTGGCTGGCGCGTATCGACGACCAAGTCAAGCTCCGCGGCTTCCGCATCGAGCTGGGTGAGGTCGAAGCGGCCATGAGTGCCGTGTCAGGCGTGCGGCAGGCGGTGGCCGCCATCAGGCGGTTCCAGGAGGACGACGAGCGATTGATCGCTTGCGTGGTGTGGGAGGTTGCCCCGGCTCCAGACTGGGTGGCGCAGATGCGCACGGCGCTGCAGCGCACGTTGCCCGATTACATGGTGCCGTCGTCGTTCGTCGCGCTCGATGCCGTGCCGCTGACGGAAAACGGCAAGGTCGATCGCAAGGCTCTGCCCCTGCCGCTCCAGGCGAAGTCGGCGCCGCCCCCGTTGTCGGGCGGGATGTTCGACCGCCTGATGGCCATCTGGCAGGCGGTGCTGCAGACCGGCGATGTCGGTCCCAACGACAATTTCTTCGACCTCGGCGGCCACTCGCTGCTTCTCCTGGCGATGCAGGCCAAGGTGGAAAGCGACTTCGGAGTGCGCGTGCCGCGTGTCGAGTTCTTCCGCAACCCGACCGTCGCCGGCCTGGCCACCTACCTCGAGAGCCAGGGCAACAACTCCGACGCGGAAGCGCGAAGCGCCAGCCGCATGCGCGCCGAGTCTCGCCAAGCAGCCTCCCGTGCGGACGACGTGGCCGTGGTGGGGATCGGCTTGCGTGTCCCCGGCGCCTCCAGTCCCGAGGAGTTCTGGCGCAACCTGCGTGAGGGCGTGGAGTCAAGAACGGAGTTCTCCGACGCGGCGTTGCGGGAAGCCGGCGTCGACCCGGCACTCCTTGCGAACCCAGCTTATGTCCGCGCCGGGTTCGTGCTCGACGACATTGACGCGTTCGATGCCCCGTTCTTCGGCATGACGCCCCGCGAGGCGGAGCTCCTCGATCCGCAGCAGCGCATCTTCCTCGAGTGCGCGTGGCAGGCGATCGAAGACGCCGGGATCGACGTCGAGGCGGAGGGCTCCGGCATCGGCGTGTATGCGGGCACCGATTCGAGCGGCTACTACGCGAACGTGCTGTCCTTGCGCGAAAAGACGCTTGGACCGGCGGGCGCATTCCAGGTGCGCATCAACAACGACAAGGACTACCTCCCGACCCGGGTGAGCTATCGGCTCAACTGCAAGGGCCCGAGCATCAGCGTGCAGACGGCGTGCTCGACCTCGCTGGTGGCCGTGCACCTCGCTTCGCAAAGCCTGTTGCGCGGCGAATGCGACGCGGCGCTGGCGGGTGGCGTCTGCGTTCATGTGCCGCATCGCGCCGGCTACCTCTACCAGGACGGCATGGTTGCCTCGCCGGACGGCCACTGCCGTGCCTTCGACCGGCTCGGCCAGGGCACCGTGTTCGGCAGCGGCGCGGGCGTCGTCGTGCTGAAGCGGCTGAAGGACGCAGTCGCGGCCGGCGACCGGATCTACGCGGTGGTGAAGGGTTCCGCCATCAATAACGACGGGGCTGACAAGGTCGGGTTCACCGCGCCCAGCGTCGATGGACAGGCTGCGGTGATCATGCAGGCGCACGCGATGGCCGGTGTGACGGCGCGCGACATCGCTTATGTGGAAGCCCATGGCACCGCCACGCCGCTCGGAGATCCGATCGAGGTCGCAGCGCTGAAGCAGGCGTTCCGGGCGTCGACCGGCGAGACGGGTTATTGCGCCCTCGGCTCGGTGAAGACGAATATCGGCCACCTCGACCAAGCGGCGGGCATTGCAGGCTTCATCAAGGCGCTGCTGGCGGTCTATCACGCCGAGATTCCGCCCAGCCTGCATTTCTCCGAACCCAATCCGGAGATCCCGTTCGAGACGAGTCCGTTCTTCGTCAACACCGCGCTTCGCCCGTGGCCCGCGCGGGCGGCCAAGCGGATTGCCGGTGTCAGCTCCTTCGGCATCGGCGGCACGAACGCGCACGTGATTCTGGAGTCGGCGCCGCAGGATGAGCGGCGCATTGCGGGTCCGGGGCGGGGAGCGGAAGTGCTGAGCCTGTCGGCCAGGAGCGAGGACGCCCTGCGGGCGCTGGCGGGCCGCTACGCGC
>OBEQ013009949.1_pt1 | contig 42933 bp, 45 predicted proteins | sample 1670901 | NCBI WGS metagenome assembly OBEQ01 (sample SAMEA104232315, study PRJEB22302) | groundwater metagenome | biome: forest; feature: aquifer; material: groundwater | place: USA | collected 2011-08-07 | depth 5.4 m
CTTCAATTAGCTTCTCAAGTATTAACGTGCTTGAGAAAAATTATTATTTCCCCCAGGCCAAAAAAACTTACATACATTCCCGCTCCGCTTTATAATCTTAATTTCGCAAATAACATTAAAGATCTCCTCTCAAATAATCATAAAAACTCGCTTTTCATTATAAAAAATAGATTTTATGATTTAAATATAAAGAAATCCAAATCACAGTATGAATGGTAGTTTTTTTTACCTATTAATAAGTAGTTTTTAAAAGTATTCAGAAACTACGCCTAGATAAATTTAATAATAATACAGCTGCTGAGTTAAGATAAAAAACAAAACGAAAATGAATGAAGGAGGAGATTCCGATGCCAAATAAAAACCATTTATCGCGCCTGCATAAATTAATCCGTGTTTTCCTGCTTATATTTGTATTTAGCGTACTCTCTCTTGTAGGCGATGGTCAAATAACAAAAATAACAGAACATGCGCAAGCTGCGGAAATTCATCCGAATATGTTTTTGAATCAAGCTGAAATAAACGCAATCAAAGCCAAAATAACCGCAAACCAAGAACCCTGGAAATCTGCTTATGCTAATGTAATTTCTCAAGCTAATACTGCTTTATCATTGCCTCTTCAAAGTGTCCTTTATCAAGGAAACACGGGAAAAGATTATTACAGCCAAGGGCCTTATGACGGGTGGCTAAATTGTGCCTGCGCCCAAAGTAATGTAGCATGTAGCGCTATAAGTTGTTGTGGAACAGCTAGTTGTGATGGTAAATTTAATCTTGATAGTAATAGAAATGAATATCAAGCGGCGATAACAGTATCGGCGGCGGTTAGAAATCTGGGACTGGCATATGCGCTTACAGGCAGCACTAATTATGCTGATAAGGCAGTTCAACTTATTCGTGCCTGGGCGTTGGATGCAACAACCGGGATGAATCCGAAATTTACAAGTTTCAATGGTCAAGCGTATATTGAACTTTCTATTACTATGCCGGGACTTTTCTGGGGAGCGGACCTGATATGGAACTATCCTGGCTGGAGTGCGGCTGAAAAAACGTCATTTAAGTCTTGGGTAAGCCAATTTATCACAAGTGCCAAAGCATGGTCTGGAACCAATAATTATGAAAACTGGCGCTTGGTGTTTATCAGTTCTGCTTCTGTGGTAGCCGAAGATTCCGCAAGCCGTACTTATGCCTTTGATATCTGGAAGAACCTCATTCCCAGCCGTGTGGGCACTGACGGAAGAATGCTTACTGAGGTTGATAGAGCCGATTCGCTTTCGTATTCAACCTATACTGTTTTTGCGATGATACAAACTGCGGAGATAGCCCGCCATTTCAATGTGGACCTTTACAATTATCAAAACAGCGGAAAAGGTTTAGAGCTGGCGCTTGATTTCCACGCGCCATATGTTGTAAATCCATCGACATGGCCATTCCCGCAAAACGCAACATATACCGGAAATAATGCGGCGCTTTATGAGCTGGCATATCTTTTTAAACAAAAAGCTTCATATTTGGCGGTCATTAATAAATGGACAAGGCCTATGTATACCGGTTATGTTATGGGCGTTGTGACTCTTACGCATGCCTATGGAGCATATCCGTTTTCTTTAACTGCAACACCTGTTGTTGCCACTCCTACGTTTTCCCCATCCGCGGGCAATTACTCAAGCGCGCAAAATGTAACGCTCTCAACCGCGACTTCCGGCGCGACAATTTACTATACACTAGACGGCAGTGACCCTGCGTCAAGCTCAACCAGAGCCATATATTCATCTGCTGTCAATATTTCATCCGCAAAAACCATAAAAGCAAAAGCGTTTAAAACCGCAATGACTCCAAGTGTGACTGCGTCAGCGGCATATACCTTTGGCACGCAACAAAACATTGTCCCTAACTCCGGGTTTGAATCGGGGACAACATCATGGGCCTTCTATACCAACGGCACAGGGACATTCGCAACAAGCTCACCAGGCTACCTCGGCAACAATGCCGCAAAACTTACTATTAGCAGCAGCGGCGCTACAAATATTCAGCTCTATCAACCAGCTTTATTGTTGGCGCCAAACACACGTTATCTTTTAAGCTTCGCGGCTTATTCTAATTACGGACGGGACCTGGATGTAAGTATAATTAAGCATGTTTCTCCGTACACTAATTACGGACTGTCGTATAGCGCTAATCTCGGCACAAGCTGGCAAGCATTTTCTACTGAATTTACTACAAGTGGATTTACAGGTAATGTGAGTGATGGCCGGCTATCATTCTGGCTTGCGCCTCATGCAACAGCTGGGGACATCTATTATATAGATAATGTTACAATAGCAACTGTCAGTACACAAACCGCGGTCGCCACCCCCACCTTTTCTCCTGCGGCAGGTACTTACTCAAGTGCGCAAAATGTAGCAATTTCGACATCGACTACGGGTGCGACGATACGTTACACTCTGGACGGCACAACGCCTACATCAACTTCTACGGCGTATTCCGCGCCTATCGCTGTCTCGTCCTCAAAAACCATAAAAGCAAAGGCGTTTAAGGCCGGAATGACTGAAAGCGCGGTCGCAAGCGCGACATATACTATTTCCTCTTCACTCGTAAATCTCATTGCTAATCCGGGATTTGAATCCGGAACAACATCCTGGCTGTTCTATACCGGGGGAACCGGCTCTTTTACCGCCGGGACGCCGGCTTATGCGGGTTCTAAAGGCGCGAAGGTTACTATAACTACCGCAAATTCCAGTATTCAGCTTTACCAGGCCGGTAAAACAGTTGTATCCGGCAAAACATACAAGCTGACATTTACCGCTTATTCAAATACCGGCCGTGATTTGGTGGTGCATCTTTTAAAGGGTGTTTCTCCATATACTAATTACGGCATAAGCTATACGGCTAATCTTGGCACAACTTGGCAGACTTTTACAACGCAGTTTACCGCATCCGGCATGACAGGCACAGTAAATGACGGACGGTTTAGATTCTGGTTTAGCGGCGCGGCAGCAAACGACATTTTTTACATTGATGATGTGAAACTGGAAAAGATTAATTAAGCTTATGCGGGAACTATTTGGACAGATGATGTTAATTTAAAGTAAATAACCAAAAAAAACATACCGCAAAAGCTATAAAGATTTCTTTACATATTTAGTTGAACAGAATCCTGATCTTTCCGTTGGTGATGAAAATATTGTCCTCCAGAACATTTATTATTGTATTATCCTGTACCACTTGTTTTCTTCCGGTAGAGAGCCTTCCCTCGATTCGTTTCTTTAATTAAAAAATTTTAATTATATTTTAATCCTGTTTTAATCTTTATTTTGCTACATTTTTATATAAGTATAAGGGAGAGTAAGGCAAATTTAAGAAGGAGGGGAAAGAGGCATAGCGTATGGCGCCCCCTTAATTAAGAAAGTAGGTACTATGTCAATTCTAAATCTTTTAAGCAAGATAAACTTGGTCAAAAGAACGGAAAACTTAACTTCTGCAGGCATTGAACAAATAAATAGGCTCAAGTTAAAGAGCTTGCTAAAGCATGTTTTAACCAACTCGCCTTTTTACAAAAAATACTATGGACAGCATGGCATTACCATAAATAACTATTATAAAGCCAGCCTCAAGGATTTGCCGGCTATAGACAAGAAATTGATGATGGAAAATTTTGACGATTTTGTTTGCGACACGGCTTTGAAACAGCAAAAGCTCGAGGAATTCATAGCCGATCCGCCTAATCTTGGAAAAAAATATTTGGGGCGTTATCAGGTCATTCATACCTCCGGTTCTACCGGAAGGGTAGGTATTTTTGTATACGGCCGCAATGATTGGGATATCTTAAGAGCGTTAGCTTTAACAAGGGTTTCCAAAACTAAAATTAATCCGTTCAAGAAAACCAAGATTGTCTTTATCGGAGCCACCGATGGAATGTACGCGGGGGTATCATTAACTGGTGATGTCCCAAAGTTAATTTACGACGTTCTTCCTCTGTCAATAAATAGCCCTCTGGAGGAAATAACCGCAAAAGTTAACGCGTTTCAACCGGATATTATAAGCGGCTATGCAACGGGAAGTTATCTTTTAGCTCAAGAGCAAAAAAAGGGTAATATCAATCTTAAACCAAAAAGAATTATTTGTTCGGCCGAGCCTTTAACGAATAAAATGCGCACTACAATTATTGAGGCTTTTGGCATTAAACCGGTAAATTTTTACGGAGCTTCTGAGAGCATATGCATGGGCGCTCAATGCGAGCTGCATCAAGGCATTCATCTTTTTAATGATTGGCATATTTTTGAGCTTGTAGACGAAAATTTAAATCCGGTTGAAGCAGGACAATCCGGTAAGCTGATCATGACTAATTTGTATAATTACACCCAGCCTTTGATCAGGTACAAGATGAATGATGAGCTTGTTTTTGACGATAAAGCTTGCTTATGCAAGTCGCCATTTCCTGTTATTAAAAATGTGGCGGGAAGGCAAGAAGATTTTCTTTGGTTTGAGAGAAACGATGGCTCTAAAGATTATATCCACCCGATTTCACTCGTGGAATTTTTTGTTCCGGGCGTGGAAAGATTTCAGGTAATCCAGACAGCAAATAATAGAATGCTTTTGAAAGCTATAACCAGCCAGGAAGCAGGCAAGGTAATACCGGCAATCCGCAATCGAATGAACGAGATACTCATCCCAAAAAAACTGGACGAATCTATATCACTCGATATTGAATTAGTTGATGAACTTAAAGTAGACTCTAAAAACGGGAAGTTTAAATTGATAATCAGTCAGCAGGATCATATTTAGAAAAATAATAAAAATAGTTTGTCAGATTTTCCTTTCACGGCCGATTACTTCGCTGGCGCAGGACTCTGCTGATATATAAATAATATTTTGTTTTTTAATAATCTTCTCGTAGTCCCTCTTGCGAAATCCTCTCTAAATTATCCTTAAGTTAAGTATTGTAAGATTTTCTTCATTTTAATTAATTCGGCCCTATTTTTACTGATCATTGCGTTTAAGGCGCAAGCCATATCCTGGAGTTGAGGAGTAGATTTTCTCATTATGCAATGGGAAAGGAAGATGATATAATAACTATGGGGAACCCAATGTATTTGGAGAGTTAGGAAGGCGATAAAAATCGTTTATTACTAATTTTTGAATATGCGCAAATATGCAAGATACATAAAACGCGCAAAAGAATTGGGCGCGAAAGAAGCAAAGATTATTTTGACCAAAACCATTGTTACCGCTGAGTGGGTAAGGATGAAATGTCAGTTCGGTTGCGATGGATTTGGCCGGTCATTAACCTGTCCGCCGTATTCGCCCACTCCTGATTTGACCCGCCGCATGTTAACCTATTATAAACACGCGCTTCTTGTTCATGGTGATGAATACACAAATATCCATGCTATTATCCCTAAACTGGAACGGGAGATATTTCTGGATGGTTATTTTAAAGCTTTTGGTATGGGCGCCGGGCCTTGTCAGCTTTGCGATAAGTGCGCCAAATTCTGTCGTCATCCCGATAAAACAAGGCCGGCTATGGAGGCATGCGGTATAGATGTGTATACTACTGTAAGGTCTAACGGATTTCCGGTTAAGGTGCTAAAGGCCCAGGGCTGTAAAGGGAATTACTACGGAATAGTGTTGATTGAATAAAAGGGGGCGTTTTTGTTTTTTTTGAACCAGGTGGGGAAATGGATCAATTCCTTAAGATCGCCATAGAAGAGGCACAGATAGGATTAAAAGAAAACGGCATTCCTATTGGTGCTGTTATTGTCCATAACGGCAAGATCGTTGGGCGCGGGCATAATAAGCGTGTTCAGAAAAGAAGCGCTATTTTGCATGCCGAGATGGACGCGTTGGAAAATGCCGGGCGTTTGCCGGCATCGGCATATAGGGAATGCGTTTTGTATACTACGCTTTCTCCTTGCGCTATGTGTTCAGGAGCAATTCTTCTTTATAAGATTCCACATGTAATTATTGGAGAGAATAAATCGTTTATAGGAGAAGAAGAGCTTTTGCGGGCAAGAGGAGTAAGGTTGGAGGTTGTGCAAAATGAAACCTGCGTTGCGCTTATGAGGAATTTTATCCGGGATAACCCAAAGCTTTGGAATGAGGATATTGGGATATAACTGGAGAAAAGGGGCTGTTCTCCAAGAGGGCACTTTATGTTATTATTTAGAAAATTAAGGAAGCAATATGAAAATATATTGTCCGGCCTGTAATAGTGAAATAAAAGCGGAAGATATTAATTTGGGAGAAAAAGTTGCCAAGTGCGGCGGCTGTAATAATGTTTTTAATTTCGCTGAACAAATTTCCGTTTCAAACTTAAGCTCGCAGGAAAGAAGTTCCATGATTAAACCCAAGAATTTTCAGATTAAACGTTCCGCGTATGGCTTAGAAATCGTTCGCAAGTGGTTTACTCCGGCGATTATCGCTTTAACCTTCTTTGCTCTTTTTTGGAATGGATTCATGAGTGTTTGGTTTTATATCGCTTTTACCAAAAAGGCATATATTATGGCTTTGTTTGGTTCGTTGCACGTCGTCGTCGGCTTAAGCGTATTGTATGCGGTTTTGTGCGGCTATTTTAATAAAACCCATATCAATATAAGTAACGGTAAGATTGTTATAAAACATCGGCCGCTGCCATGGTTTGGGCAAAAAAACGTTCTCAGCCGGGACTTGAAACAGCTTTATTGTAAGGAGTTAATTCATTCAACGAAGAATGGTTATTCCAAGTCATATTCTGTTCAGGCGATTACTAAGGAAGGCAAAGTCATACCATTGGTTTCTGATCTGCCGTCAATTGAGGAAAGTTTATTCATTGAACAGGAAATAGAGAAATATCTTAAAATGGAAGATGAGCCGGTAAGAGGAGAAATCCCGCGATAAGGTAATTTTGATAAGGGAGGCTTTATGAAAGATCAAAGATTGTATGGGCGGTTAGATATCGCAGGCAACATAATTTTACACCCGAAAAGCGGCACCTCGGGTTCTATTGTGGCGGATATACTTAATACCTCATACTTAGGGATAGGTATAAGCGCAAAGGAAAAGATAGAAACCGGCACTTTTGTTAAATTCGAGTTGATCACTAAATTGTGTGTTGAGCCTATCATTGGTGAAGGTGTAATTGTATACTCCAATGACATCAAAAAAGATAATAATTGTATTTTTAAAATGGGCGTAAAGTTTGTTGATATTGACAATAAAAGGATTAAACATCTGTTAAGCCTCATTCAACACGAACTTATTTCAAAGCTAAAAAAAAGTAAAAAATAAAAGGCCGCAGCGCTCTATTTTAATCGGTTTTCTTTAAAAAGTAGACGCTAGTTTCTAGCCTTAAATCTAAATTATTATAGTTGGAGAAGGCTATGATTAAAAGAAAAGACTATAACGCGCTTATTGACCGTGTGAAAGAATTTGCCCGGCAGAATCCTGCCGGATATAAACAGCGTGTTTTTCATTTAGGCATTTTAGGGTATTGTTATATTTTTTTGATCCTTATTCTTTTGATGGCGTCGATCAGTGTAATCGCCTGGTTGATTTTTCATAATCGCCGCGGCAATAGCGCGCTTGTAAAATTGCTGGTTGTTCTGGTTATATTGGCGGGTTTAATTTTAAAATCTCTCCGGGTTAAAATTGAAAAGCCTACGGGGTATTTGCTTAATAAGGAAAAAGTCCCGAAACTTTTTGAAGTTATCGCTGATATCTGCGCTAAGCAGAATAGTTTCATGCCGGATGTTGTATTGTTGAGCAACGATTTCAACGCGTTCATTTCTCAAGTGCCGCGTTTAGGCATTTTTGGATGGTACAAAAATTATCTTGTCCTTGGCCTGCCGTATATGCTGGCTAGTGAACCTAACCAATTTAAGGCTGTATTGGCTCATGAATTCGGCCATTTTTCCGGGGCCCACGGAAGAAGCAGTGTATGGACGTACCGTATCCGTTCCTGTTGGTACAATATTATGGCTAATTTTGAACAGCAACGCGCTGGAAATTTTCTTTTTGGCTGGTTTTTTGATTGGTACGTTCCTTACTTCAATGCCTATTCATCAGTCTTGGCTCGTGAGCATGAATATGAAGCTGATTGTTACGCGAATGCTTACGCCGGAACAAAAGCTAATGCCGAAGAATTAGTGAATGGCTTGATCAGGCAAGTTGCGTCTGGGCCTTACTGGGAAAGTGTTTGGAACCGCGTAAAAGAGGAGCCTGTACCGCCAAAGGATGTTTTTTCGAATGCCGCCGAGTTTTTAAAAAATCCGGTTTCAGAAGAACAGTATATTGATGAGCTGCAAAAGGCGCTTAAGATCCGCACGCAGAACACAGATACGCATCCCTGTTTAAGGGAACGCCTTAGCGCATTGGGTTACAAGATCGAGCAGGATAGAATTGTTGACGGACAAGGAAATCTTTTAACTTGTCAGAAGTATATTGCCGTAGACGCTGCGCGGGAATTGTTAGATGAACGGACAATTTCGGACAGCTTGCGGCAATTTGATGCGGATTGGTATAAAGATATCGAAGGGGAATGGAAAAAGCGTTTTACCGAGGTTCAAAAAATGAAAAAAGAGTTATCCGCTCTGATTGAAAAGAGTAAAACTACAGCCTTAAGTGAAGCGGAGTTTGTCGACAGAGCATATCTTATTGATCAGACGGAATCACGGCAAGAAGCTTTAAAGGTAATTGACGAACTTTTGCAGCGCTATCCTGATAATGCATTGGCTAATTACCGTATGGGGGAACTGCTTATTGAAAAGGGCAGTGACAAAGGTGTCGAACATCTTAAAAAAGCTATGCAGATCGATCCTAGTTTATCTTCTGCCAGCCTTGAGAAAATCACTTGGTATCATGAAAGTAAGGGCGAATACGATCATGTGGAAAGAGATTTGGAGAACTTTGATTGTTCGGCGGAAAAAGATCAGCAAGATTACCTGGAACGAAATAATATTATAGAAAAAGACGTTTTTAAGCCGCATGGGTTGGCAGCGGATATCGTCGCAGATCTTTGCGGCCAATTAAAACCGTTTGAAAAAAGGCTGAAAGAAGTGTATCTTGTGCAAAAAGAATTAAAAACCTATCCACAGAAGCCGATGTATGTCCTTGTGTTTAGTAGTAAGGTTAACGGAATTCATTTGAGCAAGGAGAGTTTTAATCAAAAATTGCTTAATGAACTCCTCCAAGCTGTTCAGCTAAAAGTTCTTGCGGGTACGGTGTTTTTTATGGTCGGCGGCCAGAATTTTATAAGAATAGCCGGAAAGGTCAACAACTCTCTGGTTTTAAAGACTTAGACAATTCCGGGGATAGCGGGCTCCTTTTAAAAAAGTAGGCGCGCTGTCCCTGTTTTTCTGGAGAGCGTCTCCCTATGAATAATAGAACCCTTATACTGACAAGCAGCGAGATCCGTGATCTGGTTGATATGCCTTCTGTTTTAAAGGCGGTAGAAAACGCGTTTATTTCTTACGGCAAGAATTCAATCCAGATGCCGGCAAAGGTCTATTTGCATTTGAAAAAATATGGCGGTGATTTCAGGGCAATGCCTGCGTATATAAAGGGGATTGAGGCAAGTGGTATAAAATGGGTGAATGTGCATCCTAAAAATAAGCGTTTCGGTTTACCTTCTGTTATGGCGTTAATTATTTTAAGTGACCCCAAGGATGGCTTTCCTTTATGTATTATGGATGGGACTTTGATTACCAATTTAAGGACGGGTGCCGCGGGCGCGGTTGCGGCAAAGAATCTGGCGAGAAAGGATTCAAGTGTTATTGGCTTAGTAGGCTGTGGCGCGCAGGCAAAGACTCAGCTATTGGCGTTAAATGAGCTGTTTAAAATAAAATCAATTTTTGTCTGGGGGCATAAGCCAGAGTATTGTGAAAAATTTTTAAGAGAGACAAAATACCTTGGTTTGAATGTGAAAATAGAGGAAAAGATCTCTGATTGTGTCAGGCAAGCGGATATTGTGGTTACGACCACTCCCAGTAGAAAGCCGCTTGTTAAATCCGAATGGATAAAAGAAGGCACTCACATCAACGCCATAGGCGCGGACGCAAAGGGGAAAGAAGAGCTGGAACCGAAATTATTAAAAAGAGCAAAGATAATTGTGGATGACTGGCAGCAGGCGTCTCATAGCGGAGAGATAAATGTCCCTGTCTCTAAAGGAATGATCACCAGGAAAGATGTGCGCGGGACATTGGGAGAGGTTATTGTCGGCACCAAGCCCGGAAGAAAAAATTCCGAAGAAATAACAATTTTTGATTCCACCGGTCTGGCGATCCAGGATCTGGCGGTGGCTCATTTGGTTTATAAGAGAGCCGTCGAGAAACGCGCCGGGAAGTGGGTTAACTTTTTACATTAAAAAGTGATTATATATTCAATCGGCCATTCAGACCATTCTATTGAAAAGTTCATTGATCTGTTGAACAAATACGGCATTAATTATCTTATTGATGTGCGTAGTTCCCCTTATAGTAAACGAATTCCGCAGTTCAATCGTGAATTGGTAAAAATTGACTTAAAGGAGAAAGGTATTAATTATTTGTACCTGGGTAATAAGTTGGGAGGCAGGTATTCGGATAAGGATTTATTATTTGATAATAAAAAAGTTGATTTTGAGAAAGTCAGGCAGACAGATCCATTTATTAATGGAATTGATGAGCTTATAAATTTAACAAAACAGGATAACCGCGCCGCTCTTATGTGCGCGGAGAAAGATCCTTTTAATTGCCATAGGTTTGTTTTAGTTTCAAGAACATTATCTTTGAAAGGCGTAGAAATAAGGCATATACTTGAAGACGGGAATTATGTCTTAAACGAGGACTTAGATAAAAAATTGCTCATGAAATATAAATGTGATTACAAACAGATGAATATGTTTGAGAAAGCAAAAACCAGGGAAGACGCTTTAACCGAAGCATATCGCCAGAGGAACCAGGATATAGCTTATAGTAATGAATAATGCTGACGTAGAAAAAAGTCAATAAAAAGTGGAACGCGCCGTTATCCCGCGTTTCGGAATAATGTTAAAATAATAATAGAATTGTAAGTGGTTGATAATAAAGAATTAAATATTAGAGGGTGTTTTTTACATTTTATTCTGCGGGAGAAAAAACATGGGCACAAAGTGTGTAGGGGAGAAATACCGATGTAATGTCTGTGGCAATGAAGTAACGGTAACAAAAGCCGGCGGGGGTGAGCTTGTCTGTTGTGGAAAGCCTATGGAGAATATCTCGGCTGGAGATTAGGAGCGGTATGATACAGAAAAAACAGATACAATAGGAAGCGGAGGATTTGGGTAAACAAAACTTGCTCGTCGGCAGACAGGGCGCCCAATTTTCGCTGGCAGTAGTTTTTTTCAGATAGGCATTATGCTTTTTTCTGTGAGCGCTCTTTTAAAACGAAAAGCGTTGTGGTTGTTAGGCTCGATATTTGGGATTGTGGGTTTTTTCTTTCTGGCTAACGGCTTTTTCCTGTTTGTTTAAACAGTATGGTAAATATATTTTCTCTGGTGCGAAAAATATTTATTATTGGCGTTAAGACCTGCTTGGTGATTTTTATTTTTTATTTGTTCCTCGCTTGTGTTGTCGTTCCAGTGGGCGCGCCTTGGGTAATCAGCAGCCAGGGGACTAAATTTCTCAAGCATCCTGTCAAGGCTCGTTCCGTTTTTTTTAACCCCTTTTTGCTGCGTTTAAGTGTTAACGGATTTGAGATTACCGATAGCAATAAGCAGGCCATTGCCGGGTTTGATAAGTTTTGGATTGATCTTAGTTTTATTCGTTTGTTCAAGAAAGAACTGCGCGTTGAAACTCTTGGCGTGGACGCGCCGCGGATCAATGCGGTGCTTTTGCCTGATGGGCGTATTAATCTGTTGGAGCTTGTGCCGCTTCAACCTGCAGCGCGGCAGACTGCTGCAGCGGAACAAGCTTCGAAGGAAAAACAGGCTAAGGTTCAGCCGCTTACAGCCAAGCCTTTGCCGCTAGTGATTGTTGATTCTTTTGTTTTGCGGCAGGGGAGTGTTAGTTTCGTTGACCAGTCTGTTGTTCCCAACTTTAAGACGGCATTAAATAAAATGGATTTAAGTATTACAGGGCTTTCCACCAAGCCCGACGCTCAAGTTAAAACCGTTTTCCAGTGCGCGCTTGATGAGAAAGGCTCCATCTCCACGGAAGTTTTGTTCAAGCCTTTTGTCCAGCCGCTTAATCTTGAGTCGGCGTTTTCCCTTAATAATTACTCGTTACAGGTATTGACTCCGTATGTGGGTAAATACACCGGCCGCGAGGTCAAAGACGGCAAGTTAAACTTGAAAATGGATTACCGTGTCGCGGACAATCAGCTTAAAGCCAGCCATAAGATTTTGGTGCAGCGTTTTAATTTCGGGGCAAAAGTTCCCAGTAAAGACGCGCTGAATCTTCCTTTTGGCCTGGCAGTGGGGCTTTTGGAAGACCCGCAGGGACGTATTAATATTTCTTTGCCGGTAACCGGGGACATGAACGATCCTAAATTTGAGTATTTTCATTTGATCGGCCAGGTAGCCAGGAATTTCTTCATGAGGATTGTTACTAAGCCTCTGATGTTTTTGCTTTCACTCGCGGGTTCAGAGACCGGGACGGAAGAGACGGAGTTTGTAAGATTTATGCCTGGTAAAACTGATTTAACGGTTGATAATCAAGAGCGGTTACAGGCTTTGGTCAAAGTTTTGAAAGAACGGCCGAAATTATTGCTGGAAATAAACGGCAGTTATGATTCTCAGGCGGATTGGCAGGCTATACGCCTGGAGATCTTTGAGAACAAATATCAGGCACAGCTTAAGGAATCAACCCGAACCGGTAGCCGGTTAATTGAGCCGATGTATGTTGAGTCTTTCGGTATTCGATCATACTGGAATTTGGCGAAAAAATATAAGCTTTCGTCGGGTAAGGATGATGACGCGAAGTTGGCTGCTGAAATGAAACGCCGGTTGATAGAAGACGCGCCTAAAGATCAAGCATCACTGGATACCTTGGCTAAGGCCCGCGCGCGGCTGGTTTATGATTTTATCATTACCGAAGGATTTGATAAGGCACGGGTGAGTATCGGGGTGAATCGCCAGGCACAAATCAGTATGGGGTATGTGCCCCTGGAGTTTAACATGACGGTTTTTGAAGAATTGCCATAAGGAAGTATAAAGTTTGTTTTAGCTGTTAGATCTCCCTATAACAAAAGTAAGAAAGCAGCCAGGTCATTCTTTTCCTGTCCACTAGAGAAACGTTTTAATGGGCCCGCCGTTAGCCAACATCATTCCGTTTTCCATTATAAAAAGCATTGTCAGAGACAGAATAAAGTCAGGAAAAAGTAGAATTAGCCAATTCCCATATTTTTTTATAAGTTTATACTTAAAATACCGGAAATCAGTAATAAGAAAAAAACATACAGGGAAGGAAGGAGGCAGAAGATGAAAAAAATTAAAATTTTGCTGGTGTTACTTTTAGGAATAACTCTGATGGGATGCAGCGGGGCTTTTTGGGGCGGTGCCGGTGCTGGAGCTGTAGGCGCGGGGGCCGGATATGAAATTCAGGCTGAGAGGCAGATGAACCAGTTAAATGAAGATCTGCGAAATGGAAAGATCACTCAAGCGGAATACGACATCCGTAAGGACCAGATCCAGAAGGGGTCGTTGTTGAAATAGTATGGAATAAAGGGAGGGCCTATGGGCGCGATAGTAGGGCTGATAGTCCTGGTTTTCGACATTATTGCCATTGGTGATGTTCTAAGAAGTTCTATGGATACAGGTAAAAAAGCGTTGTGGATCTTTTTAATACTTATCTTGCCTGTTGTCGGGATGGTGCTTTATTTTTTAATCGGCAAAAAGTAATAATTTGCCGGCGCCGGTTTTCGCTTGAGAAGAGAGATGCCTATGAAGAAATTTCTTATAGTCCTGGGGATGGTAGCCATTTCTTTACTGGGTATCGCAATTTTTAAAAATCTTATTATTAAAGCCGTGGTAACAACGTCCGTTTCCGGCATTACCGGCGCGCCGGTACATATGGATAGTTTTTTATTGAATATTTTAAGCTCAACTATACAGGTATCCGGATTCAAAATGTATAATCCCAGCGGTTTCCCGGAAGGCATCTTGGTATCTTGCCCCAAAATAAAAGTCATATATGATCGTGCTACTTTGTTTAAGAAGAAACGCCGCTTTTTACTTGTAGAGATTGAAATAAAAGAGTTGGATCTTACCAAGAACAAAGAAGGCAAACTCAACGTGGATTCATTAAAAATAGCGCGGCAACCAAAGTCTTCTCCCTCTACCCCCATGCAGGTCGATCTTCTCACTTTAAGCATCGGCAAGATTGTTTATAAGGATTACACCCTAGGTACGGAGCCCCGTGTGCGAGTCCGCGAGGTTAATAAATACAAAAGTTATAAAGGTATTCCTACTGCTCAGCAGTTGGCTTTACTTGTGCTTACAGAGCCTATGAAGGCTGCCGCGATAAAAAACGCCGAGATCTATGGTGTTTCTCTTTTAGCGGGAGTAGCGATTCTGCCAGTTGGTGTCGTAGCAACATTTATAGGCAAAGATAGCGTGCAGCAAATCATTGATGCGGGTTTTGAATACGCGTATGAAATAAGCCTTGAGGCGGTAAAACGCATGGGCAGGGTTACTAAAGATGATGCGCTGAATGGGGCGATTAAGGCCAATATTAATGGCGCGATGGTAGCGCTTCAACTTAGGAAGAAAGCGGATAAAAAGACCGAAATAACGATTTCCGCGCGTAAATATATGCTGCCTAAACCCGATGTTGCAGGAGGGGTTTTGTATCAGATAGTTGATAAATTACAATAAATTATAAAAATGAAAATAGTGTTTATTGAGCCTCGCGCTTGCGCGGCAAATGTCTATAGTAAATTAGCTATGCCTTTATTAGGGCCTGTTTATTTGGGGACTATTTTAAAAAACAGAGGGCATGAGATTGAGATATATAACGAAGATATTTATGCGCCTGATTACGCAGGTTTAAAGGCTGATCTTATCGGTATTTCTATCTTGTCTTCAACTGCCAAACGCGGTTATGAAATAGCCAAAAGATTCCCTAAAGAAAAAGTGATCATAGGCGGAGTTCATGCGAGTTTATTGCCTGCTGAAGCGCTGGAGTACGCAAGGCAGGTTGTGGTGGGAGAGGCCGAAGAGGTTATCGCCGACGTTGTTGAAGGCAGAAGGCTGGAGTCAATCGTTGCCGGCAGGCCCGTTGAGGATCTGGACGCATTGCCAAATCCTGACTTTTCATTGATCAAGGGGTACCGGTTGAGCCCGCTTATTATGCCAATTTCTACTTCCCGCGGCTGTCCTTTTGATTGCAGTTTTTGTTCTGTCACAAAGATGTTTGGCCGGAAATACCGTTTCCGCGGCGCTACGGGCGTTATAAAAGAAATGAGGTCCAGGAATACAAAACAATTCTTTATTTGTGATGATAATTTTGCCGCTTATCCCGCGCGCACAAAGGCTTTATTGGGCCTGATGTTGAAAAATAAAATAAGGCATTGGGTTTGCCAGGTGCGCTGCGACGTCGTTGAAGATAGCGAACTTTTAAATCTGATGGCTCAAGCAGGATGCAGTGTCGTCTGCGTAGGCTTCGAGTCGGTTAATCCTATGACCCTTGCGGCCTTTCAGAAAAAGCAGACTGTTGAAGAGATTACGGCTGCGATCCGGTCTTTTCACGAGAAGAAAATAAAGATCCACGGCATGTTTGTTTTAGGCGCGGAGGATGATAATAAAAATACCGTATGGGAAACCCTGAATTTTGCTATCAAGCAGAAAATAGATACTATCCAGATGGCCATACTGACACCTTTTCCGGGTACAAAGGTTTATGAAGACCTGGAGGCGCAAAAGCGTATTTTTACCAAAGACTGGAGCCTGTATGACGCCCAGCATATTGTCTTTAGGCCGAAGTTATTATCAGCCAGGGAACTGCAGCTTAATGTCATTAGTGCGTACGCTGAATTTTATTCTATGCGTATGGCATTTTATTTGTTCCTTAAGTTGAGTTTAAGAAATGCCGTAATGCGTTTCATGGGCCATGCTATTGTTAAAGAGTGGTTAAGGCTTAATCATAACATGTATTGGTTGTTACAAAATTCACCGTATGTAAAAAGGGGAAAAGAGATGTCTCCTTAAAAGATATATTGAAGCATGCTTTTTATATGCGGCATTTAACGCCTAATAGAATAGCGGTAGCTTTCCATTCTGCACGGTTGAACTGCGTATCAATAATGGCTCCATCTGAAAAAAATGTCCTGTCTATGCCCTTATCGGTTTCCCAATCCTGAAAATCTGTCCTTAAATAAACTAACCAGTTAGTTTTGATATTATAGCCTGCGCCCAATGATACTATGGTGCCTTTACCGTCGGCTGTGTGTCTATAGCTTACCGGATGAGCGAAATCCTCTCGCAGATTCCAGTCCGCCTCCGCAAAGTAATCGGCCCAGTGATATTCAAATCTTAAAAACCCTGTGAATTTACCTTTTTCAGTTTCAAACTCCGTGCCTAACCAGGGGCCTTTCCATTCAGCTTGATATTTGCTATTAAGCCCATCAAAAGGGCCGGTAGCGGGAATAGTCTGAAAACCGTTTGTTATCTTGAGGTTCTGTTTGTGCTCGGAATATCCTGCCAGAAGGGTAAGTATAACCTTGTGTCCGTAAAAAAAATCGGCATCGGGTAAATTGAATTGATACCCTAAACCCGCGGACAAGTCTGAAACATTATTATCGTCAGTTTTGTTGTTTGAGCGGGAAAATTCAAGCGTGCGGTTATCTCCAGCGTAATCGGAATCCTGATTATCTCCGTGATAAATCCAGCCGTATCCATAGGAACCTTCTACGCGCAATTTTTTGTCAAAAATAACTTTTGCGTCTGTTTTAAGTTGGAAGATCCGTAAATCATTCCATGATAACTCGGATAATATATTGGGGTTTGCCCCGGTTATATCCCCGGCGATATTCCAGTTGAATTTATCGCGCCTGAGGCCGGCGGAAAGATCAAATCGTTTTTCCCAGATATCCGGTTCGTTTTCAACCCCGGCGGAAAAAGAAGGCGCCAAGAAAACCGATAAAAAAATGAAATTTAATATAAAGGCTGTTTTTCTCATATGTATTCATATATTAAGAGGTTTACCCCTATTTGTCAAATAATTTTAAAAAATGGAAAAAAGTCAAAAAAAAGACGAATTAGCCAATTCTTAAAGATCTAAAACCTAATATAATGTTTATTGTCATCCTGAGGTGACCTTGATTCTGCTTTTGGATTCTTCCTGAGCGGGATCGTGAGAACAAAGCTGAATAATCTCGTTTGAGATTTTTCGCGCGGTTCTAAATGCTTTTTCATGAAAGCATGGGGGGGTTCAGGATGACGTATTTATTTGTGGAGGCCGGCCGGGGAAGATGATATAATAATTTCAGTTAACTTCAAAACATAAATAGATTTATGCCGTATGCGTTATCAAAAGGTTTTAATAATCGGGTTACTATTTTTGTTGGGGGTGAGCATGGAAGCGGTGCCTAAGCCGGAAAAAATAAAGATCTTGAATGCCGCGACAGGGGCTATTGAAGAGTTAGAGAAGGTTATAAAGACTGATGAAGAGTGGAAAAAGATCCTTACTCTTGAGCAGTATCAGGTGACCAGGCTTAGAGGAACCGAAAGCTCGTTTAGCAAACAGTGTGCTATTCCGACTAAAGGAGAGAAAGGTATTTACCAGTGTGTTTGCTGCGGTACAGATCTGTTTAAGTATGAGGAGAAATTTGAATCTCAAACAGGCTGGCCCAGTTTTTGGGGGCCTGTGTCAGAGTTAAATATCCGTATGCAAACGGATGATAGTTTGGGTATGCATCGCATAGAGGTGCTCTGCGCCCGTTGTGACGCGCATTTAGGCCATGTTTTTGACGACGGCCCGCCAACATTAAGCGGAAAACGTTATTGTATCAATACAGTGGCGTTGAAACTTAATGTGCTGCACAAGGTTAGTAAAACTGAGAAAGCGGCCTTTGCCGCGGGATGTTTTTGGGGAGTGGAGGCGGCCTTCCAGGAATTTATCGGTAAAGGAGTTATTTCTACGCGGGTTGGTTATACCGGAGGGAATTTTAAAGATCCTACCTATGAAGATGTTTGTTCGGATAAGACAGGGCACGCTGAGGCGGTCGAGATCATATATGACCCGGACAAGATATCCTACGAAAAGCTACTCGATGTTTTTTGGAGTACGCATGATCCCACCACGGCTGATAGGCAAGGCCCGGATGTAGGCTCGCAGTATCGCACGGCTATCTTCTTTCATACTCCGGAGCAGGAGAGGATCGCAAAGGCATCTAAAGAAAAGCTGGAGAAGTCAAAGAAATTCGGTAATAGGATTGTTACGGAGATAGTTAAGGCAAAAGAATTCTTTCCGGCAGAAGAATATCATCAGAAATACTACCGGAAGAAAGGCATAAAACCTGCCTGTCAAATCAAAAAGTAGAAATTTGTTAGGAGATATCATGAATATATTTGTCGGTAATTTGTCTTTCGATACAACGGAAGCTCATTTAAAGAAATTGTTTGAGGGGTTTGGTGTTGTGGTGTCTGTCGTAATCGTTATGGATGAGAAAGGGATTAAATCCAGAGGGTTTGGTTTTTTGGAAATGTCATATGGCCAGCAGGCACAAAAAGCCATAGCCGCTCTTGATGGCAGGGAATTCATGGGCCGGCCGATCAAGGTTAGCCAGGCACAGCCAAAGTCTGAGAAAGCTAGAGAGATCGGTGATCTGAAAGAGATGAGAAAAAGGATCAAGGCTCAGAAACGCCAAATGTCTAAGCAGGCAATGCCCACAAGTACAGCAGCAGGCCGCAGCCGTGATTTTGAAAAGAAGGCCAGGCTGTCTGTGGCAGAAAGACGGCAGCAACCGAAGCCCTGGGAGAAGCGCCAGGCAGGTGTGAAATCGTGGAAGAAGATAGAGATAGAAACGAGGCTTGCGAAAGGGACAAGAGCAAAGTCACGGCCTTGGGAGAGGCGCCATGGATTGCCCAAAATGTAGTAGTGAATTAGAAATATTTGCAGGCAGTGGCAAAGAGGTCTATGTCTGCCCATCTTGTTTATGCGCGCTGCTTCCGCAAGAATCTTCCGTGAAAGCGTTAAAACATTTTTGCAGTCAGGAAATAATGAGTCAATTAATTTCTGATCTTTTAGAGGATTCATTTTTTGATAACGCAAAGAGGATGCTTGCGGCTGAAGAAAACTTTGCCTGCCCGAAATGCAAATCTTATATGCGGCAGTACGACTTTAATGGACAGTTGAGATTTTCTGTGAATAAGTGCGTTTCTTGCGGCGCTATCTGGGTTAACCAAACGCAAATGCCTTTAGTTTCGGTTGCATTTCTTGAGGATAATCCTGAAGACGCTAATTTTAAGAAGAGTATTAATAATTTATATGAGATGCTGGCTAAAAGAAAAGTTAGAAAGGTTAAATCTTTTGATGAAATTATTGCTCCTTTCGCGGTTATAACCGGTTTAGCCGCGGCTATTCCTACGAGTGACAATGTATTAACAAAAACAAAGCCATACGCGACGCGGGCGCTTATTATCGGTTGCGTAACTGTATTTGTCTTTCAGTTCGCTTTTAAGGAGATTTTGACTTCTTTTAGCCTTTACGCGGATAAAGTCACTCAAGGGGAATGGTATCGCTTGATCACCTCTGCTTTTTTGCATGGTAATATTTTTCATATTTTGGGTAATATGTTTTTTTTATATATTTTCGGCAAAAGCGTAGAAGATGAGTTGGGATGGAAAAAATATTTCTCTCTTTTTGCCGTAGGAGCTGTCGTGTCAGGGATATTTTTTATGGCGACTACCATAAAAAAAGATATTCCTTGTGTAGGAGCCAGTGGTGCCATATCCGCTATTATTGGCGCGTATTTAATATTATTTCCAAAAGCAAATCTGCGATTTAGCGTAGTCCATCCTGTAACATTCCAAAAGCTCGCTTCCACTCAAATATCAAGCCTGTATTATATTCTCTCTTGGATCATTATGAATGTATTCTTTGGGGCGTTACAGTCCGGGAGTAAAACTGTCGGTATCGCTTATTGGGGGCATATTGGCGGTTTTATCACGGGAGTGATCTTTATAGAAGTGTACAAGAATCTTAAGCGGGGATAGTGCGTTCTTTTGCCCAGTTCCTTAGCGCCATTATTTCTTCAGATTTTAAGATCGAAAGTGGTTTTGTAGAGTTAATTTGTTCGAGGATATGTTCGGTTGTAATTGTTTCTTTTTCACTTGAGGCCCTGTATAAAGCCGATATTATTGCCTGTTCAATTTCGGCACCGCTAAAATCAGCGGTTGATCCCGCCAATAATTTTGTATCAAAATCTTCCGGATCAAGGTCACGCCGCTGGAGATGAATTATAAAAAGTTCTTTTCTTGCCGGCGTATCCGGTAGATCAACAAAGAATATCTCATCGAAGCGGCCTTTTCTTAGGAATTCAGGAGGCAAGCGGTATATATCGTTTGCCGTAGAAGCAAGAAAACAGCCGGTATTACGTTCTTGCATCCAGGTCAAAAATGTTCCGAGGATCCTTTGAGAAACCCCTCCATCGACATCTCCCGCGGACGCGGCAAAGCCTTTTTCTATTTCATCAATCCATAAACACGCGGGGCATAGTTTCTCGACTATCTTAAGCGCTTTTCTTAAATTTTCTTCTGTTTCTCCGATATATTTACTGTAAAGCCTTGATAAATCCAGCCGGTATAATGGTAAATTGAGCTCGCGCGCTATAACCTTTACAGCCAGGCTTTTGCCGCAGCCTTGAACTCCCATGAGTAGTAACCCCTTGGGAACGGGAAGGGCAAAGTGGTTATTCGGGCTAAAGCTATCCTTACGTTCAAATAGCCAACGCTTGAGATTTTCAAAACCAGCGACGTTTTTTTTATCTTCTGTGAGATAAAATTCCAATAAGCCATCGTGGTCAAATACCTTTTTCTTATATGCTTCTATTACGTTCAAGTCGTTTATATTTAATATGTTATCTTCTACCACGCATTGATTGATCACATTCCGTATCTGTTGTGTCGATAATCCTTTTAACGCGTTGGCAATTTTCTTAAATTCATCTGAAGTGACACAAAGTTTTATCTCTTTTTTTGTCCTCTCGGTTTCTTCCACAGTTTCTTTGATCAATAATTCTATTTTTTCTTCAATAGGATAACCGCCGATTAAATGAGAAGAATCAGATTCTATATCTTTAGGGAGTTTATACTCCGCAGAAAGGATTATAACCGTATTTTTCGTATTTTTGATTTTATTGACGATATCCTTAAAGAGGCGCAAAGCCAGGGCATCGTCCAAATACTTATTGAAATCTTTTAAGACAAATAAACCAGGCGCCATTTCTCCGTCTTCTTTTGGTTTGAGAAGCTCTAAAATCATGCGCAACATTTTTACAGGTTCTTTTGTTTGATAATACGAGCCTTCTTTATTGTCTCTTCTGAGGCCGTCAGTCAGAGACCATTGGTAAAAACTAAGATTTAATTGCTCTGCTATCGCTTGTAGCTGTCTGATAGTATAGATTTCATCTATTGATTCGTAGAAAACTACGGGGTAATTCGATTTAATTAATAAATTAAGTTCTTCATTTACGCGCATGGTATTCCTTTTCTTTGGATAATGTTATTTTTATTGATTATATCATGCGGCTGGTCAAATGCAATAATCAAAACTGCCGTTATTGTTTGTAATTTTTCTTATTATACAAAGGCAAAGTAAGATGATATTAATTTTAATTAATTTAATGCATCTGAGTGTTATTTTGGGGAGAATTCCCATTGGAGGAAGAATGACGGTAATAAAAAGTATTTTTGTTTTTTTATTGTGTGTTTCTGTATTATCTACCCAGATGGGGTGTTCGATGGTTGTCCCGGGACGACAGCGTTTTAGCGTTACTGCTTCAGAAACAGACGCGAAAATCTATGTTAACGGTGATTATCTTGGCAATGGGAATGTTCAAACCAGGGTTTCTCGCAATCACGATGTGTCCGTCTTGGTAAAAAAAGAAGGGTTTAACCCGGTTTCAAAAAATATCGGTACTGAGTTTAGTGTAACCGGTGTTCTTGATGTTGTAGGAGGATTTCTTGTTTTATTTCCTTTGATGGGATTATTTTTTCCCGGAGCCAGGCAGTTGGAACAAACAAATGTTGCTGTCGTGCTTGAGAAAGCGGAATAAATTTTTATTGTAAGAAGAAAAAGGGGGTGTTTTTACGAAGGGGCACCTTCGGCGTTATAATATATTGTAGTTTATAAACTTAAGACGTTGATAAAATAGCTTGTCAAATTTTCCTCTTTTCTACTTTTTCTTGTATTCATAAGTAGAGAAGAGGGATTTTTTATGCCGAAAAAAGCCGGAATATAAGTAGCGTAAGGGTATTCTTATATTGTTACAAGTGGAAAAAGGTCAGGAAAAAACAGAAGTAGCCAATTTACTTTATTACTGTATAAACGTACAATATTGAATCAGTAAGGTCTATTGTAGAAGAAAACAGTTCTCGTTTTATATGTGGGTAGTGCAGAATCTAAAAAAGGAGGGCGTATGCTTAAAAGGATCTTCGTCTTGGTTTTATTGAGTTTAATGGTAATTCCTCGGTTCGCGAAAGCAGAAGAGATAAAACCTGTTCAGTTGTCGGTGTTTAAGCCTGTTCAGCTTGTGCCGGAAACGGATTCAATTAAAGGGGTGCGCCTCAGTTTGTTTTATACCGTGAATAAAGATGTTACCGGTTTGAGTTATGTTTTGTTTGGGTTAAATAAGGCGACAGGTGATGTAAAAGGCGTTGAGTTTGGGCTTGGGAACTGTGTTAAAGGTTCATTTCATGGCTGGCAGCCGGGTTTTTTAAGCTACACAGGCAAACGTTTTGTGGGTTGGCAGGGGGGATTGGGAGCTCTTACGGAAGGTGATTTTACGGGGTTGCAGTCCGGCGTCATTGTTTGGACGGAAGGTTTTTTTCATGGCGCGCAATTCGGTTTGGTGACTCACGCTATGGACAGATTCGTTGGCCTTCAAAGCGGCTTTGTGAATATCTCTAGAGGTGAGAGTTCCGGGGCGAATCTGGGAGTAGTAAATTACGCGGAAGTTTCGTTCAGGGGGTTTCAGGGCGGTTTGTTTAATTACGCGGCTGAAATGCGTGGTTTCCAACTTGGTTTTGTCAATGTGACAAAGTCTCTTAATGGGCTTCAGATAGGGCTTGGTAATTATAATGGGAATAAAAAGCCTTTTGAATTTCTGCCCATTGTAAATTGGTCATTCTAAAAAGTTGATTTTACGCAAAAGCCCCTGCCGTTAACGGCAGGGGTTTTTGTGTTATTTGTGGAGGCGCTATTTTGAAAAAAAAGAAAAATAAAGGCGTTGTCAAAGTAATAGATAAAATCAATTTTATCGGCAAGGTTTCCTCCTTTACTGCCTTGGGTGATCCGGGCTGTGACGGGCTTGGTGTTGAGATAATGGCCACTTTCGCGAAAGCGATGAGTTCCACGCAAACTGATTTTAAAATCATCCTGGGAGACCTTGTCCCTTTCGGGCTGGAAGATTTTTACAGGTATATTCATGGGATCATCAATAATATATCTGAAACTCCTGTTTACGCGTTATGCGGAAATCACGATACCGATTATTATATGGAATATTTTGGCCTGAAGAATTACATTTTAGTAAATAATGATCTCTTAATTGCCGTCCTCGATAATTCAAAAAGGATATTTGAAACTGAAACGCTTAACTTTCTTGATGAATCTCTTAAAGGGTATATGCGTAAAAACATATTAATATTATTCCACATCCCTCCTCCCAACAGTTTTGTCCCTAACAGCATGAAGAACGAAGAGTGGCAGAAGCTGAAAGTAATTATGGATCCTTACAAAGCGAGCATTAGATATATACTTTCAGGGCATGTGCATTCTTTTTTCTCGGAAGATGTGGATGGTTATAGAGTTATAGTATCCGCCGGCGGCGGGGCAAGGCTGGAATTTTTGGGGCGCCTCCCGGATAAGAAAAGCTCGTTTTATCACGTATTAAGATTTTATTTCGATAAGGATTCCGAACTTAAGTATGAATATGTGTCGCTCGCGGACAAATCTTACGGCCGCGAGATCAAAAACGAAAAGATCCGCAAATATCTTAATGAAGCTTTTCAAAAAGAGTCCGTGGCGCATATCCGGTATCAATTTTACGCGGATGACGCGCATGAAAAAGGATTTATCGGCATAGAAAAACTTTTTAAGGCGTTGTCGCAGTCAGCGTTCTATCACGCGAAGAATTATTTCAGTATTCTGAATAAACTTCAAGGCATTGGTTATAACCTAAAGGAAAGCCGGGCGATCGAGAAAGCGGATATAGAAGAACTTGTCTCTAAATATTTGCCGCATGCTGTTAAAGCCGTTTTGCCTCTTTCTCAGTATGCTTTTAGTGAAGCGTTTGGCGCGAAAAATAATTACTCCGGACTTCTGCCGGAAGCGATCCGGGCTTATAATAAAGGAGAGGATATAGGGCTGCATACTTATTATGTATGCACAACTTGCGGCAACACCGGACGCTTGGAGAATGAATTGGAGCATTGCCCCATCTGCGGCGCGCCTCTGGACAAAATCATTAAAATGTAAATAATGAAGGTGAAAACAAAAAATAATAATATTACTTCTAAAGAACTGGGCATCGATCTTAAATCCGGAAAAGAAGAGGAGCTCTTTAAATGGTTTCTGGCCTGTTTATTATTTGGTAAGCCGATACAGCAGGCAGTGGCGAAAAGGGCATATTTTGAGTTTATAAAGGAAAAGATATTGTCTCCGGAAAAAATCTTAGCGACAGGGTGGAATAAATTGGTAAAAATATTGGATAAAGGCCATTACGTAAGATACGATTTTTCTACCGCGACGAAGTTATTGGTGGTTTTTAAAGAGCTTAAAACAAGATATGAGTCGATAGGTGAAATCTTGAGGCGGGCAAGGAATCTCAGTGATTTAGGGGCGAGGCTTCAGGAATTTAGTGGAGTTGGCCCGGTGACTGCTAGGATCTTCTTGTCAGGCTTTTCTGAAAGCCGGCTTCGACAACTCCGGCAATAGGTAATAGGAGATAAATTTGTCGGGAAAGATTTTGCTTATACTGGTTATAGTAATGATGAGTATGGAGGGCTTAGATATGGCAAACGATAAAGAAATTATATTGCCGGGGCCGATAACTAAGGGGAATGTTTCTTTAGAGGAAGCGATTTTTAAAAGGCATTCGCGAAGGGAATTTAAAAGAAAAGATTTGAGCCTGGAGCAGGTTGGCCAATTGCTTTGGGCAGCGCAGGGGATAACCGCAAAGCAGGGAGGTTTTAATTTTCGCGCTGTTCCTTCCGCCGGGGCGCTCTATCCGCTGGAGTTATACGCTTTGACTAAAAACGGTTTGTACCATTATATTCCCGAAGGCCATAAGCTGGAAAATCTCCTGGATAAGGATTTAAGAGCTGTCCTGGCTAGGGCCGCTTTGGGCCAGGGGGCGGTGGCTCAAGGTGCTTTGGATATTGTTATTTGCGCGGTATATGAGCGTGTTATCTTAAAATATGGCCAGCGGGGAACGCGCTACGCGCATATTGAGGCCGGCCACGCTGCCCAGAATATTCATTTGCAGGCAGCGGCTTTAGGCTTGGGCTCGGTTCCTATCGGTGCTTTTAACGATGACGCGGTAAAAAAGTGCTTATTGTTGCCAGCTGCTTGCGAGCCCTTATATATTATTCCTGTCGGTTATTCAGAATAAAATAATAAAGAAGTATTTTTCTTGTTATGCGATGGGATGGGAAGATGATATAATATCCCGGTTGGCCACAATGTATCCAGGGAACGCCTTTTAAATTTAAAAATTTATAACTGTATATCAATAGAGGAGGATAAACTTGCCGTTAAAGATTTGCGTCTTGAAAAGTGGGAGCTCGGGTAATTGTACCGCCATATGGACCGGGCGGAGCGCTATATTAGTTGATTGCGGCGGGAGAACATCAGCGGATAATTTTTGCCAAATGTTAAACGCGATTGATTTACAGCCCGCAAGGATCAATGGCATAGTTGTTACTCATGGGCATGGGGATCATGTTAATTTAGATACATTCAAAATCGCGAAAAAGTTTGCTATTCCGGTTTATATTCATAAGAAAACTTTTTTAAATGGCAATGGCTGTAAATCAGATTGCCCGCAAGAGCTTATACAACATCATAATGCTCGGATGTTTTCAGTAAAAGAATTTAAAATTACGCCATTCAGATCAGCGCATAAAGGCGGCAACGTGGGGCAACCGCATGGTTTTTGTATAGAATATGAGCAGGCGAATGAAATGTATAAAATCGGGTATTTAACAGATACAAGCCAGGTTTCCGGGAAAATGATCGCAGTTCTAAGTGATTCTCATTGTTTGGTTATTGAAGCAAATCATGATTTAGAAATGGTAGAAAATCACCCGCCACCTCACGTAAACTGGAAACAACATCTTAGCAACGAGGCAACGGCTGAAGCCATAGCTAAAATTTTGAAGAATTCGGCTAATAATATCCCGAAGTATATTTTTCTCGCGCATTTAAGCCGCGATAACAATACCCCCGAAGCCGCATTAAGGAAAATTACGAAACGAATACTGGAAGACGGGTATAGCGAAATTAGCGTGCTGCTTACCGACCAGGTTAAGAAAAGTCAAATTAAAAGATTGTTTTAAGGTTTCTGTATTTTTTAGAAAAAAGGTTAGGCTATGTTGGTGAAAAACAAATCATTCTTGATTGTCCTGATGTTGATTGCCGGAATGTTTATCTGATTGGGAAGCGTTTAATGAAAAAATTTTACTTAGTTTTCTATCAACTTACGATAAAAAATGGGTAAAGAATAAAAAGGATTTTAGTCTGCTTTGTAGCTACAACAGGTTAATGAAATTGGAACTTTTAGGGCTAAATGAAATTATACTTGAATCAGAAGATATTGCTGTGCAAGAAAGAATCGATGGGTTGATACGTTATTATCTCAAGAAAGTATCATCAAGTGGCAATGAAGGTGAAATAAATTTGTATCAAGATGTAAATGATGGCCGCGTTTGGGAATTTTATTATCTCGAAGGGCAAAAATAAAAAATTCACTTTTTGATTTAAAATTATACACGGTGAAGTTTTTAAATGGGATAAGCCGAAGATAGATAAGTGCTTATAAATTAAGCAGTTGTAAATGGTTTATTTTATCCTAAGCAGGAAAGTTAAATGATGGGAAAAAATTCTAAAGAATATGAAATTGGTGATGCTGCCATCGATAGTTTAATAAATGAACTTGCCAAGAAAACCGGTTTTGGTGAAACCGAATATTTATTGCGTGAAATATTGACGACGGCTGTTAAGCTGGGAAAAGAGTCCGGAGATAGGGGAGATCTTAAGCTTGTAAATAATACACTTAAGGAATTGCGCTATTCATTTAAAGTATTTTCTCCTTATCGGCAGGTAAAGAAGGCCATAATTTTTGGGTCAGCGAGATCTAAAAATACTTCTGCCGAATATCTGATGGCTGAGGAGTTTGCAAGAAAGCTAACGGGAAAAGGCTACATGATTATAACCGGAGGCGGCCCCGGAGTCATGGAGGCCGGCAATAAGGGCGCTAAAGCGGGGCAAGACTTCGCGTTAAATATACGTCTTCCTTTTGAACAAAAGGCCAATCCCTACATACAAGAAAAAGATAGAATAATCAACTTTAAATATTTTTTTACCAGAAAGTTGGTTTTTATAAAAGAATCTGACGCGACCGCTCTTTTCCCGGGTGGATTCGGCACCCAGGATGAGGGGTTTGAAATGCTTACTTTAATCCAGACCGGTAAATCCAGGCCCCGGCCAATAGTTTTAATGGAGCCGAAAGGTTCGACGTATTGGGCTCAGTGGATGCGTTTTGTAAATCAGCAGTTAGTTAAAAAAGGATATGTTAAAAAGGAAGACCTTGGACTTTTTCGTATTGTAAAAACCGTTGCCGCGGGAATTAAATATATAGAAGATTTTTATAAGGTATATCATTCAATAAGATATGTTTCAGGCTTGACGGTGCTAAGGCTGAATAAGGAGATTTCCGATAAGACGTTAAAGCTTATAAATAAAAAATTTAAAGACATTTTAACAAACGGCGAAATTAAAGTTTCCCCTCCAACGGATAAAGAAATCCAGGAAGGAGAATACCTTGGTTTGCCCAGGCTAGTGATGAATTACAACATGCGCGCTTATGGCAGGCTCTGCGAGATGATTCGTGTTATTAATAGAGATCAAACTATTTAGCGGGTTTGAAAAATTTAACAGAGACACATTGCGCGGTTTTGCTTGAAACAATAGCTTTAGTAGGATATACTTGTATTAGAGGGTGGTTAATAGAGGTGAGGAATGGCAACCATCTTCTACGCAAGAGTGGGGTCGTCAGGTTGAAACGGTAAGCCTCCAACTCTTGCTTCTTTTTTATTAACCCCTGCCCTGAAAAATTTAATTCCAGGAAGAAAACTATATTAAAAATGAGTAAACAGGAAGACCTTGATTTTGAGATATCTTTTTTCGAGAATATTCTTAAAAGTAACCCTAATTTTATTGAAGCGCTAATTGCCTTAGGCGATGACTACACTAAAAGCGGCCGCTATGAAGAGGGGCTTAAGATTGATCAAAGGTTGGCGCGGTTAAGAGCAGAAGACCCTGTTGTGCATTACAATCTTGCCTGCAGCTATTCATTGCTTAAAATGGCTGATCAAAGCCTGGCGGCGCTTAAAAAAGCGATTCAATTAGGTTATCGCGAATTCAGTTATATGCAAAAAGACCCTGACCTGGATTTTATCAGAAAAGACCCCCGCTTTAAAAAATTACTGTCATCATTAAAATAGCGGGTTCTTTCTTAATAAGTTTCTTACCCAAATAACCTAATATCTCTTGACTAATAATAAGTATTGCCCTAGGCTAAGAAGCAATGGTTTTAATAATTGACTGGAAGGGAGGTGATTTGTTTGGCAAAAGTAAAATGTTCTGCTAAAACACAAGAAGGTAAGGCGTGTAAAAATTTTGCATCCGGGAAATCAAAGCGTTGCGCGTCACACAAGAAATAATGATCGATTAAAGAGGAATTTAATGTTTGTTCATTATTAGCCCGTGGGCAAACATTAAATTTTTTGTTTTCCAATACTTCTGAAAAAGGCCGCATAGATTAATTTTTTAATAGACATGAAAACAAAATTTATTGAGCTTAAAAAAATATTTGATACGCTGCATGGCCCTAACGGATGCCTTTGGGATAAAAAACAAACGCATAAGACGCTTATCCCTTATCTTCGAGAGGAATCCGCTGAATTTATTGCCGCGATAAAAAATAATAATCTTGAGAATATGAAAGAGGAACTTGGCGATATTTTGCTTCAGGTGATGTTTCATTCAAAGATCGCCTCAAAGGAAAACAGGTTTACCGTGGAAGATGTAATTGATACGCTGATAAAAAAATTAAAAAGGCGCCATCCGCATGTGTTTGGCAATGTTAAAGTAAAATCTACCCGCCAGATCAAGGCAAATTGGGACAGGATCAAAGCCTTGGAAAAAAAGAAATAAAGTAAGGCAATTCTATATGGAAACATTTCCGTTGAAAGATATTGATATCGCCAAAAAACTTGCTGTGCATGTTAAAAAACTGCGGCAGTGCCGGTTGTGCCCGCGGATGTATCCGCCGGTGGTCAGCGGCGGGCCGGTAGTGAGTAAGGTTTTGTTGGTGGGGCAGGCGCCTGGTGATAAGGAACCGAAATTAGGGCGGCCGTTTGCCTGGACCGCGGGCAAGACGCTTTTTCGTTGGTTTAATGAAGCCGTGGGAATGAGTGAAGAACAATTTCGCTCTTCTATCTATATGGCGGCAGTATGCCGGTGTTTTCCCGGAAAAAATCCTGCGGGCGGGGACCGGGTGCCGGCACCCGGGGAAGTGTTTAATTGCGGCGCCTGGCTTGATCGCGAATTAAAAATCCTGCGGCCGGCTTTGGTTATACCTGTCGGCAAACTGGCTATTGAACAGTTTATTCCTTTGCAAAAACTTGATCAGCTTATCGGCCGTAAGTTTAAAGTAACACGCGATGGGCATTGTTTTGAACTTATTCCTTTGCCGCATCCTTCAGGTGCCTCACCCTGGCATCGCAAAGAGCCGGGAAAAAGTTTGCTCAAGCGGGCTCTGAGGCTTATTGTCAAACATCCGGCGTTTAATTTTAACGATTAAGGCGGTAAATATGGATTTTCAACTAAAAACCGAGTTTATTGAGCTGGATAATCTGCTCAAGGCGCTGCATCTTGCGGCAAACGCGGCCCAGGCAAGGCAATGCATACAGTCGAGTTCGGTCAAGGTTAATGGGCAAGTTGAAACCCGCGTTCGCCGAAAGCTGCGTGCCGGAGATTCAGTTGAATTTGCCCGGCAGTTGATCAATATTGTGGCGTAATCTTGCGCGCAAATATTTCCAATGTGGTAAATCAAAGTTAATTTAGTGCTATTAATTATTATATGAATAATAATATTGGATATGATTTAGGCCCGCAACCGATAGCTAAGCTTATGGCCGAACACGGGTTTAAGCCCAATGATCTGGTCAGCAATTCAACGGAGCAGCTTACGCATAAAATGGTCAGCAGAGCGGTCAAGGGCAGGCGGCTGACGCCGAATATACAGCGCAAGGTTTTAAACGCGTTAAACAAAGCCGCGGGCATTCAGTACCAGCTTAAAGATCTGTTTAACTATTGAGCAGTAAAATATGAATATTATAATCCATCGCGGCGCGAAAGAAACCGGACACAGTTGTGTTGAAGTGAGATCTCTAAATAACCGGATTTTGGTTGATTTCGGTATCCCTTTAGTTATCGGCGACTTCCAATTTTTCGATTCGAAGCAGCTTGAAGAAAAATCTATTCAGGAACTTAGGGCGCAAGGGGTACTTCCCGATATAAACGGCCTTTATAAAGATGGGCAAAAAAGTATAGACGCGATATTAATTTCTCATTCTTATCCGGGCCACTACGGTTTTCTGCGGTACGTAAATCCTGAAATACCGATTTACCTGAGCCAGGGGGCGAGCTTACTTATTGAAGCATTCAATAGCTTTATTTCGACAAAAGTGCCCAGGTTAAATATGCGAATAATTAAACCTAAAAAGCAATTTAGCATAGGTGGTTTTACCATCGCGCCGTTTGCAGTTGATCCTTGCGCCTTTGACGCGCTTGCTTTCCTGATCGAGGCGGAAGGTAAAAGGCTTTTTTATTCCGGTGATTTCAGGGCTCATCGTAGAAAAGCTGAGCTATTTAAACAGTTAGTTGAGAAGCCGCCTCAGAATATTGATTGTTTACTTATGGATGGGGCAGCGTTTGATAGAGAAGACGCAGAATATAAAACTGAGGTAGAAGTCGAAAAACGGCTTGAGGAGATTTTAAATCAGAGAAAAAATATGACTTTTTTATTTGTTTCGTCTCAAAATATCGAACGGATAGTTTCAGCATATAAGGCTTGTCTTAATACAGGTTCAATTTTTGTTATTGATATTTATACAGCTTTTGTTTTGGACAAACTGAGAAAAGTTTTTAAGCGGATCCCCCAATTTAACTGGAAGAATTTGAGGATAAAATTTCAGAAAAATCAAGCTGAGGCATTGGCAGCTGCAGGTTATCGTGATCTGCTTTATGTGTATAATAAAAGAAAAATAGATGTGTTTGAAATAAGCCGGAATAAACAGAGAATTCTTATGCTTGCGAGCGATAATTCAGTTTTTCCTGTGATTTTAAAAGATATTAAAGATGTAGCCGGTGCTACGATAGCCTACTCTATGTGGGAAGGATATCTTTCTGAGCAGTTCGGGGTTTTTTGTGGAGAAAAAGGGCTTATTCTAGAATATATTCATACAAGCGGATATCCTAATCCGGAAGATTTGCAGGCTTTTGCCTCAGCAATAAAACCTAAAACTTTAGCCTCCATTCATACTTTTGACGCGCAAAAATATCCGCTATTATTTAATAATGTTAAAATATTAAGTAATGGAGAAGCTTTTGATATTTAAGGATGGTAACGCGTTTACCAATAACCGGTTTTTTTTAATCTGTTCTATAGGATCTGGAAAAGTAAAGAAATCTTGTCCTGAATAAGAATGAATCATTATGGCCCTTATATTTTTCCGATAAATTTAATTTTTTTCTGATAATGCAAGCTGTGGTTTGAAGCCGACTAAATGGCGCCTGTAGAAATTACGTGGATAAAATGCGGTATATATGTTAAACTTTTATTAAATAGGCAAAGAATCATTTTTTGAAAAGATTCTAATTACTATAAAAGACGATGGCTGATATAAAGATGGAAAGAGAATTAAATCGCCTGAAGCAAGAAATCCTGAGGCAGATCATGGAAAAAGGCTATCAATACGGGATAGATCCTTCTAACCTTGACGAAATCAATTTCAGCCGGAGGATCGAATTGATATTAAGGCCTATTTTAATGGAAAATAGGGATATGTTGTTGAATCGCCGGGAGCAGGAAAGAATTTTTGGAGAGATTGTGTCCGAGCTTCTGGGCTTGGGGCCGATAGACCAGTTGTTAAAAGACCCGACCATCACTGAAATTATGGTTAACGGGCCAAAACAGGTTTATATTGAACGTGACGGTATGATCGAAACTACGAATATAACTTTTAGGGATGAGCAGCATTTAATGTATTATATAGAAAAGATAGTTTCTCCTGTAGGTAGAAGTGTTAATGAATTTGAACCTTATATTGATGTAAGGCTCAAAGACGGCTCGCGCGTAAATGTAGTGCGTTCTCCGATAACCGCTAAAGGGCCGTTAATAACTATCAGAAAATTTTCCGGCCGGGTTTTGAAGATGGAAGACTTGATTAATTATAAGGCTTTAACTCCAATGGCTGCGGATTTCCTGAAGGCTTGCGCGATCTCCAGGCTGAATACTTTGATTTCAGCCGGTTCTAACTGTGGGAAAACCACCCTTCTGAATGTCCTGGCATCTTTTATTCCGGAAGGGGAAAGGGTTATTACTATTGAGGATACCCGGGAATTGCATATTGACCGGGCCCACACGATATTCCTGGAAACAAGGTCACCCAATATGGAAGGCAAGGGAGAAATTACGATCAGGGACCTGGTCAGGAATTCTTTGCATATGCGCCCGGATAGAATAATTATTGGAGAGGTCAGGTCTTCGGAAGTGCTGGATATGATCCAGGCTATGAATACCGGGCATGAGGGTTCAATGACCACGTTTCACGCTAATTCTCCCCTGGATGCTATGGATAGGCTGGAAGTGTTAGCGCTGATGGGCAGCCACAATATATCCAGCGAAGTTGCCAAAAGGCAGATCATAACCGCTATTGACCTTGTTGTTCAGTTAGCTAGATTTGCCGACGGTACGCGCAGGATCATTGAAATTGCTGAAGTTATAAAATGTAAAGAATATAAAACTCAGGACCTTTTTGTTTACGATGAAGACTCAGGCGTTTTAAAGTTGACCGGCAATATCCCCACGTTTTATCCTATGCTGAAGAAAAAAGCTAATTATTCCGCGCGGGAATTCGAGAAATAATGAAATTATGTAAACCGTCTATGGTTTATAATATCCATGAGCTCTAACGATTTTAATTCCCGTTTAGTCTATTCTACTTTATACGGCTCAATTTGCTCGGGGTGCGCGCAGCCGGTTAAAAACTGTGTATGCCGCGAAATAAAGAAGGCGGCTGTGATTAACACTTATGGTGTCGCGCGATTAAGCTATGAGGCCAAAGGCCGTAAAGGTAAAGGAATGACGCTTATTACAGGATTATCTTTGAGTGAGGCAGGTTTATTGGCCTTAGCTAAGAAATTAAAACAGTGTTTTGGTACGGGTGGCTCAATGAAAGATTATGCTATTGAGTTGCAAGGTGATCATCGGCAACAAGCAGCGCGGGGAATTACGCGGGATGGGCTATTGCGTTAAATAAAAAGGAAAAATCGGGGGTATTTTTTTTCTAAATGTGGTTAAAATCATAAACTTCTTCCCAGTGAGCGACGGCAGCGCTGCCGAAATCTCCCGGGGGTGTTCCTCCTTCAGTTTTATATCGGTCTTCGTAGTTAAATTGGAATAAGGGAGCGGTAGCTCTGTAAACGCTTCCCCAACCTTTATTAGCTCCGTAATCATAATCAAAATCAGGGATATCTCTATATTCCGACCAGGGGTTTTCCAATTCAATAAATGAGCCCAAGACTGTTAATGTTGTATTATCTTCATCCCATCTTTCTAAAGACTGAGGATAAGGATTTTCAAACGCGGCAATAGCCACATTATAAGTAGTATCTTTAACCGCTCTGTTAGGCATTAAACCGTCGTTATCAACTACATAATATTCTTCTCCAGAATTCCGTAAAGTTAACTGTTGCGAGCCCGTTAAATTACTTTTTATCCAACTTGAAGTAAGCTCTCCTGCCGGATATGCCGGTAGTTCCGATGGGTAACGGGATCCTGAACAGTATTGGTTCAAAAACTCTTGATTTTCCAGAGAATACGGATATTCTTTAAACATCCGGGGCAGCGGAAGAACTTGCGGGTCATTAAAATCTTCGGATAAGGTATAAACTAAGCTATTTGTAATAACAGCTGATGGCTGCCATGCCGCGTCCGTATTATAATTTCCTTTAAGATAAATGTTGTATGGTGAAACTACAGTTAATCCTTTTTCCGGTAACTTGGCAGCGTTAACTAAGCGGATATTTTTATGATCCACATATATAATGCTATTATTTAATTTTTGATTCGCTGGGCTATCAACCAACTTACTGATATCAAATTGCAGAATATTTTCTTTAACCGGCTGGCCGCCCGTGTCTAAGCGAATATGCGAAACATTGAAAAATTGCACGTTGTCTTCTATCCAGGAGGGCAGCGTTGGCTGCAAAACACCGTTTAAATAAACTTCTAAGCCGCCCGATCCGTCATCGCCAATGTATAGTCCGTTATCTTTGGCTAACGCGGGATAATTTTTATTGACATTTATTGGAGTAAGATACCTGCCTCCGGAATTCTTGTCTGTTATTATGCTGTCTAAATTATTGTCTTTAAGCAAAGCCGCCCAATCTTCGGCCTGATATTGGGAATTAGTATATTTAACCGGTATTGATTCTATGCCGGCTCCACGGTCACCATTGCCATATACTTTATCGTCCCACCACTCGGGGTTTACATTAGTAGGGTTAGCTCCATAAATTTTAGTCCAGTAATCATTGGCATCCGCGGCCCCTACTCTATCTAATTCTGCCTGCGGCACTATAACGGTTACCGGTAACTCGGGTTTACCCAAAGGGTTACTGTCCGCGTCTAAACCAGAATATTTATCCCACTGCCATTCTGTATCTAATTCTTTAGGAATAGTAATACCATTTATTTTTGCGTCGCCATGGAAATATTTATCCTTATTATTCCTTAAGTCCACATATCCCGACGGATTTGAATTATATTGAATATACGGCAAATAGTAATCATAAGGAGGGTATGCCGCTTTATACATGTGCGCAAAACCATCTCTTGTGCCGTCATTATCATCTAATTGGTAGGGAGGAATATATTGCCAGCGTTTATGGGAAAAATATCCGGAAGCGCTGATTTCTTTAAGATCTGTGAATCTAGCGCCATTTGCTAGTTTTATGTTCCCATTCACATGTATGCAGCCGGTTCCTTTACCGTCGTAAGAATCATAAAAACTCGTATCATCAGGGAAAAACATAAGAAACCTATATAACGATTCATAAGCCAGCCTATTCTTGATGATATGGGAACTATCTCCTTTAGTAGACTTACCGCGGGAAAGTAAGATATTTTCAACAGGGTGGGCGGGATCGGCGTAAACTTTTACCTCTACCGTGTCCTGTGGAATGGCTATTTCATAGCAGCCGGTTATTTGATTAATACTTGCGCCGGCATAACTTACTGTGGGAGGTGAAGGCTTAGGAACTAAATCGTTAATCTTGCCATCATTATCTGAATCTGTGGCCGCTATTTCATGCGTGATAAAATTCCAACTGTGGTTTTTCGCTTCCGCATATACGAATTCCGCGCCCAATTCTGCCGCGTAAAATGCCTTTAAAGAATTATTTTGCCTTTGCACAGCCTGGCTTTGCACAATAGAGCTTGTTACATAAGAGCCCGATAAAACAATAAGGACTCCAGCCATCATAAAGGCGCTGATAAGAAGTATTCCTTTATTATTGTTTAGATTCGGCATTTTTCCCCTTGTTTACCTGAAAGGATCATAATTTTACGGTTATCCTTTAAGGGATCTCTTGCTACAATAAGTATATCATAAAGAATCGGCTTTTTACAATAATTGATAAATGTTAATTCCGGAAGGTTACTTTGGAAGACAAGGACTGAGTAAGGCATTTGCCCCCTATAGCGTTCTTTTGAGCAGTTAAAGTGATAGTTAATAAATTAACGTCTAAAGAAAATTCAAGGCTTTGTATATCTACAGCTAAGACTTTTTGGCTGATAAGAGTATCAGAAGCGTTTAAAACTTTTCTTACAACTTGTTTGTTAGCAACAGTATAGCTAATCTTGTAATCTTCAACTCCTTCTGCGCCCCAGATAATCTGGCCTTTGTCATCTATATAATCATATCTTATAGGCAGCTTAAAAGTAATGGTGGTATTGGCATCGCTAAAAGCTATTCTTCCCGCGTTCGTTTTGTGAAGTTCTTTTGCCATTTTACCTAATCCTTGCCTTGCCTGATTCTCAACTGTTTGTTGCGTCGAACCGGAATTAAACGAATTATTACCCATATTCAGCACATCAAATATGGCATTAAATAAAAGGCTGACAATAGCTAATACAATCAGCATTTCTATTAAAGTGTATCCTTTTTTTTTCATTTTTTACAACTTATAGCGGTGATTAATTCCACAGGGGATTCTATTGTCCCATCTGCGTCTAAATCACTAAAAACTAAATTATCCGCTCCGTCAATTTTTGCTTCTCCTATGATACGGCCGCCTTTTTGCCTCCAACATACCACTACGCGAACCATGACCAGGTTTAAATTGTCGGGGTCGTTAACATCGGTAACATAATTTGCCTCTGTCATTATTTTACCGTTTATTGAGGGTAGGTCTAAAATCTCTCCATCGTAGTTAACCACAATGTTTTCAAAATTATCAATATACATGTCGTCATTAAGGTCGGAAACAAGATTTTTTATTTCCTCTAATTTTGCCTGCGCCTCATTTAAAGCAATAGTAGTTTTACGTGAAGTTTCCTGAAGGTTAAAGCAATATAAGTATACGTTTATAACGCTCATAAATAAACCTAATAATAACCCCATGCATAACAAAACTTCTACTAATGTAAAACCCGTTACTGAATTGCGTTGTTTTTTATAAGCAGCAGGCTTCGGTAACTGGTTAAACAGGTTATCTTTTTTCATATTTAAATTTAGCAATCTCGGTTGTATTTTTTTCTATTCTGTTTGTGTTTATTTATCTTACAATAAGATTATATCATAAAATCAGAGAGTAATCATATGCAATTTGTTGAATTCAAGATCGCTGGCAATGATTCCTGTCCCTGATATAATTGAGATCGGCGGTAAATCTTGTATTGCTCCTGTGGCTTTTCGCGTATCCATGATGGCTCCTCTTACTTTGCCTTTGTATCCGGCAACCGCGCAATCTCCCGATAAATGCAAGGTGCGCGCCATGCCTGCCGCGGCAACAATAAGTGAAGAGGACAATAGGTATGATGTAACTAATTTGCCGCACGGCAATGAAGTTTACGAAGTTCTATAGGATTCCGGCGGCATAACACTTAATTCTAGCGCTGTCGGTATCGGCGAGGCTTGCGGGGAATTCATTTTATGGATTTTTCTTGACAGGTGAACGGATGTTCACTATAATGTAAGCGCGATGGATAAAGATAAGCTTAAGCAATATAGCAAGCAATTAAATAATTTCTACCTTAGTGCCAAAAGGATGCCTTCTTATTCAGAAATGTTAAAGCTGTTTAGGGTAAGTTCTAAGAACGCCGTTTTTAAACGGATTGGGCGGCTTGTTAAAGAAGGGTTGATAGAGAAGGATGCCACGGGAAGAATTATTCCTGAGCGGGTTCAGAAGCCGGTGCGCCTTTTGGGGTTTATTAAGGCAGGTTTCCCCAGCCCGGCGGAAGAAGAAACAACCGATTTGATGAGTTTAGATGAATATCTGATCTCTAATCCTCAGGCAACCTTTTTGCTCAAGGTAGACGGAGATTCGATGATTGACGCGGGTATTCATCCGGGGGACCTTGTTTTGATACAAAAAAATCTTACTCCTAAACATGGCGATATTGTTGTTGCTTGTATAGATAATGAATGGACTTTAAAATATTTTGAAAAACATAAAGGCAAGGTTACGCTTAGGGCCGCGAATAAGAAATACCCTCCCATAGAACCTGAACAAGAGCTTGTTATCTCTGGTGTTGTGATTGCCGATGTGCGCAAATATAAATGAAAACCCAAATTTTATCATGCTGGCTTCCTATCCGCGGGCAATAGCTCACATAGACTGTGATGCTTTCTTTACTTCTTGTGAACAGGCGCGTAATCCCCGGCTGAAAGGAGCGCCTATCGCGACAGGAGAAGAGCGTGGAATAGTTTCTTGCCCCAGCTATGAGGCTAAGGCCGCGGGTGTGGCGCGCGGTATGCGGTTGCAAGAAGCAAGAAAGGCCTGCCCTAAACTTATAACGCTGCCCAGTGATTACGAGTTATATAGTATTTATTCTGAACGTATATTTTCAATAATTCGCCAATTTACGCCTGATGTTGAAGAATATTCTATTGATGAGGCTTTTTGCGATTTAACGGGTTTACGCAGGATATACCACTGTTCCTATCCAGAGATAGCTTTTAGGATTAAACAGGAGATACAAAAGGCTCTAGGTATAATAGTTTCAGTGGGTTTGAGTCTTTCTAAAACCCTTGCCAAGATTTGTTCCAAGCAGAATAAGCCCGATGGCTTTTTGGCTGTGCCGGGAAACGAACTGCATGAATTTCTTCCTAAAATAGCCCTGGAACGTGTTTGCGGCTTCGGCACTAACACGGTATCTTTGCTTGCCAAATGCGGCGTGAAGAATGTTTTTGATTATATTCAAAAGCCAAAGTTATTTGCTGAAAAACTGTTAGGTAAGGCCGGCATGGAATTGTGGCTTGAGTTGAGGGGGGAATATGTATATAATGTGTCTATTGAGCAGAAAAGAAAATATCTTACTGTTAGTAAAACTAAAACCTTTATGCCTCCATCAAAGAATAGAGAGTTTGTAAAAGGCCAGCTTATCAGGAACCTGGAGTCAGCCTGCATAAAGCTCCGGAGGCATAATCTTAGCGCGAGGAATTTAACGGTTTATCTGCGTAAAACTGATTTTACCGGTTTAGGCGCGGATGGGCGTATTAATAGGCATTCATCGTCTATCCTTGATTTCACAAATGCCTGCGCCGAGATTTTTTGCCGGATTTTTGAAGAACATTGCGTTTATAGAGCGACAGGAGTTATCTTTTCGGATATAGTCCCTGAAGGCGGGGACTCAAACGATCTTTTTGAAGATCCCATTAAAATAGAAAGAATACGTCAAGTAAGCACGGCTATTGATGAAATAAATTCTGTTTACGGCAAGCATACGCTGCATGTGGCGTCTTCACATATCATTAATAATAAAGGAAGCCATTCCCGTAATTGTATTACCTGGCGCAAAAAGGAGCTTCTGAAGGGAGAGACATTCAGAAAAAGGTTGGGTATTCCTTTACTTAATCTGAATAAATGAAGAAAACCCCTACAAGAAGAATTATTGTTCAGCTAGCTGCGTATGATATAATTATATCATATGTTTTTGGCACATTTTCTGTAAGTTAAGAAGAATAAAAAAATAATAAGGATTATTTTAAAAAATGCATCAATTTGGCTTATCAACAAAAATTGCGTTATTTTGTGTTTTTTCCGTATTTTGTGTTTATTTAGTTGAGTCTCTTATTATTGATTTTGTGCCCGCCGTATATGATAATAAAGGTAATCTTATAGCTGAAGTTGGTATGACAAGAAATGAAATTATATCAAATATAGGAAAGCATTATGTTAAAGATGAGCTGTGGAACTCTGATAGGTGTCTTTGTTATCCGGTATCATTTCAAGATAAAATCAAAACAAGTTATTGGAGGAGAGAGTTGCCTGGTAATTATTTAAAGATAATGTTTAATGGAGAAAGAGTTGAAGAACTTTATTTTTGGGGCCACTTTAGAGGCGCGACATGCGCCCCGCATCCTCCTTTGGCTATTAAAATTCAAAAAAGTCCTTATAGATAAAATTGTACGTATGGTCAATAGTCGTAAAATAGTTTATCGGTAAAGCGATAGAAATAATATTTAATAATGGAATAAGTATGACAATTGCATTATACCCATAGCATAATTTCTTAATTTATGAATTTAATTGATTTCGGTTTTCAAAATTCCAATCTTCTCCAGCATATGCCGCTGTTTGACGAGATTTTGTCTCTGGGGCTTAATGAGGCAAAAGTCCGTCAATATAAAGCGGTGCGAGAAAATCAAGCTTGTCTTATTCTGACATTGAACTTTATTCGAAAAGATGAATTGATATTATGGGACGCGGTAGAAGATTTCATAAAACGCAGTACGATCAATGCCACATCCGGCGTTCATGGGGGGTATATTTTTGATCTTTTAACTATTGATATTCATAAAGAAATCAGCACATTTAATCATTCTGAGCTCTCTACAGTTATTATGAATGTGGCCCGTAAATTAACCCCTGGGGGAATTAAGATGATCAAATATTCTTCCCTCTACGCGCTCCTTCAAAAAACGATCGATGTGGATTGGGGCAAAATTACTTTTAAATCCGCTGTGAACGTGTTTAAAGACAGTCCGGATTATTTAGACCTTCTTATTAAGCAGCTTTTGAAGGATTTCCGGTTCCCACGTGAACCGGTAATTCTTATATTAAACGATCTCAGCCAGAATCCTATTTTTGACCCGCAAAATGAAACGCAGCAATCAAGAATAAGAAAAGTTATAGCTGCGCTTATTCCTAATTCAATCGAATTTATTCCTGAAGTTTATATCCAGGATAAGAATGGAGCCAGAGAGCTCCTCGGTAACATATAGAAAAGTTTGGTTTGTTCAGTAATTTTCTGAAATCACTTCTTATTGTGTATAGTTCGGTTCAGCGTATTCTACGGCGGGATTTTTTCTGTAATCACTTGCCATAAGCAGTATGTCTGTTTCTTCCGGTATAGTTTGAACGAAGACATTCTCCATATTAAGCGTGTTTGTATCCGGGGAAGGCGTTTCTTCTTTTTTATCCGGGGGGATTTCTTCTGTGAAAGCTATCCTTTCAGTTATGTCTCTTTTTTCCTGCTCGATTTTAGCTATATAGTCTTTGTATTCAGCCGAATCTTTCTCTAATTGCCAATACCACTTGTCGTGTTTTGCGTTTAGCTCACCTAATTTTTGTTTAAGCTGCGTTAGCGTATCTCTAACAGGTGGTGCTTCATTTAAAACCTTTTCTGCGGAGATAACATTGTATTTTTCGGCTAATTCTTGAATATCAGTTAATGTGCAGCCGTTCTTTAGTTTTACGATGAGTTGTCCTTTGATATATTCTACAGGTTTTGATGCGTCGCTGGTTTCTTCCGGAAGAGCATATTCTGCGGTCATATTCACGGGATCGATTCCGAAGGATTCCTGCTCGTTCAATAGCTCTTCTTCCGCCGCTACGTTGTTAGTTATACCTAATACGATAATCAATCCAATTATAGTTATATATACGCTATAGATTGGTCTTTTCATTTTAGCCTTCTTTTACCCCTTTATTTCAATTCCACATCATCCACCCAAATTGTTCCCCGGCCGAAGAGCCTGAATTCTAACCTTATATATTTTGTTTTAGCAGGGGCTGTCGCAGAAACCGTAAGCTTAGCCCAATCTGTTGTTCCGCTTACTTTATTTGATTGATATGTCTTGCCCAGATATGCAAAATTAGCATCCCAAAAATTGATATCCAACTCTCCATATTGGCTGACATTATTTGTTTTCATCCAGACAGACGCGGCATAAGTTTTACCCGCTGTAGCGCTGATTTTTTCTCTTTTAGATACCCATCTCGCAAGCGCTCCTGTCGGTTGGGATGATACTATTTTTAGTGATTTCGCGCCCTCGTGTTTAAAATCGCTTGCCCAGGTAAAAGTGCCGCTGCCAAAATGAGCGTAATACACAGCAGGATCGGTTTCAAAACCGGGATTAGGAGCCAGATTAACTAAGGTGCTTATTGTATATGTTGCGCTGGAAATACTGCTGGGAGTCATTCCTGTTTTCCAGGCTCCGGCTTTTAAGGTGGTATTCGATGATATGGTTACAGGCGTTAAATATACAGGAGAAGATTCAGTGGGTGTAGTGCCGTCTATAGTATAGTGAATTGTTGCGTCGGCAGTTACAGTTGAAATTTTTACATTTTGTGCTGAGCTGTAAGTCCCGCCGGCAGGAGAGAAGACGGGAGTAGCGACTAATGATGGGGCACTCACGGTCTCCAACTTAACATTATCTATATAGTAGATGTCTCCCGCACCTGCAAAAGACGCAAGCCAGAAAAATAGTCTTCCATCATTTACATTATTTGCGAAACCCTTTGTGGTAAATTCAGTGGTAAATACCTGCCAGCTCGTGCCAAGATTAGGAGTAAAGCTCAGCCCGTAATTGGTGTAAGGCGAACCGTGTTTAATTAGATTCACAGTCAGGTCTTTGCCTGAAGAAGAATAAGCTGCGAAGCTTAAACGATAACGCGTATTTGGTGTAAGCGTTATCCCTGCTTGAAAAAGTTGAATGTTCGTGCCCGGTCTGCTTAAAGCAAGTTTAGCTGCATTGTTTCCTTCATAGCC
>OBEQ011448114.1_pt1 | contig 42928 bp, 53 predicted proteins | sample 1670901 | NCBI WGS metagenome assembly OBEQ01 (sample SAMEA104232315, study PRJEB22302) | groundwater metagenome | biome: forest; feature: aquifer; material: groundwater | place: USA | collected 2011-08-07 | depth 5.4 m
AAGCAATAAATATCAATCCTCCAACAAGCTCATCACTATAATACCCGCTTCCAAAAAAACCAAAAAAGCTAGACGCCTGCCCTAATATAACTAAAACCATTATAACGCCTATAGCAATTGAAATCCAACCAATTATCGGTCCACTCCTATCAGGAGTAAACAATCCTATAATTATCAAAAGCATAAGCAATATCATTATAGCAACTCCCAGTCTTGGAGAAATGAAATTCACAAAATCAGTAAAGAATGGGAATCTTGTAGCCAGCAAACCAAAAGCAAGAGCAATCAAAACCTGAACTGCTTTCTGATCCTTAAACAATTTCATATAGGTCAAAATTCCAAAAATAACAGCAAACAAAAGTAAAAATGGAAGCACAAAATCATAAAATCCATACTGCTGGAGATAAGCAAAAATATTCTCAAAGTTAAACGCCATGTTTTATTTATACCTCTTATTATTTATATATCTTATCTTTTATCTGTTTATAAATTATTCCTATTAATCTTTCTTATCCTTATCATCCTTTTTCTTTCCCCAAGCAGCAACTATTACCGCTATAGCTATCGCAACAACAAATATCACCGTTGAAGTAATCTGTGAGCTGTCCCCTTCAAGATATATCCAGTCAGTTATTGTCCCCCACCATCCAGTAAACACAAGAAGAGCAATTACAATAACAATCACGGCCAATATTCCTACTATCCATTGAATCCCCTTATGCATCTTAAAGTCTCCTGCTTTAAAGCTCATCCCTAATAATATCATAAACACAAGTATAACAACAACCGAAACAGCCATCACAGGAACTAAATAAACAATTAACTTCGTTGCATACCCAAAAGCAACCGTTATAAGCCCAATTACCAAAGCGACAATAGCATCAATCTGCCTCTTCCCTTTTCCAAGTATCTCGCTTTTCTGCAGAATAGCAAATACAACAGAGAATACAAGCAGAAACGGCAGTATCACCTCAACAAAAATCGGATTGCTTAAAAATGTCTCAACCATTTTTATAAGAAAGATAGTTAATATTTAAACTTTCTTGTATTAACTATAATAAATTCATTTAAGAAGACAACATAAAAGATATCAGACAATTAAAAAGTAGTTAATAACAATCATACTCATCATATTCAGATAACATGTGAACGACAGTGAACTAAAATAAATAATACTATCTTACTTTCTTTGATGCGTACAATCTTTCTTTTGTAAAGAAAGTCGTACTAAACCAAATCCCCGCCAGTTCCAGCACCAGAAGCAGCCATTCCAGCTTCGCCGGCAAAATCATCTCTCATTGGCAGACTCGCCTTATTAACTATCAATATATCTCCAACCGCCTTTACAAACTGATGAGGTATTACAACTCCCCTTGCTCCTCCAAAAACATTCATAAACCCACTTCCTATCTTTACTCTCCATCCCTCTATTTTGTTATCTACAAGATTTGCCTCCTCAATCTGCCCAAAATAATCCCCATCCGAAGTATAAACATGTTTTCCGATTATCTCACTTACCTTTTTTATTCTCAACATGAGAAATTATGACGCTTCCCCTTTTTATACTTTATGTTTGTATAAAATATACTAAAAAATGATGAATATCAGTTATAGATACACAAAAAACATTATTATCTCTCTAAATATATCAATCAAAATCCTTAATCTGAAGCCTTATGAGGCAAAGACATAAAGATTTCCAGAGGAAATCTTTAATAACATCCCTGTTTTCCAAATAAAATGTCGCAAAGAGAATCCTATCACATAATTGCTGCAATTATTATAATGACTATAGTAGTCTCATTTCTTTCAATCATAAAAGGTAATTTTAGCCAAATACCTATGTTCCTTGCTTTCTCCATAATTATAATCCTTGTATCAGTAGGAGCAAAAAAGTTAGCTGCGAGTTATTACGACGCAGATGTGGAGCAAGAAATATGGAAAATGGACCGCTACGGCTTCCCCCAAGCATGGCATCTCCAGAAACCAGCTCCAGTCGGAATAATTTTTCCACTATTTATTTCTATCTTCTCAATAGGAATTATATCTCCTTTAACATTTCTCACATTTGAAGTTCGTGCCCTCAAAAGAAGAGCTGCGAGAAGACACGGATACTACTCTTACGCAGAAATGACTGACTGGCACACTGCATTAATTGGTGCATTCTCAATACTCTCCATCTTAGCCCTCGGAATAGTTGCCTACTTTATCCCTCTCCCGCACACAGAAATCCTTGCAAAATTAGCAATATACTATGCCTTCTGGAACATGATTCCAATTTCAAAGCTTGACGGAACACAAATATTCTTCGGCTCTCGTATAATCTACACAATCGTTGGAATTATGACTCTTATCTGCACCGCCTTCGCAATAATAATCGGCACATTGATATAATTAATCATAAATAAAGTCGCCTTTAAAATAAATCACCAAATCCTTCGGATTTGTACTCCGCACTTTAGTGTGGAGTTTGCTGTTGATTTGGGGAGAACCGGGAGAAACCGACATAACTAACTCCAGTTTAAAAACTGGAGATTTCTCACGAGTATTAAACAAAATTTAATATTTATCTTAACATTTAAATTGGTAATAATTACAATGGCTCTGGTTTATATCATTAACAATTTTTTCAACAAATAAATTCAGCAACTTAAAACCAAAAACTTTTTATCTGTATATAATATGAATTTGAATGCCTAATATAATAAACCTTCAACCAAGAGAATACCAACAGAAAATCTTTGAGACAGCAAAAGATAACAACACTCTGGTCATCCTCCCAACCGGCCTAGGAAAAACCCTTATAGCTTTATTGCTAACAATAGAAAGACAGAAAAAATTTCCTGGCTCAAAAGCCCTCTTCCTCGCCCCAACAAGACCTCTAATAGAACAGCACTTTAAAACTTTCCGGAAAGAACTTCCAGAACTATTTGCAACTCTTGAACTATTTACAGGAGAAGTTCCCGCAAATAAAAGAAAATCTCTCTTCAACAAAGCAGACATAATCTTCTCAACTCCTCAATGCATTGGAAACGATATCTCTTCAGAGTTATACTCTCTAGAAGATGTCTCTCTCTTAATAATAGACGAAGCCCATCGTTGCCTAAAAAACTATTCTTATACCTCTGTAGTCACAAGATACAAATCACAGGCAAAAAACATCCGCATTTTAGGACTAACTGCGTCCCCTGGCTCCGACCTCTCAACAATAAAAGAAATCTGCCAGCATTTGGACATAGAAAAAGTAGAATCAAGATCAAGAGACTCCCCAGATGTCTCTCCATACCTTCAAACATTAGAATTTGAAAAAGTAGAAGTCCCATTCCCACAGGAGTTCATTGAAATAAGAACTCTCCTAAAAATAATTTATGATTCAAAAGTAGAACAATTGAAGTCAAGAAAGCTTCTCTTTGGTCCTGCAAATAAAATTGCTCTTCTTGCGCTGCAAAGTAAACTAGCTGCCCAAATCTCTTCTAGAAACTTCAACGCGATGATTGGCATGTCTCTCTGCGCTCAAGCAATTAAAATCTCTCACGCTCTCGAGCTTCTCGAAACTCAAACTCTTCAAGGAACTCTCTCCTACCTTCAAAATCTAATTGAGCAGGCAAATCAAAAAAAATCAAAGGGCGTTCAAACCCTAGTAAAAACTCCAGAGTTCAATGCAGCCGTGATCTCCATACAATCTCTTCTGGCAAAAAAAATAGAACACCCCAAATTAGAAGAACTAAAAACCATTATAGAATCAGAATTCCAAGATAATAAGAAAGCAAAGATAATTGTCTTCACCCAATACAGAGAAACAGCCACAATAATCCAAAAGATACTCTCTAATCTTCCAGATATTAATCCATCCGTATTCCTTGGGCAGGCAAAAAAAATATCTAAATCGGGCACTTCAGGTCTCTCCCAAAAAGAACAAAAAGAAATCATACAAAAGTTCAGAGAAGGAGAAATAAACATCCTAATAGCAACAAGTATTGGTGAAGAAGGTCTCGACATTCCAGAAGTTTCAGCAGTCATCTTCTATGAGCCAATAGCTAGCGCAATTCGCGCAATTCAAAGAAGAGGAAGAACTGCAAGATTATCCGCGGGAAAACTCTTCATCCTCATGACGAAAGACACCCGAGACATAGCGATGCATTATGCTTCAACAGCAAAAGAAAAGCGTATGCACAAACATATTGAAACCGTCAAAGACGATTTAGAAATAGAAGAAAAAAACAGAAATAATAATAAATCCTTGTTTGAATATAAATAAGATGGAATACATTCAAATATCTACAACCTTTGAAAAAGAAGAAGATGCTAAAAAGATAGCTCATCTATTAGTAAAAGAAAATTTATCAGCCTGTGTTCAGATTATTGGCCCTATATCAAGTATTTACAAATGGAAAGGAAATATTGAATCTTCACAGGAATATATCTTATTAATTAAAACAAAAGATAAATTATATGATAAAGTAGAAAAGATGATAAAGAAAAATCACCCATATGAAACTCCGGAAATAATTTCTCTTCCTATAATAAAAGGTAGTTCTGATTATCTAAACTGGCTAAATGATAGTTTATCATAATCACTAAAATGACCTTCCTTAACATCTTCTCAAAAAAGAAAGAAAAAACAAAAGAAAAGCCAAAAATACTAGTTGACCACAGAGAGAAAAACTCTCTCATCCCGTCAATCCTCTCAAATAAATTCCAAATTGAATTCCAACAATTACCAGTTGCAGACTATCTAATAAACAACGTAGCAATAGAAAGAAAAACAATCCAAGACCTAAAATCCTCAATAATAAATAAAAGAATCTTCTCACAACTATTAGAAATAAAACAATATCCTTCCTATTTCTTAATAATAGAAGGTGAACAGGATGAATTATACAACAATGAAATAGTATCACAAAACGCAGTACGCGGTTTTCTACTATCGGCAATCACGCAATACAAAGTCCCCATTATCTATTCAGAAAACACCAAAGACACAGCCAATTATCTAACAATTCTCGCAAACAAAAAAGAAAAACCCTTCTCTCTAAGAGCCTCAAAAATAATAAAAACGAAAGAAGAACAAATCCAATTTATCCTTGAAGGCTTTCCAAACATCGGTCCCTCAAAAGCCAAAGCTCTCCTCTCCCAATTCAAATCTCTAAAAAACATAATAAATGTCTCCGAAGAAGAATTATCTAAAATCTTAGGAAAAAGAGCTAAGGAATTTAAACATTTAATTGATTATCTCGCTTGAGTTTTCAATTCTGCTCGCTCATAACTTGAGAAATAATCATCTAGGTCAATAACATATAATAAGTCATTTGTGGGTCTTGGCTCATCAACACCATCTCTCCAAGTCGCAACAAAGCCTCTCTCTAAAAATTTTTCATAAACTCTATCTCGATACATAGAACCAGTTAATAATATTCCAGATTTTGATCACCATCATATTTTCTAGCATCTGTAGCATGATGAGCCATTTTTATCAAATCTTCAATTAATCCTTCAACATCCATTAAATTAATATCTCTTTCAATTACTACTTAAACATCTCTCTTCTAAAAAAACTATACATTCGCACAAATCAATTTTCATTGTCTATATTCTCTGGCGACTCAAATTCATCTACAGAAATATTATTCTTTCTTGGTCTTCCTCTTTTCCTTTTAGAAGATATCTCAAAAGTGTGCCAAGGGTTTGTGCCTTTCGGATACTTCGTAGCCTTGCCTATTTCTCTAATAACATCTCTTTCTGGATTCTCTCCAAACTTTCCATCCAATAAATTCATTATCCTATCGCTTACCTCAATAGCCCTATATCCTTTTTTCGCATCTCCATAAATTATCTTATAAGCTTCTGTAACTTCTCTAATCTTTCCTATCTTACTCAAAAATACCAAATACTTCTGCTCACCTAAATCAACCTCTCTATAAACAAAAGCTCTTTCTGAAGCAATAAAAATCTCTCCAACTCTCGCCCTATTACCATTATCATATTCTGATTCAACCATGTAAAACCGTGCAATTAAGCCATTAAAAACCTTACTTCGGAACAACACTAGCAAAACTATAATCCTTAACCAAATCCTTAGCAACTTTCTTCACATCATCCAGTTTAACAGCACTTATTTTATTATCATAATCATAGTAGTCTTCCGCCTTCCCCACAATCTCCGAATACATCAGCTCATTCATAACACCGCTACTTTCTTCAGTCGTCACCTTCTTCAATCCAATAACTCTATCCTTCGCTTCCTGCAAATCTTTTTCTGTCATCTTACCTACTCCCTTGATTCCCTCGATAATTAACTTCTTAACTTCCTCAAACGCATCCTTCCTCGTCCCAACATAAATTGTATAATACGAATAGCTCTTCTCGGCATTTGTGCTTCCCCTAACAGTATACGCCAGTCCCCTCTTCTCTCTAATCTCTATAAATAATTTTGAACTCATCCCATCAGCAAGATAAGCATTCATAACATCAAGAGCATGATATCCCTTATCAGTCATCAGAGGAGCGTGCGAAGCAAATACAACATGCGCTTGGTCAATATCGCTCCTCTTTTCCGTACTTTCCCCATTCTTCTTTTTAACTTTAATAGTCTTCATCTTTCTTCCGCTTGCCTTAAACTTCTTCTCTAAGTATGCGCAGACGCCATCAAAATCAGCGCTTCCAACAATAGTCACAATATAATTTTCTGGATTATAATTTTCCCTAAAATAATTAGCAACAAAATCTCTATCAAGTCCTGCAACACTTTCCTGACTTCCAATTATTAAATCTCCAAATGGTTTGTCAAACAAATTCTTCTCAATCATCTCAAAAGCATGACTCCTCGGCTCATCATGATACATCTTTATCTCCTCAATAACCACCCTTTTCTCCTTTTCAAATTTTGTCTTCTCAAACAATGGCTCTGTAAGCATATCTGAAAGAACATCAAGTCCAAAAAACAAATGCTCCGCAGGCAATTTAAACCAAAAACTCGTAACCTCGTGAGCTGTAAAAGCATTCAATATTCCTCCTCTCTTCTCTATCTCTCTTGAAATCTCCTCGCTTGTCCTAGTCTTCGTCCCAGTAAAAACCAAATGCTCAATAACATGCGCAACGCCCTTTATCTTGCTGTCCTCATATCCAGCCCCAAACCTATTTGTTATCGAAAGAGAAACTACAGGCAAATCCCTCTTCTCCATAATAACAGTCATCCCATTTTTCAATTTCCTTCTAAAAAATTTCTTCATCTCTCATAAAACTTCTCTCTCTTAATAAACTTTATTAACATCTTTTGTCTTGAATTACAATGAAATATAAGATGTCAAGAACCCCTCCAAAGATTTCGGTTCTTGAGCATGCTCAAGATTTTAGAGTGAAAAATACTCAGAAAAATCTTGACATATCAATATTGCAGTGGATTGCATGGATGATTGGTTTTATAGCTCTGGCTGTCTTAATATATGGGATAATAACAGCCTTATTATCTTAATATGAAAATCTCTGACCAGCTGCAAATACTCTCCCAAATAATTAGTTTTGTTATTTACCTCTATTTCGCAGTAATTCTAATAAAAACAAATCCTTTAAATCAAAAAGACCTAATAATATCATCTATTGGATTATTTAGTTCTTTAATAATAAGTATTATTTCTGCAATTGAAAAAAGATTAGAATATTATAACTCTAAAAAGTATTAAATATTATTATAATAAACTAATATCATGTCAAGCACAAACCAGGGCCCAGAATACTTCGCAGCAGAAAACAAATACCTTAATGCACAGTCCCCAGAAGACCAAATCTTTTGGCTGGAAGAAATGATAAAGAACTTCAAAAAGCATAAAGGAAGCGAAAATATGCTTTCAAATATCCGAAGCAGATTAAAAAAGCTTAAAGAAAAAGCAGAAATATTGAAAAAGAAATTATCAGGAAAAAAAGGAATAAAAAAAGAAGGCTTCCAATTCGTATTAATAGGACTCCCTAATTCAGGAAAATCTTCCCTATTATCAAAACTAACAAACGCTCCTCTAAAAGCATCCCCTAACTTCTTCTCCACAAAACATCCAGAATTAGGAACATTCCTTTACGAAGGAGTTAAAGCCCAAGTAGTTGATTTACCTCCAATAACTTCAGAACATTTTGACATTGGTATAGTTAACACAGCCGACTGTTTACTAATTGTAATAGAATCTCTAGCCGATTTAGAAAAAATCAACCATCTTCTCTTCCGTGCCCCAAAAAAGAGAATAATTATTCTAAACAAGTCCGACCTTCTCTCACAAAACGAGCTAAGAAAACTCTCTGAAACTCTTAAAAGTAAAAAGATATTTGGAATAATAATCTCTTCCTATGAAGACTACAACATTGACTCCCTAAAATCTCTAATGCTTTCCCAAATGGATGTTATCCGCATATTTACAAAAGAACCAGGAAAACCCTCAACTAAAATTCCAGTTGTCCTAAAAATAAACTCAAATGTAAAGGACGTCGCAGAATTCATCCTGAAGGGCTTCTCCCAAAAGATTAAAGAAACCCGCCTCACCGGACCCTCATCAAAATTCCCAAATCAAAAAGTTGGCCTAACACACATTCTCAAAGATCTTGATATAGTAGAGTTTCACACAAAGTAATTATCTTGTAATAAGTAATTTATCCATGTCTTCCTTAATCTTTTTTATTTTAGGTTGCTTAAAATGCTCTATGGCTGGCTTCATTATTTCAATTAATTTCTCAGCCATTGCATTCTTAAAGTCAAGAGGATGTAATTTTTTATGTTTGTAATCCTCACTTAATTTTTCAAAACTATCATAAGTCTTATTCCCTCCAAATTTCTCAGGTCTTTTTACTGTCAATTTTGCTTTATCATTTACAAAAATAACATACTTAGCCCAGTCAATCAAAGGATTAAATTCAATTTCTCCCTCAGGACAAAAAGCATTATTTATCTTTTTCTTAATTTCTTCTTCTCCATCTGTTATAAAGATAGCAGAGCTTGGTATTGACTTGCTCATTTTTACTTCGCTCCAAAATTCCTGCATCCTATCTTTTGGAACAGGCCAAACAGAAGGTTTCTGTAATCCTAAAATAAGATGCCCATGTAAAGCCACAGGTTTTATCTTATTCCCTTCCTTATTTTTTAAACCATTTTTCAACTTTAAACCCACATCTCTTGCAATAACTTGTGCTTTCCTCTGATCTATCCCTGCATGAGCAATATTTATTCCTTGAGCAAATATATCTGCAACCTGCATTGGAGGATATATTAATTTTGCAAAATCAACACTTTCTCCTTCCTTTCTTCCTAAGATAGTAATAGACCTTTCTATTCTTCCAAGAGAAGTATTCTTACTTACATCTATCATAGTTTCCCAGTACTTATCATTATTATGATATAATTTGCTTCCCAAAACAAATTTTAAATCTTTAGGATTTCCACCAAGACATTTATAACCTGCAATCAAAGCCTCCTTAAAAAAAGGAACTCCTATATTCTGTATATTATCCATATCTCCTCCCAGTTTATCATTAATCCATGTATGCCAATCAGCTAAAAAAATAGAACAATCCATTCCTGCATCAACAAAGTCCTTAACTTTTGACATACACACTATTGCGTGACCTAAATGAGGTTTGCCAGATATCTCAAATCCTATATAATGCTTTAACTTCTCTCCATTTTGAAGCATTTCTTTTAGGTCTTCCTCAGTCATAACTTCCTCTAAATTTCTAGTTATAAGCTCAAATCTCTTCTCAACGCTCATTGCCTTAGCCATCCCCCTCCAAACAAAAATCTTTTAATAAACTTTGTGCTTATCAATAAGAAATAACCTTAATCCCTTCAACGCGGGAAAAATGCTTCCTATTCCTTGTAATAATTTCATTTATGCCATTCTTCTTCATTATTGAGATTATAATACCATCATTTTGGCCAATAATTTGTCCTTTCTTTGATAAATCTCCTAATATTTTAGCCGCAATCTTGCCGCATCCTCTACTCATAGATAAAACTTCAATAGAATTAAAAAATTCTCTATATGTATTCTCATCTTTTTCTAAAAATATCTTCTTATTGTAAACACCTATGAATGTTTCAAAAACATTTATCTCCGTAGTTACTAAAGAATCTCTATTATCTTCAATTATGAAAATTGCTTCTTTTTTCCCCCTGATAAAATCAATTATACAATCAGAGTCTACACAAATCATTTTCCCCCATACCTCTTGAGTAACTTTTTTGTCTCTTTCATATCAAACTTTCTTATATTTTCCTTAATTCTTTCTGCTTCCTCATCACTAATTCTTAACGCCCCTGCAAACTCCATAATATCTCTTTTTTTCTTTAAATTTCTTCTTATAACCTCAGAAAAGCTCTCACTATTTCTTTTATTCATAAGCAACAATCTATATACATCATCCATTATTGAAATTGTTTTGGTTCCCATACAAATACACATACACATACACAAATTTAAACCTTTCGGTTAATAATTAAAGGATATTTTATTATTTAGACCATGAGGCGCTATGCGTTTATCATATCAATACTTGGAATATTCATCCTCTTACTTATTTACATATCCCAAAAACCTCTCCCATTCAATAATAAACAAAACCTTTCTGAAATTAAAAATAACCAGCTGTTAGCAATAGAAGGAAAAGTAATAAAAGAAACTCAAGGCAATTATTACAAAACCATTCTATTAGATAATAATATAAAATTAATCTGTGATAATCCTTGTCCATTATTACTAAACAAAAACATCTCTGTAATTGTCAAATATGAAGAATACTACAACCAATTAAAAATTATTGAAATAAAAGAGAGCTGATGTTTCCTGAAATCCTCGCCCTTCTAATAGGAATCCTCGTTGGCACAATAACGGGCCTCTTCCCAGGAATCCACATAAACCTCATCGCCTCTGCTTTAACATCTTCTTTAGCTCTCTTCTCCTCATTCCCCCCAATCGTATTAGTTATATTCATAATCTCAATATCAATCACTCACACATTCCTAGATTTCATACCCTCAATTCTTCTTGGCGCTCCAAATGAAGAAAACTTTCTTTCCGTCCTCCCAGGACACAAATTACTAAATGAAGGAAAAGGTTATGAAGCAATTATCCTCACCCTCCAAGGTTCACTGATAGCAATCCCTCTGCTTCTAATTCTTACTCCTCTCCTTCTCCTCTCCCTTCCATCTATATCCGAACTAATAAAACCAATAATTCCTTTCCTATTAATATTACTCTCAATCTACATGATATTTAGAGAAGAAAATTTTATCGCTTCTCTAACAATATTTATTTTAGCAGGTTTCCTCGGATATCTAACTCTAAATCTTCCAGTCAAAGAACCTCTCCTCCCTCTTCTTTCAGGTCTTTTCGGCGCCTCATCCATTCTTTTATCCCTTAATAATAAAATCTCTCTTCCGAAACAAGAAATAAAAAAAATAAAAAACATTTTTCTCACAAAAAAAGAAATTATCAAGTCTTCAATAGCAGCATCATTAACTGCTCCATTAGTTGCATTCCTTCCCGTCTTTGGCTCAGGACAAGCCGCAACTATATCATCAGAATTTTCAGAAACCCCTCCCAAATCCTTCCTTTTCCTAATTGGAATAATAAATACACTAGCAATGTCCTTCTCTTTCATCGCTCTCTATTCAATAAACAAAACCAGAACTGGCTCAGCAGTAGCAGTAAAAGAAATCCTAAACAAAATAACTTTTAATCATTTGCTAACAATCATAATAGCAATAGTTATCTCTGGAATTATCTCTTTCTTCTGGGGAATTTTTCTATCAAAGCTAGCAGTAAAATACATTAACAAATTATCCTACTTCGCCCTCTCTCTAACAACCTTAATAATAATCCTACTAGTAAATTTAATCATAACAAACTACTTAGGAATTATCATTCTAATAACTTCAACATCTCTAGGTATTTTCTGCATTCTTTCAAATTCAAAAAGAATTAATCTCATGGGTTGCCTCCTCATTCCAACAATTTTATTTTACTTGTCTTTCTAACTAAAAATAAAAGTTATTAATGATAAAATCAACCATGTATATTCTACTAATTATTTTAGTTAACCTATATAATCTAAAATATAATCGCTAACAACAACTCTGGTTTACTTATTAATAATCTCTCTAAACAAATAACTTTAGAAATTATTACTCATTAACTTTCACTCCAGCCAAATTCCCCTTAAAAGTATCATCCCTATACGGAACATAATCCACTCCGTCCATTCCATCATCTCCATAATTCAATCCCAAAACCCCTCCAATTATAGCGATAACATTCAAACTAAAAATCCCAAATATCAAAGCCCTCTTTGAATTCGCCCTCAAAGCTCCAAAGCCCTTCATCCAAAATCCAAAAGTCATCACCCATATGCTGATAACAGTAACATAAAGGGCAATTCCCACTCTTATCAAAAAAGAAACTTTCTCATCCGGATTTCCTCCAGTAAAACCAACTTGATACAAATCATAAATTAAAAATCCAAACACGATCGCCCCTGCAATCAGCCATATCAATCCTCCAATAATTACAAGTATCGATGCCCATTCCTTTCCCTTTCCCATATCTGTCTTTATCAACTCAACTTTAATAGCTTTTCTAATAAGAAAAGCTATACATGAAACAGAAAAATAGCCTATTAAAAATTATAATTATCCTACAAAAAATTATTAAATGCTTTTTATTACAATCTATACTTTTATTAATCTAAATTATTAATCAATATCTCTGGTTTATATATTAATTATTTTCTCTCAATAAATAACATCAATATTCACAAAATAATAACTATTAAAGAACAAGGTGATTAGTACAATTCCGCACTAACTTTTTCTGTTTTTTATGTTAATAGCCAGTATAAACCATAAATATAGCCATTTTAAATTGCAAGTAACATCTGACAAGAGTTTTATTATTATAGATAATTCCCTTGATTGTAGCACATGTTTGGGAATTATCTATCACAGGAATTCTGAGGAAATATGTGATACAGTTATCAGAATTCACCATAATTATCATCGTTATGTCAAGATTGCTGATGTAGGAACGCAATATTGAGCATCCAAATCTCAAGAGAATACGTCTCTTGATGAGTCATCACACAAAACGAAAAAGACTTTTTGATTATATAATAATTGAGCTATTATTTGGTGCTAAAATGTAACAATCACCTATAAGGTTAATTACTATATCTTTATGGTTTTCTCACCCCTACCATATCAATCCCGAGAAGCGCCCGATAGGATTCCAAAAAACTTTCCGTCACAACTCTATCTCCTAACGTACCCTTATATAATTCAACTTGATTATCTTTAACACTACATCTTACGCTAATATACTTTTTTACAGCAGGTAGTAAGGCTTCCAGTGTTTGATTAACTGCTTGCCGAAAATCAGTTTGAACTCTTTTTATATCCAATTTACCATATTCAAGATCAGATAAAATGGGAATGAATAAAACATTTTCATTATATTGTGGCATTCCTATTTGATATCCTGCATTAAGCTGTTCAGGAGTTCTGGCCGACATTCCCCGCCTCATATTAAACAATAAATAATCGTAATTTGTCCGTCCATTAATACCTGTTTCAATAAGTAAATTTATGAGTGCCCTAATGCCTACTCCCGTCTCTGTCGCTGTTTTCTTAAGATGTGCTCCCTCATTTGCAATATGCTCACGAAGGGCGTCTTCAATAATATTATATCTTTCACTGGAAACTGTTTTCCACTCTGAATAGGAATCGGATCCTTCATAAAATGATATACTTCTACCCAAAAGCTCCTTAACTGCGACACCCTCCGATTTTAAGAAGTCAATCACTGGCATTACTATATAATACGGAACTCTTCCTTCTTTTTTATTTACTTTCAATCTCAATCGTTCGAAATCCTCTCGAGAGCCAGAGACGAGGGCTCTTTCTGATCTCCTCACCAGCGAAAGCGCATATCGATATCGTGAAGCGGATAATGTTTTCTCAGGGTTACTTTTATAATATGCAACAGAGCGATTAAGTAACTCAGAAGGACCCTTTCCTAAATATACTTGGACATATGCCAGAATAGGTTGCACAGACCCATATGAATATCGTCCTTGCCGTGAATTTGTCCGCCGTAATCTCCGTAACGACTGTGTAATCTGTTCAAGAGACAAACTAGAAGCTGCAAATTTATCACGCATATAATCTTCAAATCTTCTATCTACACTTTGCGTAAACCCCATCACTATCCGACATACGGTGTAGCTACAAACATTAAATTTAGCACTCAATTCTTCAAAAAATTGACTCCTCGGTATATTAAAGCTTTGCATCCATACATTGACCATTTGTCTAAAAAAATCACCATTAACTCTCGCTGACTTTACACTGGGTTTTTTCCCACAAATTGCTGTATAGTTTGCAACCGAAATAGATTTAGCCCTGGAAGCATAATTTTGAATTCTTGTAACCGGTATCCTTTTTTCTTCGGCAACGTCCTTGTATCCTCTGCCACTAATACCTTTTATTATCTGCATTCGTACTCTTGGCGTTATTTTAATTCTTGTGAAGTCATTGGATTCCCTTCTTGTTAACATAACAAACTCGAGGTTTTACATTGAAACATATCCCTATTTTTTCTAAGCATTTCACAAGTATCAAATTCTAAAACCACTTCCCCAACACCTCCTGTTTATCTTTCCCTTTCCCATTTTATTGTCTAATTATCTAAGTTTAATAGCTTTTCCGTATTATCATTAAAGGAAAAAATTATTATGTAAAAACCATCTTGATTTATATTATCCAGATAATAAATGAGCGAAGCGAACCAACAAATAACATTAGCAATTATGTCCCAAACCACTTCTTTATAGATTCCTGCTTATGTTTCTCCTTTCCAAAAATACTTTGAATATACATCTCCGTCAACTCCAGACTCTCAAGAAGATAAGGAGAAACTTCATAATCTCTAGCTAAATCCAAAGCCGACTTCATATATTTCATTACACTCCCCTCTGCAATTGTAAATATCAATCTTCCACCGCACTTCTCACACTTTCCTGCTAAAGGCACACGACGATAACTCTCATTACATCCAACACACCTAAATGCCTGCATAGAAAATTTCCTTAAATTACCCCTCGTGTCCCTAATAAAATGTCTCTCAATTATCAATCGCGCAACATCCGAAGTATCAACAGCTCTAATCTTCCTGCACAGTTCCATCATTCCATCTACTTTGTCCTGCATCGAAGGTAATGTCTTATAACTTGAACATCCCGGACCTTCATTTATATTTGCAGTATCATGAGTAAATCCAATATCAACAAATTCCCTATCCCCTGCAAGTCTATTTTTTATTTGTTCCATCTTAACATCCCCTGCTCCCTTGTGTTGTGAAGCAGCCCTATACAATTCCAAAGGAATTTTCTTAGTAACATCCAAATCAAAAATCATATCATCAACTTCATTCGCCCTTATTCTCATATTCAAAACAAGAGGTGCATCCTGCGTTCCTCCTCTATGCGCTGGAATAAAACTTCTTGAAAAATTAATAAATAAATCCATAAGAAGCATAACCGCTGCTTCATCTCCATCACAGTCTCTTCTCATAGCTGCATGAATATAAGGAGAACAAAGCAGAGCCTGCACTTTTGAAAATCCAATTAATCTCCCAACAGTAGTAGAACATGTATGCGGAGCCATACATCCAAATAACATCCCAATTAAATCTTCTTTTTTATCAATTCCAAAAAACTTTTCATTTCCATAAATCTTCTCAAGTTCATCATCAACAAATTTAGATACTCCAAGAAAAACATCATCCGCTCCCTCATCAGGACTTCCTTTACAAGCGGGTAAAATAATATCATGTGGAAATATTTCCAATAACTGTTTATCATTCTCCAGAGGTTTACCCTCGATATCCTTTTCATATCCCATCCCTCTTAACTTTTCTACTGAAGTCCCTACATCAACAGCCCTAAAATGTGTAATAGGCATTTCAGTCATATCATATCTTATCGTCCCATCTTTATTAACATTCAAATTATACTTAGCTCTCAAAAGCCCCTTACCCAAATATTCTACCGAGTGTTCCTTATTTGAAGTCCCTCTAACACCCTTAACAACTTTCGCAACCTCGTCATTTCTTATTCCGACTCTCTTCCTCGCCTCCTCAAAATATTTCTTAATATCTAAATTCATCTGTCTATACTCGTACTCTCCCCCTCTCACTCCTTCATTTTTTGTCTTCCTATTTATCTTTCCACATTGCTCACACCTAGGATAAACTTTTTCTTCTTTGCACTCATCACAATAATAAGTTGCAAAATCTGCTCTGATGTTCCCCTTCTCAACAGCAGCAATAACACTTCTCAATCTTCCTCCCTCATCACCAACAGGAAACAAAACATGTGGACTTCCAACAAGAACTCTTAGCTTCGCCTTCTCAGGTCTTCCCATTCTCGCACCAATAAATGTCCCAGATTTATCTCTAATTTCAGCAAGAGAAACCATATTCAATAATTCCAAAACTTTCTTGCTTTCATCCTTAATACTTTCTCCCATTTTCCCAATTATCCTATCAATCTCAATGTCTAATTTGTAGTCAAGGACATTACTAGATCCCAGTCGTTGACTATTTAGGGAAAGTTCATCTTTCACTATACCCTCTCTAATCTCAATTCCCATATTAAACATCAGCGCCTTCGCCTCTTCTCCCTTAATAATAACATTTTCAATCGTTAATGAATGCTCACACCCGATTAATTCCAAAGCTCTCTTTCCAACTTTAAATCTCTCTTTATCGCCATGAGTATAAGGCAGAATTATTTTTCCTTCATGAATAGTTCCATGCCCAATCCAATCTATTAGTCCTAAAAACTGTTCTCTACTAATTTCTCTCCAAAAGAAAATATATTTAGGATGCATAGCAACCTCATATCCTTTAGACAATTCCCGAGCCCTCTCAAAATCAGGAAACAATTCCGATTCCCCTCCCTTCGCCCTCAATTCCTCAATCCAATAAAACTCTTCATATCCTGCTGGCTCTAAAACATGATTCCTATTTGCAAAATCTCCATAAGGAACTAAAATATCTCCCAAATAAATTATCTCTTCAGTCTGCCCATACAATTTCTTAGCTTCCTGATAAGTTTTCACTTTTATAACACTTCCATCATACAATTTTACTATCGGTCCTTCTATACTATCCACAGAAGCAACAGTGCAACCCTTAGTCGGGATCTCTATTTTCAACTGCGTCCCAACAGCAATAAACTCATTTGTTATCCCCATTGTTGCAGGATTTAAAGCAAGAGTAGAGTATCCAGTATTCCTCGCTCTTCCATACCTTAATCTAAATGCTCCAGATTCAGAAGGATGTGCAAATACAGGCCTCCCTCCAACTAAATCCTGTATATAAGTCGCTCCCTCTCTTGACGCATTTCCCTTTTTACCCTCTTTAATTTTTTTCTGTAAATCACAAAATCCAGCAAGCCAATCCCACCCGCTTAATTTAAATCCCTTCTCTTTTAATTTCACAACTCTCTTCAAAATCTTAGGAGCCTTCTGTGCTAAACCTTCTCCTGTAACTAATGTAAATCCGCTCCTTATAACATTAGTTTCAATTCTCTTCAAATCTTTATAATTATAAACTTCTTTATCTTCACTTGGATCTCCAGAAATCATAACAGGCATATTTCTTAAAAGAAAATCCAACTCCTGCTCACTAGGCAAATACTGCAAGTTTGTAATCCTTTCGTGATAAATATAACACTCATGTATTCCTCTTTTAATTTCATCTTCAGTAGGATCATATTTCGCATATCCAAAAACCTCTCTTAAATGATCAACAACAACTAAAGAAAAAGCAGCCTCTGTTCCTCCAGCACTTCTTATCGGTCCAGAATAATATGGGGCAAAATAATCTTCCCCTTGAGCCGTCTTCTTTAATTCAATTCTTATAAAACCCTCAATAGGAGAAGAAACATATCCCAACGTCAAATATCCCAAAGCAATTCTTATTCCCGCCTCGATTGCCTGTAAGTGACTCTCAAACTTACAAAATTTCTCCCGGGCAACTTCTTCAGCTATAGTAAGTGCAATAGCTGGATCTAGCGGCCCAAACTGTTTCTCAAGCTCTAATATCCTCGCAACAATCTCTGGTGTTTTCCCAACCTGTGGATAAAGCACACTAACAAGCCCAGTTACTCTTTCAGCAAGTGATGTAGCGACAGGAACTTCCACTTTCTGCGACGGATCAAATCCTTTTTCCCTCGCCCTTTCCGCTACCTCAATCTCCCTCTTCACCTGTTTTTCTATATTTTCAAAATATTCTAGAATATTCATATCTTTTCCTCTTCTTTCACCTTTTCTCTTTATTTGTCATATATTTAACTCTTTATTACCACTTGAGAGAAAAGTAATCTCTATATAGAAAGCGCAGAAAAATTAACTTTAAAGGGTAGCTTCAATTCTAACTCGTGTAGCTTTTTTGCCTTTTGTCTAAAGTTTAATATTCCAATACCTATCGCCTCGTCACTCTTCTCATCTTTAAAAATAGTAATTCCAGAATATATTTCCTCTCCATAATTAGGAGATTTCTTTACAAATATCTCTAAGTAGTCTCCTTCCTCATCATAATATATATTCATTTCTCCGTTCATCTTATATTCCTCACAAAATGTGCTGATAAAACAATTCCCTCTTCATTTAAATACTTAACGATGACTTTCAAGAACTTTGATATGTGATTCTTATGCTTGAAATGCTTAAAAAAATAATTGACATCTTCTCTTTCATCAACGATTATCTTATCTGCTTTCTGTAAAGTCAAAATAATCTCCTCTATATCTTCAACATGTTCATGAAACTCTCGTATATGTGTCCATTGTGTCTTAGTCAATCTTATCTTTCTTCCAGTCTTATCAATAACCTCAAAAATAATATCATCCCTCTTATTTTCCCCTATCTTTTCATCTTCCTCTTCACTCTTTTTCCCATTCATCGCTATCTCATCTCCAATAAATTCAAGTTATTATAAAATAAATTATTATAACTAACTCTAGTTCTTATCATTAACATATTTTTACAACTAATAAAACTGCAATTATTATCAATTATCATTTCACCTTCTCCATATCTTTTATCTCTGCATCATTCAAAAAATCCAAAACTTTCAACTCTCGAGTCTTCAAATTCAGCATGCAAACCCTCCCCGGTTCAGGAATATTTCCAATTTTCTCCTCAAAATCTGTCTGCGCCTGCCAGCAGCTTCCAGTAACAATCAAAACACCATTATAATTTTCAATATCCATCTTATGCACTTCCCCCGTACACAAAACATCAGGCACTTCAGAAATCACAAGCGGATCCTTATCTTCATTTGGAATATAAACTGCCTCTCCATGTACAGGAGATAAATGCCTCCTCTTCAGCATATGTCTAACAGCCTTCGCTGGACACTTATGAGCTTTCATCTCTCTCAATTCCTTAATCTCATTAATAAACTGATGAATACTCGCACCATGATACATCAAAACCTTAAACTCCTTTTCAGTCCGCCCACTCCTCTCAAGCAATTTCACAAGTGTAGGATTCGTAACCAAAGTTAAATTTTCAATTCCATAAAGAGGCTCTGCATATCTTTTAGAAATAATTGGCTGTGGCTCCGCAACTCTAACAGCATCATGCTGTCCGGCGCACATAAACATTTGTATCCTTTTAGGAATTCTCTCTAAATACGAAGCAAGTAAAATATACTGTTCCTTCATGCTCTTCAATTTCAAAACTCTCTCCTGTCCGGGATAAATTCCAACTCCATCAACATTATCTCCGACAAAGAAAATATACTTCGCCTTTTTAGCATTCTCATCCTCGCTATTTATCCATTCCAAAAATCCATTAAAACTTTTTTCTAAATGCCTGTCGCTTCCACAGTGCATATCAGACAAAAACAAAATATTAGCATCTTCATCAAACTTCGTCTTATTCAAATTAAAAGCATCCGGAAAAAATATATCATGAACAAAAAGCATCTCTCTGCTTCCAGATGCTTTAACAGCGACAATATCATCTAACATCAATTCCTCCGCCTTAGAAAAAATCTCTCCCTTTTCTGGCTTCACCAAAGCATTTATAGTCCCAGTCAAATCTTCAAAAGTAATTATCATATTCTTATTCTTAGTCACTCTCTTCTCCTTTACAATTCCAATTATCGCAATTTGCTGTCTATCGCTGCTTATTTTCCCAATACTTCTCAAATCATTCTGCACTTCAGGCCTAAACATCAATATCCTCTGTATCTCCTGATATCTCGCCCTAAAATGTCCGACAAAATCCTTGACTTCTAATTTCTTGTCTGGTTTAGTATCTGCATAAAATATCTTATAATCTAATCCTTCACTCATTTTCTGCATCCCAACTTTTTCTCCTACACTTATCTGCTGTTCCTTTACAATCTCCAAACTCCCTGGAGTTCTGGGGGTTAGAGAACCCACAGTTCTCTCAATCTCCAAACTTATTCCCATCTTCACAAAAACATTCTCAACATAATTCTTATTCTCCTCTCCCAAATTACCGACAAAACTCTTAACAAACTCAAAATTCTTATTCAGCACATTTTTTGTTATTATCTTCTGCCCAGAAAACCTCTCCAATTTTTCCAAAAAATCCCCAACAGTCTTTGCATCTCCCATTCCATCAACAAGTTCAAATATATCCTTCTCAAGCAATAACCCTCTTCCCCTTATCTCTTTTAATATATCTTCATTCATTTTCCTCTCCATCTCGAGATTTTAATTTCAGTTGTCCGAGAAAATCGGACAACTTGAATCCTTCTTTCTACTCTTCATCCATGATTCAAAAATCTCCCCTTACTATTTAATCCTTTATTACTCCTCACTAATTATTAATAAAAATAACATCTTTTAGTTTTACCATGACTAGACTTGAGCTTCAGTTATCGACAAAATGTCGATGGGTTATCAAATAACTATAAAATTTCAGTTATATGATTTTATCGTACGACTCAAACACCCAAACTTTCCTTCAAAATTACCCTCGCCTTTTCCTTTATCCCTGAACTCAACATCAACTTTATCTCTCTAGTCCTCCCCTGTCTTCCCTTGCTGATTACACGGGCGTTAATAATTCCAAGCATGTCAAACTCTCCAAGAATATCAGAAATACGCCTTTGTGTTAAAACCTCATTCTTCGTCTTCTCGCAAAGTTCCTGATATGTATTATAAACATCTCCCGTAAATATACTCCCATAATTCTTATCGGAATCCAATCTAACAATTGACTGCAAAACAAGCTGAAACTGCTTCGGCTCACTCTCAATAATATCAAGCATCTTATCCCTCTCAATTTTCTCATTTGCTTCATCAATGTGTTTAACTCCAATCTTCTTGCTTCCCTCTCTTTCAGCAAGTTCCCCTGCTACGCGAAGCAAATCTAAAGCGCGTCGCGCATCTCCATGTTCTCTAGCGGCAAAAGCTGCGCACTTAGCAATTACTCCATCTTCAAGGATATCTTTCTTAAATGCACTATCAGCTCTCTCTTTCAAAATATCCTGTAGCTGTAAAGCATTATATGGAGGAAAAACCATTTCCTCTTCTCCTAAACTGCTTTTAACTCTAGGATCCAAATTATCCATAAATGTCAAACTATTACTTATTCCTATCAAACTTATCTGCGCATTTTTCAGCTCCGAGTTCATTCTAGTCAAAGTATAAATAAAATTATCAGAAATCTTCTTGACTGCCTGGTCAATCTCATCCAGCACAAGAACAATCATCTGCTTTTTATCATCAATCATCTCTATAAATTTAGCATAAACCGCATCAGTCGGCAATCCAGTAGCAGGCACCTTCCCTCCCAAACTATGTATCAATTCTGCAATAATTCTATATTCAGTATCCGCGACTTTCCTCAACTTACAATTAAGATAAATAAATTTTAAGTTATCTCCCCCCATCTGCTTAACCTTCTCCATCAGTCTACTCCCTACATGCTGCACACTTAACGTCTTCCCACTTCCAGTCTTCCCATAGAGAAATAAATTACTAACCTTCTCTCCCCTCAAAGCGGGAGCAAGCATAGAAGCAACACTTTCAATTTGTTTCTGCCTATGCGCAATAGTAAGAGGGGTATAATTAGACTGCAAGACCCTTTTATCAGTAAACAAACTATTCTGCGCATAGCTTTCAAAAATACTATCTAATTTATCCATACCCCTTTTTACCTCTTTCAATAATATTAACTTCTTTTTATAAACTTATCTCTCCACAACCTTCACTTCCTCTGTATATTTTCTTTTTCTCCTCGATAATCAATACACCGATCAAATTTTTATGTCTCAACACCCCACACCCTCGTTTCGCATGGAGTTTATGGAAACCATAATCATATAATAAATCATTAACAAGAAGCTTTAGAAGATTATTATATCATTTGTTATATTTAATATTAATAATTATAATTTTATAAATTATAGTATAATTATTTATTATCAATATAACAAATTAAACATTAATTATTAATATTAACACGAACTTATCAACTTCAAATTAAATACTTATTAATAAAACGAATTAATATATATGTTATACTATTTACTTATCATAAAAATCAATATTAATAAGAACAAATATAACACTTTAATATATACATTACATAATATATATAATATAATATAGAAATATTTATAAATAAAAATTAAAAAAACAAAACTCCACACACCCCTTTTAATATTTTTCATATCTCCAATCGAAATCATAGGGTGGGAGGGTCAATTTATATGTATCAATTCAAAATTACCTTTCCCCTCACACAAATATTTATAAACTTCCCATAACAAAATGTAATATGGCATTAGACAAAAGGCCTCTAAAAGACATAGTTGGCAAATTGGTGGTTACAAAAGAGGGAAAAAGACTAGGAATAGTAAAAGACGTATCTTTCGAAACAAGAACAGGAGAGCTAATACAAGTAGTTCTAAAAGATCCAACAGCATACGTTAACAATTTAAACTTAGAAGTCACATCAGGAAAAGAAGTTCTCGTCCCCTATAATACAATCATTGCAATAGGCGACTTCGTAGTCGTCTCCGAAGAAGATTTAATGTAAATCTTCTTATTTACCCTCTTTAAACCCCTTAAATAGCTTTATCATATGAAACTAATTAATATAAAATCCATTCCATATAACTTATCCATATTCATTTAATAACATCAGATATTTTTCAACAACATACTTCTTTTCTAATATACAATAGCAAAACCACAACAAAATTTATAAACACCCCTTCTCAAAGATAAACATGCAAGTAGTAGGATTTAATTTAATAAAGATTTTAGCAAAAAGAGAGCTTACTTACAAGCGTTCTGCTATAAATACAAATATAGAATTCACAAACATAGAAAAAGAAAGCCTTCCAGTTCTTAAAGACGATGAAGCAATAAAAATCTCTTTTAAATTTGATATAACTTATGGAGACCAAGAAAAAACACCAGATAAAAAAGAAAAAGAAGAAAAACAGGCAGAAATCTCATTTGAAGGAATAATAATTCTTTCAGCAACAAAAGATGAAGCAAAAGAATATATTAAAAACTGGAAGAAGAAGGAAGTACCTCAAGAGTCAGCGATTCCCCTTTACAACACAATCCTAAAGAGATGTTCAATAAAAGCTCTCCAGTTGGAAGAAGACCTTAATCTACCTACACATATTCCTTTTCCCCAAGTAAGAGCCCAGCCCAAAGATAACTAATCACCCACCCTCCCACCCTAAATAACCATTTAATTGCCAATATTATTTATTAAAAACAATTATTAATAATTAAACCAGAGCTATTATTATCTTATTATTGCTAATTTTCTATAGGGTTATCACTCAAAACATGGGCTTCTGGATAAGGTAGATGTAGCGAAGAACCATAAGGCGCCGCTAATCCTGCACAAGCCCCATTCATAAATTGTTGATATGTATACTTTAATCCACTCGTCGCTATAGATATTGCTAAAATTGTAGGCACAATAGATAATAGAAAACCCGTAGTTAATAAACGATAAACTATTTGCTCTCTACCAGTCACAGTTGTACCTAAATGTTCAGATACTACATATCTTTTGCCTTTCTCTTGTTTCCATTCGTTAGCTAAATCATCTAACCATTTCATAAAAATCCTACTCCCCATCTGCTTTTAAACTTTCCTACTTCAATTTTCCCACACTACAAAATCTAAAGGATATAATGTAATTCTTTTTATATCTTTTAATCCAATAGAACAAACACCCCTATAACTATCCCTTGCACTTCTTTCTCTAGCAACCAACATAACCATTTGACCATCTCTTTTTTCAGATTCAAGATAATAATACATTCTTCCAGACTTTTCACTCTTTCTAACAATCTCAATTACATTTCCTCTCTCCAATCCCCCAACCCTAATATCTTTAACTCTCATAAATTATCATCTCTTAATTAAAATTTAAACATTTAGATTATCTAATCTCTACTTCAACTTCCCCAACTTCCCAAAACCCAATACCTTCAAATCCTCTCCCACAACCCTCACATCAAACTTATTAAAATCAAATCCCCAATTATCAGAAACATTATCTTCCCTCAAATCACTTCCTTTCGAATAATCAATAAAACTAGGAACAATAATTATCTCTTTTCCCTTCCATTTCCCTTGAAGAAAACACTTATACTTCTCAATTTTATTTCCATCACTTAAATTAATCGCTGGATGAAAATGCCCCATAACTATGGTATTACAATCCAAAACTTCAGAAACAACTTTATCACCATGCACAAATCCAATTTTTCCCACAACACAATAATCCAAGACTTCAACATCTCTCTTTCCAGCAATAGTCTTCAAATAATTATCATGATTCCCTCTAGTCACAATTATTTCCTTAACTCCCTTCCCAAAGAAGTAATCAAATAATTCAAGAATATCATTCCACTCCTGCCTGCTATTTCCATAGAAAGTATGTTTAACATCTCCCAACAATATTATCTTATCAATTCTCCCCACACTCTCAAACATCTGATTAAATTCAGAAATAACTTCCCCAAACATCTGCCTTGTCACAAGTATTCCAGATTCATTAAGCGCCTCCTCAAATCCAAGATGCAAATCTCCAACTACAAGTATCTTGTCTTTCTTATCTTCAATTACCAAACATTTCCCAAGATGTTTAATATTCATATAATTAGCCAAAATATCATCTAATTAAATCTTACTCAACAATACAAGATCTAATAGCTAAACTTCTATCACACCAAAAATCAATTAAATCAGCATAAATTCCAAATGTACCTTTTCCCTCACTTATCAATAAATCCTTAATTCTTTGTCTTCCTATAATAAATTCCCCCGAAGCAAAAGCAAAATCAGAAGGAGCATCTCTATTAGGAAGAGGTATAACATTCGGATATTTACCATAATGAGGGGGGCTCAATATTATTGGAGCAACTAAATTAATATGATATAATGGATTTCCTCTCTCATTTCTTCCAACAGCAACATTTCTCACACCACTCATACCTTTAACTTTTTCTAAACCTCCAAAAAAACCAAAAATAGGATACTCAAAAAATTTATCTTCAACATTTAAAATAATTTCTTCTCCCTCATGACCAGCTTTATCACTTATACTGCTTTCATACACAGCGCCAAGAGCATCATATAATACTACAGCAGTTCCCTTTTCTACTCTAATTCTTGTTAAATTAGGATATGGAGCATTTCTTAACCTTTCATCATACTCAATAGCATCACTTCTTATCATATCCTTTAAATAAAAAACACCTTAATAAATATTATTATACTATTTTCTCTTCCCTTTAATAACTCCCATATGCAGCTCATGCATCCTCTTCAAAAAAGCAGCCCTATCTTCCATCTTAATTAAATCAGCTCTACCCTGCATCATCAAATTAACTCCAAATGGAGAAGTTATAGGCGTTCGAATAATCTTAATAGTCACCATCTTTTTTTCAATCCACTCAAGAACTCTAATAGCAGAATCAACATCCATCAAATCCTGCATTACCTCGCGTCGTGCCTCCTGTAAAATAGGAAATTCATTACTTAACTTCTTAACAGCAACATAAAGAAAACCAGAATGCACTTGTTGCTTTCCAACACTCTTCTCTCTACCTTTATAATTACGAAGAATCATTAACGAACGTCCAGCACAATGGCGAAATCTTCTCTTCAACACTTCAGTCTTTTCAATCGCCTCCTCCAAAATCTTTCTTAAGTCCCGCGATTTAACAAACTCAATAATCTTCTTCTCATCTAACTTCTCACCAGAAATATAAAATCCATTATCAGAAATTCCCATATCAATATCTCTCATCTGCAATCTAGCAGCAGTATAAGCATAAGCTCTAGCTAATGCATCATTCACACGACGCCCATACAGACTATGAAACACTAAATGCTCCTTCTCCTCCTTAAACTTCTCAACTATAATTTCTTTATCAGTTGGAATCTCCAAAAATTCCTGCTGTTCTAAAAAATAATCATAAATCTCTTCAGCAGCGTCTTTTTTGCAGTAAATATATTCCATAATAAACTCAATACATTTCTGTTTCGAACTCAATTTCTCCTTAACCAATCTCCTAAACTTTCCAATCTCCATAGCAAGCTCAAAATTAAGAGGCAACATCTCCGAGAACCACGAAGGTATTGTCACTTTCTTAGAAACATCTCCCATTACATACGCCTTCATACCTCTAGAATATAAAAACTGGTATTTCTGCCCCCCCAAAGCAAACACATCTCCCCTCTTCATCTTCTCCAAAAATGATTCATCAATCTTTCCCACACTCTGCCCTCTCTTCTCCACAGGTTGCTGAATCACAACTTCAATAAATCCCTCTTCAGCTATAGTTCCAATATTAGTCATATACATAACTCTAGCCATCTTCCCTCTCTTTCCTATCTGCTGTGTTTTCTCATCGTACCATATCTTCGCATAAACGTGTCTATGCTCCAAGGCATAATCTCCTGCTAAATAACTTACAACAGAAAAGAAATCATTTTTGCTTAATCCAGAATAACAATAACTTCTTCTTATAACTTTTAACATATTTTCTACATCCCAAATCTTTGTTATAGCCATTCCAAATATTTGTTGTGCCAGAACATCAAGTGCATTCTTAGGAATTTCTGCAGAGTCAATCTTCTTCTCAATCATCGCCTTCATCATTACACCACACTCAACTAAATCATCTCTATCCATAACAATAAACTCTCCTTTAGGATTTGAATGTAATTTATGTCCAGCCCTACCAATCCTCTGCAAAGCCCGACTAACTGACTTAGGTGAACGCAACAAAACAACTAAATCAATACTTCCAATATCAATTCCAAGTTCAAGAGATGTAGACGAAACAACAACCTTTAGTTCACCCTTCCTCAATTTATCTTCAATCTCAAATCTCTTATCCTTACTCATAGATGAGTGATGAGCCCCAATAGCACCAACATACTTCCCAGGATAATGCAAATCAAGATAATGAACAATCCTTTCTGTCGCAGCCCGAGTATTAGTAAATATTAAAGTAGTCTTATGATTATCTATCAACTCATCAAGCAGTCTATAAAGTTCTCTCTGGCTTTCCATACTATCAGTTTCTAATATATTCTCTCCTGGATAATCTAAACTTATCTCAATCTTCTTCAATAGTTTAACATCTGCAATTAGACAATCTCTTCCAACACCAACTAAAAACTTTGCAATATCATCAAGAGGAGCAATAGTTGCAGAAAGCCCAACTCTAACTGGTTCAATCAAGCTCACCTCCTGCAATCTCTCAAGAGTTAAAGACAAATACACTCCTCTCTTATTAGTCATCGCATGAATCTCATCCACAATAATAAACTCTAGAGCGCCAAGTTGCTCAACAGTCTTAGTAGTCGTCAAAACAATAGCCAAACTCTCTGGTGTTGTCACAAGTATATGTGGCGCCTTTCTAGCCATCTTAGCCCTTTCATTAACCGTTGTATCCCCAGTCCTTAACCCCACTCTAACATCCTGCATCTTCAAACCCTTCTTATCAGCCAAATCTTTTATCTCTTTCAAAGGCTGTATAAGATTGACGGCCACATCGTTTGATAATGCTTTAAGAGGAGAAACATAAACAGCATAAGTCTTATCCTCTAACTCATTCTTAAGAGCCAACTCAACAATATAATTAATTATTCCAAGAAAAGCACTTAGCGTCTTAGTCCCCCCAGTAGGTGCACTCACAAGTATATTCTTTCTATCATAAATAGTCTTAACACTATAAAGTTGTGTAAGAGAAAACTTCTCAAACTTTCCAAAGAACCACTCATGAACCAAACTATTCAGTATATCTTTCACTTCCTTATCTTCATAAGGTTTTTCCATAAATTCTATCTTTCCTTCTGTCATTTTTAACATCTCCAGAACAACAATATAAAAATATAAGTATTAACTCAATAATTTCACTTAATCAATCTTTCAACTTCTGTTTCAATTCTTTCTATCTCCACACTAAGCTCTCTCCGCCTCTGCACCTGCTGTGCATCAAATCTTGTCTCTCCATGTTGACCCACTATATATGGAACAATCCCTCTCAATTCTCTCACACAAACATCCCTCTCACTATACAACTCGTTTACATCTACTTGTCTACTATTCAAATATCTAATAGGTAATGGTATTCTCATAATCTTTCATAAAAACAAACCATTATAAAACTTTCCTATGCTGCTCTCTTATATCCTCTCAAGTATATTAAAGGTTTAGCAAGCATAGCCGTCTGTTCAACATAATCAACTGCAGATTCAATCATTCCACTCCTAGGAGGCATTTTAGCAAGCCTTCTACTAACTCTATATAAAAAACTGACTCCATCATCAACAAGAAAATCTTCAACCCTCTCCATAATAAAGAAACATATTTTAGTATTATAAACCTTCCTAAAATTTAAATAAGCAAGTCATCTTCTCTCAACATGCCAAAAATCTCAAAAGAAAAAATAGACAAAATAAAAGAGCATATTCTCCATCACTTATTTGAAATTTCCCCTCAATCTAAATTCACTTCAGACATAGCTAAAGAAATCGCCAGAGACGAAGAGTTCACCAAGTCACTAATGCTCGCCCTAAAAGAAAAGAAGCTCGTCTCAGAAATAAACAAGAACCCAAATGGAGCAGATTATACCAAAAGGCAAAGATGGTCCCTCTCCTCAGAAGCCTACAGCGCCTATTCACGAAGACAATAATACCAAAGGCTCAGGATTCTCTCTAACATCATTAACACAGTAGTATCTTCCATTTCTCATTTCTATTTCTCCTCTAAGTCTTAGTCTCCTTCCAAATTCAATAGCCACTATTGTTCGATAATGAAGAAGCTTTTTTCTTTTATCAAGCATATAATGATCAACAGCTTCTCCCATAGCAACCATAAGATCATTATTATCAACTCTATGATATAAAAAAAAATAAGATTTTTCAGTCTTTTCAAGCTCTCCTTCAATATCTCTAATACACTCATCAACCTTTTCACTTCTTTTATCTAATCGTCTAAGAATTCTTCTCTTCTGAAAATACTTATCTAAGCATCCCATCTACAACCATGACAAATACAGTATATAAAAATATATATCCTCAATCTCAATCTCATAGGCATGGAAAAAGACCCAATCAAAGAAGCCTTCTCAAAAGTAAAGGATGATATTTCCTCACTTAAAGAAGCCCTCAATAGACTAACAAAAGAAATAGAAGAGATAAAGAGATCCCTAGAACAGAATATCGACGCTAAATCAAACAATCAGACAGTCAGACAGACACTTCGACACATAAATACCACAGAAACCTATCATTCAGACACAAAATCAGACATTCCAGCACATCTTTCGACAGATAATTTACCCTTAGAAGCTCCAAAAAGCCAAATTTCATACAGTTCCATAGGAAATAGAGGGGTTTCGACAGACAGTCAGACAGACAGACAGTCAGACATCTCGACAGGAAATAGAGGGGTTAAAGTTCGTTTAAACAATATAAACACAGTAAAAACACATAAACTAGAACATATGGCGGAAGTCTCTAAACTCCTTGACTCACTCGACGATATAAAGAAAGATTTAAGACACAAAATAAAGCGCCTTACCAATCAAGAAATGGAAGTCTTTTCCACTATCTATGAATTAGAAGAAAAAGGTTTTACCGTCGATTATTCACTCATAGCCGAGCATCTTTCCCTTACAGAATCTTCAATTCGGGACTACATTCAGCGCCTCCTAAAGAAAGGAATTCCCATAGGAAAAACAAAGGAAAATAATAAGAGAATCCTCTTATACATCCCAGAAAACTTCAAGAAAATTGCTACATTTCAAACAATTCTTCAATTAAGAGAGCTTTAATATCAGTTTTTACCGACGATAAATCATAATTAACATCTTAAAAATAGTTAAAATATCATTATCCAACACTTCAAACTATCAATTATTCTTCATTATCATAAATATTAATAAAAAACCCTATTAACAACAGAGTTCGTATAACATTAATAATTTATCATCGAATACCCTAATCTATTGACTTCATCGTCTCACCGATTATCTCCCAAGCAGAGCTAAATCTATCAAAATCCATCCCTTCTTCACTGCTCAAAAAGCTCAATTTTAGCCTTTTTAAGACCTATGAAGCCCAATCTCTTGTTTAGCTCACTTTTACTAAATTAGCATTCAAAATCAGAAAAGTTGCTCTTTTTCACGATTTTCTCCAACTTTTCCTCACTTTTTCCTGAATAGAATCAAAAACTTTCTCAAAATAACCCTCACTTTGCCCTGTTTTTTCCACAAACTCCAAAAGGCTCTCACTTTTCTCTAATTTCCCTTCAAATTTCATCATTTCTTGCCTCCACCAACTCTCACTTTTGCGTATTTTGACAGCTTGTTACGAACTTCTTCAGGTATAAAGACTCTCTTTTTCCCATTCTTCTCAATTATCTCCTCTATCAACCCCTCACTCTTCTGTTTTATCGCATTTATCTGCCCTCTAATCGTAGCTCTCTCTTTCCCCAAAAGCATGGCCAAATCCTCATAACTCAGCTTCATCCCTTCTCCCGCGTTCATAATGGTAAATACCAGTAACCTCTCATTACTACTCAATCCCTTCAAAATATCATAAAAATTGGCTGTTTGAACAGCTGTTTGAACAGCTTCTTGAACACCTAAAACACCTGTTTGTTTGCCTAAAACAGGCAATTTCTTAAACACCTGTTTGTTTTTCTGCTCCTCAACACCCATTTCAAACGCCTCTTTGAGTCCCTCAAGGTCATCTTTTAACGACGACAAATCATCTTTTAAATCTTTTAGCAAGTCAAACAGATGTTTATCCTGTCCATCAAGGTGTTTAATCCACTTTCCAACCCCATTAATATCCTCTTTCACACCAGCAAATCCCTTCTTCGTCTCTTCTTCCAAGACATTCACCCTTTTTCTTAAAAAGAATCCAAACATATCACATCTAAACACCTGCACTATTTAAATATTTCGTCGGAAAAACACCTTTCCAACACATATTTCCCAATATATACAAACAATCACATAAACACCTGCCAAACATCAGTTATTATCAAACAAACACCCTCATTTAACAAACAAACAGCTGTTTAAACACACTTAAACACCAATTTATCGACGATAAAATAAATTACACAAAAAACACACCATATTCCAAATAATACCAACAATCGCTCAATATTTTAATCATTTCCAGCATGTTTAAACAGCGATATAAGGTTCGTTTAAGTCTTAGGATTAATATCCCAAACTCCAAAAATCGCCCCCAATATCCAAAGAAAATAGCCTCAATAAGTTGTGAGGCGCGAAGCGCCGAACGCGCACGATATCGTCTATAAAAGAGAAAAGATCCCAAACTAAAACATATAAAAACCCCTCTTCCTTATTATCATCAGCTAATAAAAAGAGAAATGGTGCTTCAAAAAACACGGGAAAAAGCTAAATTATTCCGTAAGGAATTCAAAAAGCAGACAGTCACAGCTCTAATAGCAGCATTCGGTTTAGTAATAGCTCTCTCCTGGCAGGAAGTAATAAAAAAAGTAGTTGAAACAATACCTAAAACAGGAATCCTTCTCTATCATCCTTACTTAGCCGAGATATACACAGCGTTGATAGTCACGATCATAGGCGTCGTCGGCATTCTCATCCTCTCTAAGCTGGGAGAAACACAACAATAATGAATCTACTAAAAAATCACCCTGGAAAATTTTTCACAGGAGGAACACATTATAGAATGGAAGTCCTCGCAGAACTTAAATTTCTTATAATCGTAGCTCTCGGCTTTACAATCGCCTTCACTTGGAGGCAAACAACCTTCGACATCTCCGAAAACATTGTAAAAAGAATACTAACAAACATTCAAAGCTCCGCAACCCTCTCAATCCTCGCATCCACATTCATCACACTCGTCAGCTTAATCATAATCCTCATCCTCTCCAAATTCCCCTCAAATAGATATTAGCTCCAATTATACTAGAAAAACCATCAAATAATTATCATAAAAATCAGCCTTTTTTATCATTAACATCCTTCTTCAATAATCCACAATAATCTTTTTATATCCATTCTCCCCCTATAAACCATGGTTCTCCAATACAAGTCCAAGAGCGACAAAAGATGGAAGAAATATACCAGCAAACCCTCCCTACCCAAAGCCCCAAGCAACTACAAGTTCCGCCTCCTAAACGAATCCAAAACAAAAACCCTTGCAGAAGGCCCATATAAAAAAGTCCTAAAACGCATGCGTCAAATTGAATTCTTCAAACATAAAAATTAATAATCTCTATGCTCAAACTTCTTATCATCTCTTAAACCTATAAGCATAAAAAGATTTATATACTCCATGTGCATATGACATGCATGGAAAACACCATCTCAGCAAGAATAGAAATAAATGAATATGCAAACAAAGTCCTTGCAGTTCTTAAAGCAAAGTATAGCCTTAAAGATAAGTCCGAAGCAATTAATAAATTCGCCGAGCTTTATGGTGATGATATAGTAGAAAAAGACGCAAAAGAAGAATATATCAAAAAAATGATAGAAGAGGTAAACGAGCATTACAGGAAGTACAAAGATAGAAAGATGAGTTTAGACGAGCTTGATGCTTTATTTAAAGGATAATGTTTAATTTTGATATTAGCGATAAATTAAAAACTAAAATCTCAAAACTCATTAAGAAAGATAAAAAAAGAGCAGATATACTTCAAAAAAAGATTATAGAAATAATAAATAACGACGCTGAAACAATAAAACGATACAAAAACCTAAAGCATGATTTAAGCGACTTTAAAAGAGTTCATATTGATTCATCCTTCGTTCTCATCTTCAAAGTAAATATCAATAACAATTCTATCCTTTTCCACGACTTCGACCATCATGATAAAATCTATTAGTAAAATATTAGCTCAAACTTATTATCATTTCTTAAACTTTCCAGCTCCATCAATTAGTTCGTTTAAGTATAGAATTTTACCCCAGCCATATTACCCAAAAATAATAGCTTTAATAGTGGAAAGGCGCGAAGCGCTGAACGCACGCGACCAAGCACATATTTAAATATCTAAATTATAAGTTTAAGTATGGATAAATCAAAATACACTACAGAAGGTCTACCTATAGTATCAGAAGGAACAGTACGCTCTCTAGTAAGAGACATCGAAAGGCCATTTCAAAAAAGATACCTTGACGACGAATCTCAAGATTGCTGGACAGATTTTAAAATAAACATTTTTGCAACAAATCATTTAGCGGCAGGCCTTATAATGTTAAGAGCAAAAAACTATGCTTCTAATCCAGAACAACTTAGAGCATACGAGCAAGGAGTCGTAGAAATGTATGAGTTACTAAGAAGAGAATCATCAGCTCTCCAAATAGAAGAGAAAACTTCAAGAAAATCATAAAAATCCACACAGTTCGCACAAGGTTTATTAAGAGTAGTTTTGAGAGACCTAAACCAGATAATACGAACCAATCCCTATACTATTTTATAAAAGTCGCCCAGAAGCCCCAGAATCGCGTCTTTTTCCTAACTCCGATAGAAACCACAAGTTTAAATATAAACAAAAAATAGGTTTTTTATGACTAAAGGAAACATACGTCTAACAATATCGGAAGGAAGGTTAATTTTGGAAGAATTAGCAAAACAAGGGTATAAAAGTCAAACCAAGATAGCGAAGGAAATGTGGGAGAGAAAGTTATATGGTTCAAGCTATAAAAATAATAAATCTTTCTTAAACCTGATTTTTAAAGGAGACAGATCTGCAACTCCAGATCTAAAAGAAGCGCTTATTCAACTCTCAAATAACAGTCCTTTAGTTAAAGAATTGTTTAATGAAAAAGCCACTACCAGATTAGAAGTGAGCGATTATATCTCAGTTAACCTCCCTCCAGTATCTAGAAAAGAAACACCCGCATCACTTTCTACAAGAGCATTCTTAACTTATATATCAGATATAAGCAATAGATACCAAAACGCTAGTCAGCAGGAAAGATATGGTATTCTACAAACAATAGAAAAAATAGTTGTAGCTTTAGATTTCAAATAATTTCTATATCTTTCAGCCAAAAAATATTCAAAAATATTCATGCTTAAACTTTCAATCAAATCTAGAAACATCAAGCAGAAAGTAAGAGTTCGGTTAAAAAGAAAGATTTAAAATCTTAAATTTATAAAATTAAAAATGGCTCCATATGGATTTCCAGATAGAGTTCGCTCGGATGAAAGAGCTCTGAATATATTAACAAGACCCATTCCTTTACTTTCTATAGAAGAAGCATGGAACATAGATAGACTCGCTAATGAAATGTACAATCACAACAGACACAACGAATATATATTGAGAGTTATTGCCGCTAGAGGGTTTGCCCAGAATGAAATGTTTGAAGAATCAGCATATGGCTATGATAAAGCAGCCCAAGGAGCAGTATGGCAAAGATTTCCATATGCCACTTTAAAGTGTAATTTAAGATCCATCTTTTCTTTGCATAAGGTAATAGTTCTCAGGCCATACAAAACGGAAAGTTGTACGAGAGAGCTGGAAGAATATACGTATCCAAAACTTGCAAAATCATTAAACAGATTAGGAGTAATAGATCCAAATAAAAATCTAGTTAGAATACTATCGCATCAACCAAATTCATCAAGATTTAGAACTTCTCTTCAATTATTATATAAAAAGCCAGATGTAGAAGGAAACATAAGAGTAGAAGAGAGAGTTCCAACAGATGAAGAACTGGACAGAATCAATGGAAACACATGATAATCTTTCCTCATCATCAAATATAAATATCCCGCCTCCTTGATATAAAAATGCCAAAAGAGACAAGAAGAGTTCAAGCCAAAACAAAAAGTCCCTTAATTATCGCTTTAATAATTATAATATTAGTATTAGTAGGAGTTATTTTATATTTCACACTGTCAAAATCTAATTCTCCTCCATCAGACAGCAATACAGATAATAAAATCCCAGATGGAGCAATCGCCTGTCCTCCACAAAGAGGGGAATTTTGTGCGGAAATATATGAGCCAGTATGTGGATGGTTTGACTCCAAAAAAATACAATGCATAAAATATCCCTGTGCACAAACATTCAGCAACAGCTGTTTTGCCTGTGGAAATAAAGATGTATTATATTACACAGAAGGGGAATGCCATGCTTAGCAACATTTATTGATTTCTATTTGTTATATCCGGATCAACAAAATCAGCCAAATCTCCCAAGCTATAATCAAGTTCGTCTGCTCTTTTAGCCATAATATAAAGCTCAAGAACATCCTGCTTTACAATATATAGAAAAGTTCTCCTCTCACCAAATAAAGGTCTTCCAGCGCCCCTTTCTTGTTTTCTATGAAGAGGAAGATCATGATTAACCAAATTATCAAGGGACTCCATAGTTTCTTCAATAACTTCTTCACTACTACTATCATGCAAAAGTCTTCTATAATTAGCAGTAACTTTTGCGATTTCAGCATCAAATTCAGCCAGCAAATAATCATTATCCATATAATTTATCTAAAATATCTCTTTTAAATCTTATGGAAACTGTACAAACCTCTCACCAAAACCTTTTTAACCCTCAAATTTATATTTAATTTGTGGATAAGTACAAGAACAATAAAAAGTTCTCAAACAAATTTTCAGGCAGAGACAGAGATTTTCAGAAATTTGAAAAGTTTCAGTCGCCTCAAAATGCTGAGAAAATAAGATTAGAGCAAGTGTCTCCAGACATTAAGGGAAAGTTAGTCTTAGTAGAAGGAGTTGTAGACAGAATTGGACAGACAGGCGGACCAACTTTATTTACTTTGTCTGATGGAACTGGAACATTAGTTCTTAAAGGATTCGTTGGTCCAGGAGAAAGAGCCTATCCTGAAATAAATGAAGAAGACATTATTTCCGCAACAGTAAAAATTAATGAATATCAGGATGCGTTTGAAGGAGAAATATTAAGAATAAGAAAGTTGCAGGGAGAAGAAGCAAAGCAATTTCACGATAATATTGAGTTGCTCCAAAGAGAAAGAGCAGAAATTTCTCCTCCACAATTTATGGTAGATTCCCCAATATTGGAAAAATTAAAAGATAGATTTACAAAAGCAGCAACTGAAATAAGACTAGCAATTTTCCAGAACAGACCAATTATTATAAGACACCACAACGATACCGATGGATATTCCTCTGGATTTTCATTAGAAAGAGCAGTTCTCCCATTAATAGATGCACAGCATAAATCAGCAAAAGCATCATGGGAATTTTACACAAGAGCTCCCTGCGCAGCGCCATTTTATGAAATAGAAGATTCAATTAGAGACACTTCCATGTCATTATCAAACGCTGCAAAATTTTCAAATAAAATGCCTCTTGTAATTATAGCAGACAATGGTTCAGCGCAAGATGATTTATTTGCAATCCAGCAGGGAAAAGTTCATGGAATGAAATTTATTGTTGTTGACCACCACATTTTTGAGAAAGATGTTATCTCGCAGGAAGTTTTAGTTCATATTAATCCTTTTCTTGTAGGAGAAAACGGCGCCCACTTTTCTGCAGGGATGTTATGTTCTGAATTAGCAAGATTCATCAATCCAGATGTGAAGAATATTGAACAGATTCCTGGAATGGCCGGATTAGCTGACAGAATAGACAATCCTACAGTCATTAACGAATATATAAAAATAGCAGCAAAGCACGGATACACAAAAGAATTGTTAACAGATATATCAACAGTAATTGATTTTGTTTCAGCAAAATTAAGATTTATGGAAGCAAGAGAATACATTGAAGTTGTATTCGGAGAGCCAAAAGAAAAGCAGAAAGCATTAGTTGATTTAATGACTCCCTATATTAGAAATCTAGAAAAGAAAGGATTAGAAATTGCAAAGTCTGCAGCACAATTAGAAAAAATTGGAAAAATAACTTTACAATACATTCACATAGAACAATCCTTCTCTCGTGGATTTTATCCAAAACCAGGAAAGGCTGTTGGCTTAGTACACGACCATTTACAAGAAGCACACAAATTAACAAATGTAGTTACTGTTGGAATCCTAGAAGATGCGATGACAATAAGAGCAACAGACGAAGCTAACTTTTCAGTCCATGACTTCATTGCATACATAAACAAGCATCTCCCACAAGCTTTCGTTGAAGGCGGTGGACATAAAAACGCAGGTTCAATAAAGTATATCCCCTCTCAAAAGGAAAAGATTTTCCATCTTCTTAAGGAATTTATTCAAGGAAGAAGTTGAGAAAGGAGCACACAATCAAAAGGTTTATTTACTAAATAAGGATGGAGTGGGTGTGGACAAGAAAACTATTTTATACATATGTAATTCAATAATGTTTTTTACTTTATTCTTATCAATGTATATTTCAAATATATTAAACTCAATAAAAGTATTAAAGGTAGCAGGCATCCAACAGGGAGGGGTCTTGGCTGACCCTCTTTACAACGCCCGCGACGTCTACATATCCGCCATCTTTGGTCCTCTGGGTATAGTATATATCTCTATTTTAATAATTCTCTTTCTTAGTTTTTTAATAGTTTTTAAAAAAAATTATAGTAGTAGTCTAACATTTTACGGCTCAATAATAGGTTTAGTAGCAGTTATACCTTTGTTCTTGTACTCTATAGTATCCTTGCTTTTCAGAAATTACTTCACGGAAGGCGATCCAGGTTATGGTATAGCTTTGGTATTATTACTTTTATCTCCTATAATTAATCTACTTTTTATTGTTTCTTTAGTGATGATAGCAATAGGAATATTTAAGAGCATAGTTAGAAATAAAAATAATTAAATGAAAATCAAGCAGCCAGCTCTTCTAAGCTAATTTCCTTCTCCATATTAGAAATAATAAAAATTATTTATTAAGAATTATACTCTCCGGACTCCAATTCTTAGGAATTTTATATTTTTCATCTAGCAAAGCAGCCTTATTTATTCTTCTTGTAACAAAAGTTCTTTCTTCTTTTCTAAGATTGCAATAAGCAACAACACAATCGTTATGAATTTGATAAATATCAATCACTCTGTTTGTAACCTCATCAGAAGAGAAACTATAATAATTTATTTTAATCTTCCTCTTTTCTTTAAAAGCTCTCTTTATAATTGCTCTTATTTGATGTCGATATATAGCATAAATTAACCTCTGTTGAGGAGATTTCATTTTTCTAATTATTTCCGCTGTCTTCTTGCTCTTTATTTTAGATAATACTCTAATTACCTCTTCAGCCTCTTTTTTATTTAGATGAACCATGGTTAACCCTCTTTTATTTTTGCTATCTGCTCAACTTTTTTCATATCTATATCAAACTTCTTTTCTACAAATACACCCTTAAAAGAGTCTACAAAATTTTTATCTTTAACTACTTCTTCTAATTTGTCTAAGTTGTTTTGCACAGCTTTTAAATTGCCAATAAACAAGAATTTTTTAATATTTTCAAGATTAGTGCCTCTTGCCAAAGCAGCGATATCTCTAAAATCAGTTAATCTTCCAGAGTGTAACTTCATAACTATTAACAATTCTTTAGATGGGACAAGAGCAGTTATTTCCTTTTCAATTCCTATTATTTTTCTTTCTGTTGAATTATCAAACAATAATTCGTAGCTAAAAGAAGCATCTGTTGTTCTTGAAGCTAAAGCATTTATCAAAATATCAAAACTCGCTTTATCATTTTCATATCTCATAAACCTCGAAGAATAAAAATTTTCAAGCTGTTTTTCACTCGTCTTACTAAATCCTTCCTTTTTAAGTATTATTTCAAATTTATTCAAATCTTCTGATTTAATTACTATATCTGCATCAACAGAAAATCTATGCTTAAAGGCAGAAACAGCATATCCACCAACAATTACAAACTTAAGATTTGCTTCTCTAAATTTCTGTAAAACGTCAAATATTGCATTTTCTTTTTTTATCAATTCTTCCATTTTATAAGGTGTTTACCTCTTTGTATTTTATATTTAATCTATTCCTATACATCTCGGCCACCATTTCTAAAGCGGGCTCAAAATTATATATGTTTTTTTTCATAAACGCAATTGTTTCATTTAAAGAATCTATTGAATATTCACCACTTTTTATGAAATTAAACTCATTAGAGATTTCAGGAGAATAGAAAATTCCTTTCTTAGCATTTACTTTTAAGTTTAATTTCTTGCAATACCATAAAAAAACAGGATAATCTTCAGGTTTAATCTTAATAAATATAGGATAATATTCTCTATATCTAGCAACATTATATCTTCCTTCTGTCCATAAATAAACTGCATCAGTTTTAGTAAAGCAATACTCTATTCCAAACAAGTTTAATGCAGAATAATACAAACTTGTCTCGCTTATATTATTTCTAATGAATTTTAATATTTCTTTATATTTTTTATTATCTTCCTGCAAAACAACACCCCTCCATTTTTCTTTTAATATACCTTCTTTCACCAACTCTCCAATCCACTTATGAGTCCAGCCATAAGACAATCCAATTCTTTTTGAAATAAAGCTTATGCTATCTTTTTCTCTTACCGATATTAATATCTTCATTACATAAGGATTTATTGTATCTATATCCATACTATCAGTATAATGATAGTAGTATTTAAATCTTTGGTATGGGCATAAATGTTAGATAAATCAAGGCAGAAAAAGACAGAATTGCCAATATTATTCATTAAGAAATTATTATCTTAAATATATCTTGTTTGACTATTCATTATCAATAAAATTAAATATAAGATTTATTATTCAGATAACAAGCGAGCGTTAGCAAGTAACTAATATAAATTATACTTCTCAAGCAGCCAAATCTTCTAAGCTAACTTCCTTCTCTTTTTTCTTTTTATCCTCTATAGCTTCATCATCAGAATAATCATCTCCATCATGCCCATGATGATGTCCATGTGAATCTCCTTCAGAAAACTTATCGCTTATTCCAGCAATTGTAATTTCAAAATTCAATTTCTTTCCAGCAAGAGGATGATTCAAATCAATTGTAACCATTTTTTCTCCCACTTTAATTATCTTCGCAGGAAACTGCTGTCCATGAGGCGTCTGCATTACTAACACCATTCCTACCTTTGGCTCCTGTTCTTTTGGTAGAGCGTTTCTTGGAATTTCTTTCTTCATATCTCCTCTATATTCTCCATAAGCTTCTTTAGAATCAACAGAAAAATTCTTGCTCTGCCCAACTTTCATTCCTATAACAGCATTATCAAATCCATTTATTACCTGTCCAGAACCAACTTGAAATTCTAATGGATGTGAATGGTCCCCATGTCTTGAAGAATCAAAAACTTCTCCATCATCAAATTTACCAATATAATCAACCTTTACAATGTCTCCTTTAGCAACTGTTTTATTCATGCTCACCCGAGAAAAACTTCCTTTTTAAGTGTTTTGATTTCTATGCTCTCCAAACACCAACTACATGATGTCTTCTGTTTGTTCTAAAAGCTATAAAAGCACCAAAAAAGAATAGCCCAACCAAAAGAATAATGATAGGCAGAGTTAAAGATAAGGAGTTTTTAACCAAAATTGACCCAATTAAAGCAGAAAAACCAAGCCATATAGCTAAAACAGAAACTACTCCTCCCAAAAAACTTAAACCAAAGAAGGATAAGTCATCTGCCAAATTAATTCTATTAGCCCATCTAAATATTCCAGCATATAAAATTACCGAAGAATAACTCCAAGTAACAGCTTCTAAAATTAGCCATAATGAACTTTCAAAATTATATGCAATGATTAAAGTAAGACAAGCTAAAATTAGTGATTTAAACAATTTATTGACTCTAATTTTAGGAATTCTCAAATGTGGAAAACTAATATTATCTTTGAACTTACTTTTCTCTGATTTAGATTCATAATTTTTGTGTGAATTATATATTACAGTATCTTTATTTCTATCAAGAAAGTTAATAATACCATTACTTCCCTCTTTGTCTTTTCTTATTTTATCGTACCAATGACTATTATAGGACATACAAGGATGCCCCCCTTTCCTATGAAATTCTTCCATGAATTTTTTTGCTTCATATCCACTATCTTTGAATCTAGGCTGGCCAGCAGGCTTAGAGGCTATATGTTCCTTACAAAAAAATTTAGAGCAATAATTACACTTCTTCAATCTTGCTTTTTTATTGCATGAATGATAAGAGCATTCATTTTCTTTGCTTTTCATATTAATTGTGAAAAGCAACACTATTTAAAAGTTTCTATTATGTTATCACTTAGTAGTTACTTATTTAACTCATATTCTTTATTAAAGCGAGATTAGCTGCTAAATAATCAATAGAAATACCCACAAAGGTATTAATACAATATTCCCGCTCACACCAAAATCATTTTTAGTGATAACTATTCCAAAAGGAGATTTATTCTCTTTTAGAAAATCTTCAATTGCTTCAAAATTCTCTTTAGGCAATTTATTTCTAAACTTTGACTCTATAGGGATAGCTTTTCTTTTTATAGGCATTACAAAGTCTATTTCCTTTTTATCTTTCCAGTAAAATACCTCTGATTCTGGACCTGGTTCCAAGTTGAATTTTAGTCTGATTAGATGATCAAACAATACACTCTCAACCACAAAACCAACTTCGACATCATTATTTATTAAAGTGTCATCTATAAAATTAACAACACCATTCCTTATTCCAGCATCTAATACATATATTTTTTCTTGTTTTCTAATCCTTTTTCTTCTACTTAAAGAGTAATATTCAGAGGATTTTATTAGATATGCTTTAGTTAAATATTTAAGATAAGATTTTAGGGTTGGTCTTTGTATATCTAACAAGGCCGCTGTTTGAACTAAATTAAAATTAGCTCCAGAATGCTTAGCTAGTAGTTTAAAAAGATCCTCCAAGACGCTGGGATTTCTTATTCTAAAATATCTTACTATATCTTTAAAGAAAATTAGCTTAATCTTATCTCTTACAGATTCTCCAATTCTAATGTAATCATTTTCGTCTAAAAATTCTGGATATCCTCCAATAGTCAGATAGCGATTTAAAGCTATCTCTATAATATCTCTCTTACCAGAGATATTTCCCAGAAATTCATCTAACCCTCTTTTCAAGACAGAGATATCATCTTCTTGGACAGCCCTCATCAAAGTTTCCTTCATCTTTTTTTTGGTAATGTAAAAATCGTCCGGTAGTATTTTCTTATATCTAAGAACCTCAGAAAATTTTAAGGGTAACATAACAGTAGACTTTATTCTGCCCAAAAGAGACTCCTCAGTACCCTTACTAATCCAAATAGAAGAAGATCCAGAAATAATAAATTTTATTTTATACCCTAAATCTTGCCAATTTTTTAATATCTTCTCCCAGTTAGGTATTTCTTGAATTTCATCCAAAAAGAAATA
>OBEQ010950697.1_pt1 | contig 42915 bp, 45 predicted proteins | sample 1670901 | NCBI WGS metagenome assembly OBEQ01 (sample SAMEA104232315, study PRJEB22302) | groundwater metagenome | biome: forest; feature: aquifer; material: groundwater | place: USA | collected 2011-08-07 | depth 5.4 m
AGCCGCACGTGCGGCGCTGAGGGGGAGGCTCCATCTGGCTTTGCCAGTGGAGGGGGCGACGCGAGCCCCTGTGATCGTTGAAGGCAATGGCCGCACCACGTTGGCGGATCGTAAACGATTCTTCACAATCGCTCGCGGATCCGCGCTCGAAGGCGGCGCGATTTTCGATTTCGCCGCAGCGATGCAGTGGGGCGATGCGTCCCATTACATCGATGCACAGGTGAAGGTTGAACGGATAGTGCGAATGGTGAGCAAGTTGCGGTGAGGTCGCACAAAGAATTTGTCCACACGTCCTAGTTTCCAGCCTCTCGCTTCAGAATGTTTCTTGCCAATAAATACATTTGCGGTGGGATGATTTGATCATCGACGCGGCAGACGCTGCTGGTGGGATCGCTGCGTTGCTCGAAGGCCTGTACGATGGTGCGGGCGAGTGTGCGTTGTTCGTTTGCGGTCGGCGGCGGCGGGAAGGAAAAAGTTTCCAGCGGATTGTGCGCGGGTGGTTGCGTCGTGCACTGTTGCAAGATGGCGATCTGATCGGGATGCATGACGAGTTTGCCCAAGGGAATCGCGCCAGCCGCCGCGTGCGCAATCCATGCGCAGTGGCGGCGTAAGCGGTCGGCATGACCATGATAATAAAATCCGCCATCGATGTAGGGCAGTTGGTGTCGCCGCGCGGCCGCGATGAGTGTGCGCATGACATGCACCAACTCCGCACTTTCTGCCACACTGCGCGGAATGGGAAACGTGCCGCGTTCAAAAAAATAATCGATGTGACCAAAACAGAGCGCGGCCACGCGCGGCGAGGCAGTGAGAATTTCATCGATGTGCGCGATTCCCGCGGCGCATTCGATGAGCGGAATAATCTGCACGCGCTGCGGACCGCGTCCTTCCAGACGTTCCAGCTCGGCGGCGAATCGTTGCACGTCGGCGGCGCTGCCGATTTTCGGTTGAATGATCGCGACAGGCAGTTGCGCGCGCGTGCGCCAGAGAAAATCAAGATCGGCCGCAAACGAGGCCTCGCCGACCGCATTCACCCGCAAAAAATATTGGGCGGCGATGGCGGTGGGCAGCGGAAAAAAGCTTGCGAGTGTTTCGCGGGCGCAGAGTTTGAGCGAACTTTCGTTTGCCTGATTGTCGACGTCACGAATCGCGTCTTCGAAATCGAACACAAAATAATCGGGCGCAAACCGCCCTTCCACAATCGCCTGCGTTAAAAACTGCCGCCGCGTGGCCGGAATAAACATGTAGGTGCGAAAATTGGATATGTCCATACGGTGTGCCGAGCATACGGGCATCGGGGCCTCGGGGCAAAAGATTTCGCCCCAATTTTCGTCAGTTTTATTATACTAGCGACCATGCGCATCATTCGCCGCTGGTTTCGCCGTGACATCGTAGTGGTGGCAGAAAACGAACTAGACCTTGTCGACTGGTCGACCGTCAACTCGGGCTGTATCTATCTCGATGTCTGGGGCGCGTTGCATTTCGAATTGCATCACAAAGGATTTCTGCACGGATTGCATAATACCAATTGGATCGATCTCTTTTTTCGGCAACATCGGTTGTATCGCAATTTTCCGCGCCAGGCGTTGGCGGCGTCTCGGTCGCTCCCGCTCGCCGATGTGATTGGGGTGCGGCAATTCGTCTATTTGCGCGGGGCCCGAATTCTGGGTCCGTCGGGCGTGGCGATTCTGCCCTGGTCCGAAATGATCGCGCGCGGCGATCCAGACCGCAATCCAAATGTCGGTGCGATACGACGCACCGCCTTTGCGAAACTTTTTGCCGCCCTCGACGACGTCGCCGTGCGGTTGGGCGCCCTCATTGCGTTTATGCCAACTTCTGAAATCGCCGACGAAAAAATGCGCCACTACGGCTGCCGCCCCCACGCCATCGCCAATTGGCGCGAACGCCTCCTCAAATGGATGCTCACCTTTCCACTGCGCGGGCAGCGGGTGTATGTGAAGTTGTATAAATAAGGATACAGCGAGGGACGAGAGACGACCGTTCGCTACGCTCACTGGGACGAGGGACGAAACAACCTGCAAATTGTCTTCACAGTAGTTGCGTCCTTCGTCCCAGCGACCGAAAGGGAGCGATCGTCCCTCGTCCTTCGGTCTCAGGCCCTTGGTTCCCATGCAGCGCACGCAACTTCACCCCCGCCCCCTCCCGATAATCAACTTGAAGGCCAACAGAGCAACCAGGAGGAGTCATATGTTTACGCTAATTTGTGTGGGGGTGGGAGCGCTCGCCGCCGTAGTCGGTACGGGTGTGGGGATTTACGAGAAGGAAAAACAGCTGGATCTGGCCAAGGAACAGGCGGCCGATCAGAAGGAGCAGGCGCGCAAAGGCGCGGCGGTGGCGATGGCCGACGATGAAAAACGGGCCCGATTGACCCTGCAGGCGGCGGCAACGGGCCTGTTGCCCAAACAACTCGAACTGCACGAGGACAAACTCAAGCTCGCCGACAAAAAACATCTGCAGGATGTGGAGACGCCGTACCAGAAGGTCGATGTCCGTCAGAAGGTGGTGGTCGCAGCGCAGGGCACGGCGAAGGAATTTTTCCAAGGCGCGCCGACGCATCGATTATTGGGGAAACCGATTGCGAGTTGAGTCGTGAACAGGTCGCGCGTCTCGCGTCTCGCGTCGCGCGTATAACCGGTGATGGAAGCATCACTACAAAATAGGAGGATGTGTATGGCGGCAGATGCAACAATTGTGGATCGTTTGTTAACGTGGCTGAAACCGGAGGTGCATCCCAGTCAGGCTCAGCAAGATAAACTGGTTGATGCCGTGGTGACCGAAGCCACCGCCGTATCCGACAACATCAAATTCAACCAAATTTCCCAAGGTGTCGGCATGGTCGGCGGCATGATTAGCGGGATTGCCGACATGTATTTTAAGGGCGAGATGATGGATTTACAGCGAGATGTCTTTACTGCGCAGCGTGCTTTGGCCAACAAGGTGGCGGATCATCGCATTCGGCTGGAAGATGAGGTCGTCGAAAAACAGACGGAGATTGCGCTGAAGAAATTAGATGTTGATAAGGACTTGGCACACACGGCGAAGGATCTGCAAATTGAACTCGCCAAGATCAAGTCCGACACGCAGGTGCGGATTGCCGGCAAACAAGCGACGACGAATCTTTTCTTGCAACGCAACTACGGTCACCCGGCGGTGGCGGTGGCGGTGTAACAATCGTCGCGCGTCTCTCGTCGCGGATCGCGCGGAATACATTCGTTCGTCTTTTTTCACCACACGCAAAATCACACACTTAGCGTTTGGGGACAGTCCCCAATACGTAAGTTGTTGATCCAACATATAAGTTGTTGAAATAAAATTATTTTTTTGCTTTTTTATTTGATATGACTCGCGAGACGCGCGACCCCTTCCACCGAATATCCATAGGCCCGTGTGATCTCGACGGGTTGGATTGTGCCGATGTACCGACGTGCCGATGTACCGATGTGCGACTCTTCAGAAAAATTCACGATGGTATTATGCGTGGTGCGGCCGGTCCATTGATCGCCGTGTTTGCTGTTACCTTCGACCAAGACATCAAAGGTCTGACCAATTTTTTGTTCGAGTTTCGATTTGCCGATCGCGCCGCTGAATTCCATGAGTTGCGCCAAACGTTCTTTTTTGGCGGCTTCGGGGACGTCGTCGGTCAGGCGCGCAAACGATTCCGTGCCGGGACGCGGGGAATATTTGAAGGTGTACATCGCATCGTACCCCACCGTTTCGATCATGCAGAGTGTCGCGGCAAAATCCGCCGCGTTCTCGCCCGGAAATCCAACAATCAAATCCGTGGTGAGTGCGATGTCCGGGCAGGCCGCGCGCAACAGATCGACCTTCGCCAAATACTGTTCGCACGAATAGGACCGCCGCATGGCGCGCAAGACCGCGTCGGAGCCCGATTGCAGCGGCAGATGCATATGGTGGCACAGTTTCGGATTGTCGCGATATTCCGCCGCGAGATCCGCGTTCACATCTTTGGGGTGCGGACTGGTGAAACGAATCCGCGCAATATCGGTGTCGGTGGCAATGCGGCGCAACAACTGCGCAAATGGCATGGTGTCTGGGTGGCGGCGATTGCCGTAGGTATTCACGGTTTGCCCGAGCAACGTGACTTCTCTCACACCGCGCGATGCAAGCGCCTGCACCTCGGCAATAATGTCGTCGGCGGGCCGACACACTTCCTGCCCGCGGACTTTCGGCACAATGCAATACGCACAATTCGCATCGCACCCTTTCATGATCGTGACGAACGCGGTTACTGCAAGGACGTCGTCGGTCGTCAGTCGTCGGTCGCCAGCATGGGCAACACTAGTGGAGCAGTTACCGACGACTGACGACTGACGACCGGCGACCATCCCCCACGGCACCAAATTCAGAAATTCATATTCGGCGGGCGTGTTGATCAAGTCGAGCGCGGCGACTTGGCGATGTTCATTTGCAACGGTCTCCAGCAGACGCGGCAGCTGCGGAATTTGATCGGGTCCGAATAACAAATCGATGTGCGGAAACCGATCGAACAATAATTCTTTTTCCTGCTGCGCCATGCAGCCACACACGCCCACCATCAGTGCCGGGCGCGCGGCCTTCATGTCCACGGTGCGACCGATTTCGCTGCGGGCCTTTTGTTCCGCCTTGTCGCGAATCGTGCAGGTGTTGAACAAGACCAGATCCGCGTCGTCGATGGTTTCGGTTGCCGCAAATCCGTGCGACGTCAACATCGCCCCAATCTTGCGCGAGTCATGCTCGTTCATCTGACAGCCGTACGTTTTTATGTAGAAGCGTTTGCTCATGTTAGGCTCGATGCCGCCATACATACAATGCATACCCGCCCACAATCAAGCAATACGCGGCGTAGCCGGCGATCAGGTAGAAAAGAGTGTCAGGCATTGCGGCTCCGTTCGATGAGGTATCGCAGGCGAATGAGCCATGCGGTCAGTGCCAGAATCGCAATCATGGTCACGATAAGCGGTAATCGCATACTCCACGGCATGGAATCTTGCTGACCCAACACCGACGGATGCGCGCCGCGCCAGAGTTTGACGGCGAAAATAATAATCGGGATATCGATCACGCCCAACAAGGTCACGGCGGCGCTGATTTTTCTGGCGATGGATGGATCCGTAATGGCGCGACGAATCAGCAGAACGCTCACGAAAATCAGCCAGCAAAATAAGGTACTGGTGAGGCGCGCATCCCAGGTCCACCAGACGCCCCAGATCGGTCGCGCCCAAATGGGGCCGGTGACGAGTACGCTGCTACACAACACCACACCCACTTCCACCCCCGCCACCGCGAGCGCGTCGGCACTGGGTTGGCGGCGCAGCAGATACATGAATGATCCGACCGCACCGCACGCAAATCCCACATACATCGCAAACGCACTCGCCACATGGATGTAAAAAATTTTATGCACGAGCCCTTGCGTGATCTCGGGTGGCGCATTGATGATGAGGATCGCACTGGTGAGTAACAGCACGAGGACGATGCTGGTAAATAGTTTCATGAGTGTTTGTCCCTACGTCCGCACGTCCTTATGTTCCTACGTCAAAAATACATCCGTCACCTTCCATCAAAAGACATGGGGACGTAAGAACGTAAGGACATCGGGACAAAAAAATCACACAATCTGTCGAAACAATAACAACGCGCCGACGACGTACAGCAGCGCCGTGCCGGCTGTCAATTTCAGCCATACGATATCGAGCGCGCCGGTGGCAAGAATTCCGCCCAAACATTGCGAGACCGCGAGGATGAGTGGGATCGCGAGCGGGTACACCAGCAGCGGCAACAATAATTCGCGACGCTCTTGCATGACGATCGCACCGGAAAACAGGGTGCCGAGTGCGGTGAGTCCCAACACGCCCAACGTAATCGGCCCCGCGGATAGTCGCATCCAGTCTGGGTTGTCGGGCGATGTGGTCACGTTGACCAACAGCATGGCCACGCCCATCACGCACAGCAGTACGAGGACATTGGAGGCGAGTCGCACCCAGAAGAGTGCGGCCAAGACGCCGGGCATCTGGCGCAACCCTTCCAGGACGCGTGAGCCGTCGCTGCCCCATTCGCGATCGAACGAGCGCCCCAAAAAAATCACGCTGCCAAAAACGAGTGTGACCCACACCATGAGTGACGGCGCGATGGCGTGCAACAGGCTGTCGGAGACGAAGGTGAAAATCAGCAGACACAACACGACAAAGCCAATCACCTCGGCCAATCGAATCGGTTCGCGAAAAATGCCCCGCCACTCGGCGCGCCACAGCAAAAATATTGGTGCGTCACGCCGCATGGGCCACGCGGCCTTTCGCCAACTGCGTCGTGGTACACGCGATATGCTCCAGTGCGTGCATGGTTTGCACGGCGAGAACGATCGTGCGCCCTTGTGTCAGCGCGTGCGCGATCATCGTGCGCACCTGCGCGACGCCATCAGGATCCAATCCAACCAGTGGTTCGTCGAGTAGTAACAATTCGCGCCCAGCCAGCCAGGCCCGTGCCAGAGCGACTTTGCGGCGTTCTCCGCGCGAGAGTTGCTGACAGCGCCGCTCGCGCCACGCGTCGAGTTGCCATGCCGTTAGTAATTTTTCGGCGTCGGTGTGTGGCCGACCACACAGTGCGGCGGTGAGAAATAAATTTTCCGCGACCGTTGCACCAGCATACAAATAATCCGCCTCACCTAAATACGCGAGTGGCGCCGCACCGTGTTCGCGCCAATGCCAGTGCACGGTGCCGCTGGCCGGTCGATGCAATCCCGCCCAACAGCGCAGCAGCGTGGATTTCCCGGCGCCATTGCCGCCGATGACCATGTGCAAATGTCCGCGCGTGATGGTGCACGTAATGTCGTGCAGTGCAGTTCGGGGTGGATACGTTGCGGTCAGATTTTCACACTGAATGATGTGGGGGGACATGACTCAACTCGCAACTCTCGACGCACGACTCTTTGTGTACCACGTTACGCCGACGAGTGTGACGACGAGCAGCGTGAGTACAACGCTCACCAACCGCGCGCGTTCGGGAAGAATCGCTGTCACCGATAGTGCACGCGGCGCGGCAGCCGGCATGGAATCTGTTACAGCGGGCGATGCCTGTTCGATGACTACATCGCGCGTTTGGTGCAACGTGCCGGGCGCTAATTGCAGCGGTGCCGATTCGCGTGACACGCCGTCGTGTTCGACGATCATCACGTATTGCAGCGCCGGATGCGGAAAAATATTTTTGATCTCGAAGTGACCCACGGCGTCGGAGGTTTTCGGCACGTTGACCAACAGTTGATCGCCCATGCGGACCTCGACGCGAAACGTTTGATGGCGCAAAATTTCCGGCGCGCCGGTCGCAGCGGTGCGCCAATAGAGCACGCCGTCGATCACGCCGGTTTGGATGTTGTCGTGCGCGGGCATGGTGCCTGCGGGCATGACGAGTGCTGCATTCGCCGCCCATGCGGGTGTGGCGAGTAGCAGACCGATCCAGAGCAACGTGTGGAATCGAATGGTGCTGGTCATGTGCTCCGGATTTAGCGCGACTCGTTTGCACAACGCCAGCAATAAATCAGCGCGCAACGCATTTTTTTCTTGTCGATTCTGCAAGCGGACGGCTATCGACTCATATTATGCATCGAACTCACGCGCGGCTGCGCATTGCGTTGCAAAAAGATGGGCGTTTGGCCGAATGGAGCGCCACGTTGTTGCAGCAAATGGGCCTGCAATTTGAAACCTACAAACGACGGCTGATTTCGCGTTGTCGCAACGAACCGATCGATCTGCTCTTTTTGCGCGACGACGATATTCCATCGTATGTGCACGATGGCGTCGTACATTGCGGGATCGTTGGCGAAAACGTCGTGCTGGAACATGGCGTCGATGTTGACTGTGTGCGCAAGCTGGAATTCGGTTATTGCACGCTGCAAATCGCCGCCCCCGCGGCCGGGCCGATTCGTGCGGTCGCGGATTTGCACGGTGTGCGCATCGCCACTTCGTATCCGCATCTCCTCGGAAAATTTCTGGCGCAGCATCAGGTGACGGCGGAAATTGTGACAGTCGCCGGTGGCGTCGAAATCGCGCCGCAACTCGATGTCGCCGATGCGATCTGTGATCTGGTCAGCACGGGCAGTACATTAGAATTGCATAGCCTGACATCGATTGCGACCGTCACTGAATCGCAAGCGGTCTGGATCGCGCATCGCAACGGGCACGATGCCGAGCGTCAGCGTGTGCTCGATCGCCTGCTCGTGCGCCTGGATGGCGTGTTGCACGCCCGTGCGAAAAAATATGTGATGATGAATGCCCCGATGACTGCGGTGCCGCAGCTCAAAAAGATCATCGCCGGACAAAAAAGTCCCACGATTGTTCCGCTCGCCGATCCCGCACTGGTCGCGGTGCACGCGGTGGTGGCCGAGGATTTTTTGTGGGAAACGCTCGAACAACTGCGTCATATTGGTGCGACCGATATTCTGGTCATGACGATTGAAAAGATGATCGCATGAAACGTTTCGATGTGCGCACCACCCCGATCGCCGATGTCATGCGGTTTCTCGCGCGGCCCGCCAATGCAGAACGGGCGCTATCTGCGCAGGTTGCCGCGATTCTGGACTGCGTGCGCCGCACTGGCGATCGTGCGCTCGCAAAATATTCACGGCAGTTCGATGGGCACGCGCCGACGTCGCTCCTGTTGTCGCGTGCACAATTGCGAGCAGCCGCCAATCGTACGCCTCGCGCGGTGAAGCGCGCCTTGCAACACGCGGCGCGCAACATCGAAACATTTCATCGCGCGAGTTGGTCTGGCACATCACGTCGCGTCACGGTCGAATCCGGCGTCACCGTCTGGCGCGCATTTCGCGCGGTCGATCGCGCCGGTCTCTACATTCCGGGCGGCAGCGCGAGTTACCCATCGACCGTGCTCATGTGTGGCATTCCGGCGCGCGTGGCCGGGTGTCGAGAAATCGTCGCGGTCACCCCGCCCGCCCCCGACGGTCTCGCGCCAGCGGTGGCACTGGCGTGTGAAATGCTGGAGCTCGATGCGTGCTACCAAGTCGGTGGGGCGCAGGCGATTGCCGCGTTGGCGTACGGCACGAAAACGATTGCGGCCGTGCATACGATTGTTGGTCCCGGCAATGCCTGGGTCGCCGAAGCGAAGCGCCAAGTCTACGGCGTCGTGAACATCGATCTGCCCGCGGGTCCCTCCGAAATCATGGTGGTGGCCGACGCTGCCGCCCAGCCCGCGTGGATCGCGGCCGATCTGCTCTCACAACTCGAACACGATCCGCTCGCACAGGCCGTGTGCGTGTGTCTGCACGCAAAATTGCTCGATGCCGTCGCTGCGCAACTCACGGCGCAAATGCGCACGCTGCCGCGCCGGGCGATTATTGGGCAGTCCTTGCGTACTAGTACATTGATACGTGCGACATCGCGCACCAGCGCGCTTGAGATGATCAATGCCTACGCGCCCGAGCATCTGGAACTCATGGTGACATCGCCGGAACGATGGGTGCCGCACATTCGTCACGCCGGTTCGATTTTTTTAGGCCCCTACGCCACCGAACCGCTCGGCGATTACGCCACGGGTGCCAACCACACGCTGCCCACCAATCGCGCGGCGCGCGCGTTTGGTCCGCTCGGCGTCGATATGTTTGGCAAATGGATGCAGGTGCAACATGTCACACGGGCCGGATTTGCCCGTTTAGCGCGCACCGTGACCTGTCTGGCGCAGAGCGAAGGTTTCGCCGCGCACGCGCGCGCCGTGACGATTCGAAGATGAACGCGTCCCGCCTGCAAGGGCGGGCATCCACTTCCCTCTCCCTTTGGGGAGAGGGTTGGGTGAGGGGGACGCTCACTATTTTTTGCACTGATGCTGTCTGGAGATATTCATGAACCGTCCACTGTTCATTCGTGCGGCACTTGACCAAGTACCCGCGTATCACTCCGCCCGCGAACTCGCGCGCACCGGCATTTTTCTCGACGCCAACGAAAATCCGTTTGGCAGCGTGATCCCCTCGCTCGCCGATGTCGAATTGTCGCGCTACCCCGATCCCAACGCGCAGCCCGTGTGCAATGCATATGCGCAGTGGCTCGTCGTCGATGCGGCCTGCGTGCTTGCGACCGCCGGTTCCAACGACGCGATCGATTTGTGTTGTCGCTTGAGTCTGGGTCCCAACGATTGCGCCGTGATTCTGGAGCCGACTTTTTCACTCTATCGCACCGTCGCCAGTTGGTACGCCGCCGATATTGTGCAGATCACGCTGCCAGCGCCGTTTACACTCGACGTCGAAAACCTGCTCCAAACCTCCGCTAGCATGGCTCCCAAGGCACTTTTTATCTGTTCGCCCAATAATCCGACCGGCAATGCGCATGCACCCGAACATATTCTTGCGCTCTGTCGCGCGCTGCCTCACACGATGATTATTCTGGACGAAGCGTATGTCGAATTTAGCAACGTGCCATCGCTCGCAACTGCGGTGATGGATCAACCAAATCTTGTGGTGCTGCGCACACTCTCGAAGGCGTGGGGGTTGGCAGCGCTGCGCGTCGGATTTATGATTGCACATCCCGATACGATCGCGTGGGCTCGCCGCATGCGCCGACCGTATCCGGTTTCGGGACTCTCGATGGCGCTCGCCATCACCGGCATTGCGCAGGCGCCGCGCATGCAGGCACTGGTGCAACAAATTATTTCAGCGCGCGAACAACTCACGCATGATGTGTCACAGCTCGGTTGCGCGCCGTGGCCGAGTCAGGCAAATTTTGTCGCGTGCGGCGTGCGCGACGTTACGAAATTTTGCACAACGCTGCGCGCTGCCACCGACATCGTGCTGCGTGATTGCAGTCACATGCCCGGCATGCCCGCCAATGCACTGCGTATCTCGATTGGCGCTCCGGAGCATCTGGCGACCGTGGTGGCACATCTCGCAGAATGGCAGAAAAAACTATGACGACTCGACTCATCATTCTGGATCGCGACGGCACGCTCATACACGAGCCCGCCAATGAACTGATCGATACGATCGCGAAATATCGGTTGCTCCCAGGAGTTGCCGAGCACTTGCCGTCGCTCCGCGCCGACGATGTGCAGTTTGTCTTGGCGACGAATCAAGACGGACTCGGCACAACGCAATATCCACAAAGTGCCTTCGACGCCGTGCAAACCGCCTTTCTGAACGATTTGGAAAAAGTCGGTGTGACATTCATGCGCCAGTGTATTTGTCCGCACATCGCGACCGATGCCTGTACTTGTCGCAAACCCCACACGCAATTATTTGATGCACTCATCATCGATCCGCAGATCGACTGGCCCAATTCCATCGTGATTGGTGATCGCAGCACCGACGTGCAACTCGCCCACGCCTTGGGCGCGCAGGCGATGCAGGTCTCGACAAATCTCGCAGACGAAAAAACATTCGCAGTGGTTGCCGAAAAAATTCACGCGATTATGCAGACCCCACGCCGGGCAGCGCGCATGTGTCGCCAAACAAAAGAAACCGCCGTTCACGCCGCGCTGCATCTGGATGGCACCGGTGTGGGCATTGTAAAAACGGGCCTCGGATTTTTTGATCATATGCTCACCGCGCTGTTACATCACGCCTCGATCGATCATTGGATTGTGGCGCGCGGCGATTTGCACGTGGATGAACATCACACCGTGGAAGACGTGGCAATTGTCCTGGGCGGCACTCTCCACGCGGCGTTGCAGGCCGGTGCCGGAATTCAACGCTTCGGATTTTTGCTTCCTATGGATGACAGTCTCGCCGAAGTCGCCATCGATTTAGGTGGACGTCCCTACTCCGTCTTCAACGCGAAATTTCAACGCGAACGCGTGGGCGATCTGCCGACCGAACTCGTGAGTCATTTTTTTTACACACTCGCCATGCATCTGCGCGCGAATGTGCATTGCACGTTGCGCTATTCCGACAACGATCATCACGCGATCGAGGCGCTCTTCAAGGCGTGCGGTCGGGCGTTGCGCATGGCGTGTGAAGTCGACGCGCGTCATCCCACGCGCATCGCGAGCACCAAGGGAGTGTTGTGATTCAGGTCATTGATTACGGCGCCGGAAATTTGCGCAGTGTCGTGCGCGCGTTGCAACGACTCGGCGTGGCAACGCGCGTCGTGAAATTCGCGGCCGATTTCGATGGGCAGTGTCCAACGATTTTGCCAGGGGTCGGCGCCGCGGCGTCTGCCATGCACGCGCTGCAATCCAATGGCGTCGGATCTTTGCTGACCACGACCCGCGCCCCACTCCTGGGTATTTGTCTCGGCATGCAATTGCAGGGCACCCATTCCGAAGAAGGCGATGTTGCGACGCTGGGAATGTTGTCCGGTACGGTGTGTCGATTACAACACGTCCCAAAAATTCCGCACATGGGTTGGAACACCGTACAATGCAGCAACGACGGGCATCCGCTGTTCGCACACATTTCTGCCGACACGCATTTTTATTTTGCACACTCCTACGCTGTTGTTTTATCGAACGCCGATTCACTCATCGCCACCACGCACTACGGCCCACAACACATTGTGGCTGCGTGGGGAAATTCGCACTGTGTGGGTGTACAATTTCATCCCGAAAAATCAGGCGATGCGGGCATGCAACTCTTGCGTAATTTTTGCGCCTGGGCAGGAGAAACATAAATGGAAATATTTCCGGCGATTGATTTGGTGAATGGCAAATGCGTGCGGCTGACGCAGGGCGATTTCAATGCCGTCACGCAATACCATGACGACCCGTGCGAGGTCGCGCAACAATTCGCACGCGATGGTGCGCGCTGGATTCACATCGTCGATCTCGATGGCGCCCAACATGGTGCGCCGGTGCATGCCGAGCTGGTGCAGGCCATTGCTGAGGCTGCGGGCGTATCGGTGCAGGTTGGCGGCGGGATTCGGTCGTTGGACGCGGCGCGCCTCTATCTGAATGCCGGCATTGCGCGCATCATCCTCGGCACCAAGGCGCTGTCCGATCCGGCGTGGTTGAAAAAATTACTGACCGATTACGATCCGCAGCGCATCATGGTGTCACTCGATCATCGCGACGGCATCGTGCGCACGCACGGTTGGCAAACCGACACCTGTTTGCGCGTGCACGATGTTGTCTCGCAATTGCAAGTGCTCGGTGTACAATGGATCATGGTCACCGACATAGCGAGCGACGGCGCGCTCTGCGCGTTGCAACCGGCGCAACGCCAATTGCTCGCAGCACTCACCGCGTTGCCACTCCATATTGTCGCCGCTGGTGGTATTACCACAGTGGCTGATCTGCGTGCGTTACACCAAATAAACGCTGCAGGAGCCATAATTGGCAAAGCGCTCTACGAAGGACATTTGCAGTTGCATGATGCGTTAGCGGCGGTTGCCGTACCGAAAGCGAGAGTGACATGACGCTCGCGAAACGCATCATTCCCTGTCTCGATGTCGCGAACGGTCGCGTGGTGAAAGGCGTGCAGTTTGTTGATTTGGTCGACGCGGGCGATCCGGTGGAACTTGCGGCGGTGTATGCGCGGGAAGGCGCCGATGAATTGGTTGTGCTCGATATCACCGCCTCGCACGAAGCGCGCGGCACACTCATTGATTTGGTGGAGCGCGTGAGCGATGCGCTCACAATTCCCTGCACGATCGGTGGTGGTGTGCGCACGCGCGAGGATCTGCGCGCGCTCTTGCATGCGGGCGCCGACAAGGTCACCGTGAACACCGCAGCCATTCTGCATCCGCCGCTGATTGATGATTTGGCGGCGGTGTCGGGCGCGCAATGTGTGGTCGTCGCGATCGATGTCAAATGGACCGGCGCGCACTACGAAGTCTTCACGCACGGCGGTCGCACCGCAACTGGTCGCGAAGCCATCGCGTGGGCGCGCGAAGTCTGTGCGCGCGGTGCGGGCGAACTCATGATCACCTCGATGGATCGCGACGGTGGAAAACTTGGTTACGATTGTCGCGTGTTGCGCGCGATCAGCGAGGCGGTGAACGTGCCGATTATTGCGTCGGGCGGCGCGGGCACGTTGCCACATTTTTTCGAGGCGTTGCGCGACGGCAATGCCGATGCGGTGCTGGCCGCGTCGGTATTTCATTTTGGGACATTTCGTATCAACGATGTAAAAAAATATTTGCACACCGAAGGAGTCGAGGTCCGATGGAACCCACATTCGAACAACTAGTCCCGCTCGCAATCAATAACGACAGCCTCGTCCCGGCGATCGTGCAAGATGATCACACGAATGCCGTGCTCATGTTAGGCTTCATGAATCGCGCGGCATATGAGCAAACCCGCACAACGAAACGCGTGACGTTTTTCAGTCGTCGTCGCAATGCGCTCTGGGTCAAAGGGGAAACCAGCGGAAATTTTCTGGATGTCGTGAGCCTGCACACCGATTGCGACCACGACGCCCTGCTCATCCGCGCCCGTCCACACGGTCCCACGTGTCACACCGGCAGCACCAGTTGTTTCGGTGATACGTCCGGCAGCACACTCGATAATTTACGCGCTACGATTGCACAACGCGTGCGCGAATTGCCAAAAAATTCCTACACCACATCACTCATCCACGCCGGTATTGAACACATCGGCGACAAAGTCATGGAAGAAGCCGAAGAAGTCGCCCGCGCCGCCCGCGAAGAAACAGACGAACGCGTCGCCGCAGAAGCCGCCGATGTCTGTTTTCATCTGCTCGTGCTGCTCGAGGCCCGCAAAGTGGCTTGGAATGACGTATTGCGGGTGTTGGAGAGACGGAGTGAGTCACGCCACACGCAATGATTCGAAGCTCACCAACAATTTTGCCTTGAGTGCGCGGGCGATGCGTTCCAGTAAATCGAGAGAGGGAATGCGACGATCGGTGCCGGACTCGAGGCGGGCGATCACGGCCTGACTGGTCTTGGCTTTTTTGGCGAGTGTGACTTGTGTCAACCCAATACGCACCCGCGCATCGCGCACAAAACGCGCAATCCGACTGATGGCCTTCTCCCGCTCAAAATAAAAACAGAACTCGGCATCTTTGAGTTCTTCTTTCAACACGTCTTGGAGGGAGATGCGTTTAGTTTTTTTCATGATAGAATCTCTTTCATGCGCCTAATGGCGACTTCTTTCTCGCGAAGAGGCAATTTTTGCCCCTGTTTTTTATAAGCATGCAGCAGCACCATTTCTTCTCGTTGAATCATGACGTACAATACGCGATGTGCCGACACTTTAATCTCCCACAGCTTTCCTTCAATCTGCCGAAATTGCGTTCTTACTGCCTCAAAGCCAGAAGTTTCAATTTGACCAAGCGATTCCAGCAAGCGCGCTCGTTCCGACTTCGATAATTCGCGCATGTAATCCAACACAGGCGAACGATCAGATGCTGTCGTGTAGAAAGAAACTTTCACTGAAAGCGATTATATCCATTTGGATATAATAATCAAGTGATATTTTTGAGAAATAAATTTCACCTTGAGTGCGTGGGCGATCCGAGAGCTCCCCGTGTCAGACAAAACAGCTGCGTGGCACGACGCATTCCGCGAGCCCGCCAATGGCCCATTGGCGGGTCTCTAGCAAATCATTGCCGCCCGACCGCAAGTCACACCGGTTGCTTTCTCACTGTCATCATCGTAGTGTTTTCCGTGTGCATCTAAATCATCAAATCGAATTTCGTAGATTGCAATTACTGTCTTTTTGCTACCTTTGTGGTGAGCAGTTTGATGACGGTCAGAATAAGGATCGTGATCATGTTCCGCCTAAAGCTATTTTTCTCCGCCCTGACAGAAATCATCCTCTGATACTGCCAACCCATACCCAATGCAATAATGCGGAGTCAGTTGATGATGAGCACATGAGCCAGCTCGTATCGATGATACATGGCAAACAGCCCGATACAAAAAATGATAAACGAAAATTGGGCATCATCGAAGTTCCAGGCCAGGGGTCTATTCGTTGTTTTGGCGAAATTGATATGCGTTCGGTTATTTTTAGATGGATACGAGGATTTCATGCAGCACTTTACAATCAGCATCTGCCGAAAATGAGTACGAGATCAATCTTGCCCCCATGGCCAACAGCAAAAATAATTTCAGCGAGGGTTGTGAAGCCTGATCGCATTACAGACCAATATCCCAGGTTTGTTGAGGCCCTTCGCAAAAGCAGGATTGCTCATGCGTTCGATTCCATAGTTTGTAATAATAAAAAGCTGCACTATTATTGCTCGTGGTCAGAGCTAGATAACGGAATGCCCTTTTGCATTTTTGCGCTCGACCTTTATGGCTGGATCAAGCTTGGGGCAACGGCTGCATTTCCTGCACGTTCATGCGTTGGCGCGTATGCTCTCGCTTCAGATTTCCCAGTCACCGCAACGCGCGCTACAAATCTTGAATTCGCAGTTGTAAGCGCTGGTTGTGAACTTGATGCCTTTGCTGACGTCTAAAAAAATCGGCGCGGCCAGCAAAAAATATGGGGGCAACATTTTTATTCGCGATGCCCGGTCTTCCTTTTGAATTCTTCTGGGTAGCTCCTATACATAAACAATGAGAATTCTTTTTCTCCTAAATAAACGGCTGCGATATGTGCGCGTAGCCTCTCTTTCGATGAAAGTTTATCGAACCCCATCTCATTGACGTATCCAGGAAATATTAAAGGAGTCATTGGCTCCACAGTGTACTTATAAATGAGCTCTGCAGGTCCATTGGTCGCACGAATCACATCGTCCGCTCTGAGCCAATGAACAGAATACGCTGCGAGGGGAAGCGCCAGAAAAAATAGATAGTTTGCAATGCTGAAAAAGAGTGGTGCTGCTAGTGCAGAAAGGCAAAGACGAATTTTAGAAAATGGTTCTTTGAAACCTGCAATAGTAATAATGCCAAGAAATGGTAACGCGATTCCTATGAAGTACAGGGCGACGCACACAATAGGGACGTAGCTGGCTAGATAGATAGCGCTAATAAACGCTCCAAAGCTCTGAAACGAATAGGCTGTCAGAATGAATATTTGGAGTATGTTGTACCGCAAAGGACTGAGGGCTAAAAAGCACAACATTACCCATGCGCCTGCGATTCGAAAGGCAACGCCATCATTGGCAAATTCATTGGCAAATAAAATTTGAATCGGCAAAAAAATCAAAGCTATCAGCGTAGCAAAAACTGCTATCGAAGAAATCCAAGTCAAGACGAGTGACAGCGTGTGGGACTGGTAGTAGTCGCTCAAGTCACACCTCCTATATTGCACCTGTGATTATCCTGGGATTTTTTGTATCGTCTTGGACGTAAGTGCAAGAAGATTCATTAGAGATTGTGATATGAGCCACGCATCTGATGCACCCTATGAAAAACAAACCACGCCCCACGCAACAGAACACCATCGATCAATTCGTCATCGCACAGGCCGACAACGATCAGGCATGGGGGAATTGGGCCGGTGTGAATCCTTATCGGCATTTTCGGAGTCGTAATCGAGATCGTTGTCGTGATCGAAATCGATCACGATCAAGATGAAGATTACGAGGGCGCGTGCTCAGATTTTTTCCCCGGCCAACACACAACCATGGTTCCGAGAATGAGGATGATGCCGCCCCACCACAAGCAACTCACGAATGGATTGTAGAAAAATTTGAATTCGGCGCTGTGGTCGTCGACTTCGAAGGCGCCCATGATGGTGTAGAAATCGTGCGTGAGGGCATGGTGAATGTCGACTTCGGTGGTGGGTTGTTCGGAGAGTTTGTAGAAAAATCGGGCGGGATATAAAGTGGCGATGGACCGCCCGCCCTTGGTCAGTGCGAGTTCGCCAGCGACGGCTTCCAGGTTGTCGTTGGATTTGTAGCGCAGACCGTTGAAGGTAATGTCGTAACCGTGCCACGCGATTTTTTCGCCCTCTTTCAAATGTACGCTGGTTTCCGCCTGATAGACCGCGCCGACGAATCCGAGCATGATCGACAACATGCCGAGATGGACAATGTAGCCGCCCAAGCGGCGTTGCATGTTGCGTGGTAATTGAGTTGGGAGAGGGTTCCTGATTCTGCGCACACCGCGCAGCAATTCGCCGAGTGTAATCGCGAGTGCAAAACTTCCGGCTGCAATCGCGCTCGTGGCGAAAATATCGCGCACGCCAAAAATGAATGCGAGCACGCCCGCCGCCACGCCAACACATGCCGCGCCCCGCACACTGCGCCAGATCTGCGCGCGCGCGCCGCGGCGCCACGCCATGATCGGACCAAAACCGGCGAGCAGCAGGAGTGCGATGCCAAATGGCGTCATGACCTTGTTAAAAAAACTGGGGCCGAGGGTGAGTCGCGCGCCGCCGATCCATTCAGAAATTGTGGGCAACATCGTGCCGACGAGAATCGCGAACGAACCGAGCGTTAAAAAAATCGTGTTGAGCAGAAACATGCCCTCTTTCGAAATCATCGTTTCCAGATGATGCCCACTCGAGAGCAGATGCCGTCGTCGCCAGATCAGCGTGAAACTCGCAACCATCGAAAGGGCCAGAAAACACGCGAAATAGACGCCCAGCGTGGAATTGGAAAAGGCGTGCACGGATTGCACGATGCCGCTGCGGGTGAGAAATGTACCGAAGATGGTGAGCAGATAGACGAGCACGCCCAAACAGACCGTCCACAATTTGAACAGGCCGCGGCGTTCCTGAATGATGATGGAATGCAGTGCGGCGGTCGCGATGAACCAGGGCATGATCGCCGCGTTCTCGACCGGATCCCACGCCCAAAATCCGCCCCACCCCAATTCGACGTACGCCCAATACATGCCGAGTAAATTGCCGACCGAGAGAAAAAACCAGCAGACGATCATCCAGCGGCGCACGGCGGCGAGCCACGTTTCATCCATTTCGCGCGCGAGCAGTCCCGCGACAATAATCGCAAACGGAATCGATCCGCTCACGTAGCCCAAATAGAGCATGGGCGGATGAATCACCATTTCCGGCGCTTGCAACAGCGGGTTGAGTCCTTTACCATCGAAGGGAATTGCAAAACTCGTGGCAAACGGATTGGCCACAAACAGCAGAATCAGGGCGAAAAACGCCAGAATCAGCATGACGACCAAATTGATATACGGCAGATGACGCGGCAGGCGATGGCGCAGTGTAAAGAGCGCAATGCTGCCCATGATGGAGAGCAACCACGCCCAAAACATGAGCGAACCGTCGAGTCCGGCCCAGAGGCCTGCGACTTTGTAAAAGAGCGGCAGCGCGCGATTCGAATATTCCTGCACATAGATGATGGAAAAATCGTTGCGCACAAACGCGGCGATGAGGAGTGCGGAGGCGAGCGTGAGTAAACCGGTGACGGCAAAACTTGCGATCGTACCTGCGCGATACAATTTCGCATCGCGATAGCGCGCGCCGATCAACATCATGCCGGCGGCGTAAACCGCAACGGGCAGCAGCAGGATCAAACAGTGGGTGCCGAGCTCTGAGAGCATTATTTCCCCGCCTGATATTTCGACGCGCATTTCGCCAAGACTTGGGTGGCGATGAATTCGTGATCGCTGCCGAGGCGACCGGTCACCACGACCTCGCCGCCTTCATGAAAGGTGTCGGGCACGAGACCGGCGTAGCGCACGGGCAACTCGAGTGCGCCTTGCGTGACAATAAAGTGATAGACCACCGGAGCGCTTCCTTCGTGGTGTAGCGAGCCGATCTTCACCAGCCCGCCCACTTTCAAAATGCGCCCCGCGGGCGGCGGTGCGGCCTGCAATTCGGCGACGGTGACGTAATATTGGATCGCGTCGCGAAAGGCGCTGCTGAACAGATAGCCAATGACTCCGAGGGTGGCGCACAAGGCGATCGTGGCAATGATTTTGCGGGCGGACATGTGGGGAGGCCTCTACCCGCGCGCGGTGGGACTGTCAAACAGAAGGGCGCAAAAAAAATCGCAAAATAACGAATATGTGGTTGACGGATAACGCTCGTCCTTCCTATATTCCCGGGCTATGGAAACCAACACACCGCCGACCAATTCCCTGCACAACCCCAGCGAGAACCCGTTCTCGCTGCCGCCGGTTGAACAGGCCACGATTACCGAATCGATCCTTGATCCTGATGTGGCGCCGCCCGCCAAACCAGCGGCCAAGCGTCGCAGAGCACGCGCTGGCGCTCGCGCGCGCACGGCCAAAGGTCGCGGGGTTGCGGCGGCGCGGGCGACAAAATTGGAAGCAAGGGTCACCATGCCCAGTCACGGTCCCGTTGATTTGTACGACCACGCGGCGCTCTGGTGCGAACGCGCTGGTGCGGTGTTGCGAAGGAATGTGTTGAATTTGAGTGTGGCAGCGGTTCTGGTCGTTGTCTTAATCGCGGCGAACTGGGCGACGCAGCAGCCGGGCGATGTGGTGGAGGTTGCGCAAGTCACCACGAGTGAACCGGCCGTTGCTGCACCAACAGTAGCGCCACCGGCCGCCGCACCAACCTTGACGGCCTCGGCCGAGGCGGTGCCCGCAACGCCAGCCGCCGTGGTAGCCGCACCGACCGCGGTGGAAGCCGCCGCCACGTTGCCGGCACCTTTGGACGCCGCCCCCAGTGACACCGCGGCTCACGAAACCGCCGCTGCTGAAAATACTCCGTCGACCACTAATGCCAAGGCCTCCGTGACAATCCCCGCAGCCCGTGTGGAGACCTCGACGCCGGGCAATGCAGGCGCAATGGTCGCGGTCACAGTCACGGCGTCGCTCAATCCGACGGTCGCATCTGAAGCCGTGGCTTCGGTGCCCGCACCGACGGTCCCCGCCGAACCGGTGGCGATCGTCACCGCACCGACGTCGTCGCCGGAAGTCCCCGAGGTCGCCGAGAATGCGGTAACCGCGCCAGCCGCAACACCAGAACCAGAGCCAGTTGCAGCGGTAGCGCCGGTTGTTGTCGTAGCGCCAACACCCGAGGCGCCCGTGGCACAGAGCACGCCACTCGTCGCGCAGAAAAAATTGGTTGCGCATCATCGCGTGGTGGCGCGGCGGCATCTGCAACATCCAGCGGCACCACTCGCCAAAAAAATCCGCGCGCCCGTTGTGCCCGCTGTGGCCGCAAAGACGCCCAGCAAAAAATCCGTGCTGAGTAGTGAAGACGCGGTGTTTACGAGTGGTGGCACGAAGGATCTCGATAATCCGTCGGTGCGAAAATATTACCAGCAACAAAATCAAAAATTGGCCACGCGCCACGTGATTACGGTGCCCGCGGTCAACGCACCCTCGCCCGCCGCCAACGCCAGCTCGGCCACGAACACCGCGGCGCGCACGAAGCCGTAATTTTTTGTCCCTACGTCCTTATGTCTTTACGTCCCTACGTCTTTTAATCGGAAGGTGTCAGATTTGTTTTTAGCGTAAGGACATAAGGACGTAGGGACAGACAATAAAACTCACTTGTCGCTGACCGGGTGATGTCCCGCGACGATAGGAGTGAAATTCGCCGGGGCGATCGAAGGTGGAATGTTCGCTCATGAAAATTTTTTCGGCGCAGACGTCGCAGCGCAAGAGCGCCGCACGTGCGATGCCGCGTAGATCGATGCGCCCCTGTTTTTTGCGCGTGGCGCTGCGATGCGGCGCAATATCGTAACCAGCCTGTGTGAGTGCGGCACAGACTTTTTCTCCCACTTCATAATGTCGCAGCGCAATCGCCGGTCCAATCGCGGCTTCTAATGTCGCGCCGCGCGTACCGTAATTTTTCTGCAGCGCACCTATCGTCGCTTCAATAATATTCGCAGCGAGTCCCTGCCAACCCGCGTGAATCGCGGCAACGGCGCGTCGTGCGGGATCGAAGAGCAGAATCGGGACACAATCGGCCGTGCGGACGCAACAGACGGTGCCCGCGGATCGTGCGATGAAGGCGTCGCCGTACAATATGCGTGGATTCTGCGCGTCCAGTCGATGCACGATGTTGCTGTGCATTTGTTTCGTCGTGGCGATCCGACGCTGCGCCCTGTGTGCGGTGTATGTGGCCACATCGACATCGCGCACGCCGAATCCGTGCACGATACCCAAGTCGCGCCAGTGCTGGACTTGGTAGACGGCATGATTTTGCAACATGGTGCGAATGAGTTGGGTCATGCAGGTTCCGTCGCGCGTCTCGCGTCTCGCGTCTCGCGTAATGCAGTGAGCGTCAAATTAAAATCATCCGGCACTGGCGCTTCCCATGTGCAGGGCGTGTGCCGTGTGGGGTGTACGCAATGCAATCGCCAGGCGTGCAGTGCGGGGCGCGTGATCGGGGACAACGCCTGTTGCCAATCAGCGGGCAATCGCGCGCGCAGGGAATCGCCGCCGTATACGCGATCGCCGACCAACGGAAATTTTTGCGCGGTGAGGTGCACGCGAATCTGATGGGTGCGGCCGGTTTCGATCGTGACATCGAGCAGCGAGAGCGTGCGCGCAAAACGTTCTTGTACGCGCCAATGTGTCACTGCGGCTCTGGCGTGCCGCGCGCGGGTCGACATTTTTTTGCGATCGGTGGGATGACGACCAATCGGCACATCGATGGTGCCGGTGTCGGCCGGGGCGCCGTAGCAGAGCGCGAGATAATTTTTTTTCACGAGGCGATCCTGAAATTGTTGCGAGAGCTTTGCGTGTGCGGCGTCGGTTTTGGCGACGATCATCACGCCAGATGTTCCAATATCGAGTCGATGCACTATGCCTGGTCGCTCCACCCCGCCGATACTCGAGAGCCCGTGCGGTCGGGCGAGCAGTGCGTGCACGAGTGTTCCCTCGCGGCGTCCCGCGCCCGGATGCACGGCAAGCCCCGCCGGTTTGTTGATCACGATGATTGCGTCGTCTTCAAAAAGAATATCGAGCGGAATATTTTCGGGGGTGAGTGTCGTGGGGATAATCGCGGGGGGTGTAATGACAATGGCATCATCGGGATGGACCGTTTTTTTTGCGCTGCAGACGACGGCGTTGTTCACGCACACGCAGCCCGCCGCAATCCAGTGTTGCAAGCGCGAGCGCGAAATGTCGGGGCAGTGTACGGCGAGGTACCGGTCGAGTCGCTCTCCGGCGTGTGCAGCGTGCACCAAAAAATTTTTCACGGGATCAACTCAACATGCCAGTAACTGAAGTCGACGACATCGAGATAGGGTTTCCACGACTCGTACGAAAAACGGCGTTGATTGGCGCCAAAAAACGGCAGCGAGGTCGGTTGATACGGTTTGCGAATCAGTTCCATGTGCGCCTGATCCGGCGTGCGCCCACCTTTGCGGCGATTGCAGTCGAGGCAGCTGGTCACAATATTTTCCCAGGTGGTGATGCCGCCCTGCGTGCGCGGCAACACATGATCGAGATTCAGTTCGACAGTGGACGGTTTGCGCCCGCAGTACTGACACTGATATTTGTCGCGCTGCATAATGTTGTGACGCGAAAACCGAATGCCCATGCGCGGAATGCGATCGAAGACCGTGAGCAACACGACGCGCGGCACACGAATCACGCGATCGACTAATCCGATCGTTTCATGATGCGTGGCGGCACTGAGCTCTGCCCACGATTGAAAATTAAAGGTTTGGTATTCGTCGTCGACGGCCTTGGCGACGCCTTGGTACAACATAACAAACGCCCGTCGCAGCGTCGTGATCTGGACGGGAAAGTAGGAACGATTCAGCACTAACACTGCGGATGAAAGCATATTCGCTGACTTCACTATACCGGGAACGTCGGGGAGTGTCAATTTTCTAAAGCCTCATGGAGGCCACTGTTACGCCAGATGCGCGCATTTCTTTACTGGCGCGCACAGCCATGTTACAGGGCGCCCTCTTATGTTCATTGTGCCTACGATTTATTTGCGCGGTCGGCGCGCGGTGAATCCCGCGCCCGACGCGCAACCGGCCCTGCCCTCCGACCCGATGGCGCTTGCCCACATCATGCAGGCTGCGGGTGTCGAGCTCGTACATATTGTCGATCTCGACGCGCCGACCGCAACGGGTTCGTTGGTGCACGAATCGATCATCAAACAATACACCACGCATTTTCAATTGCGCTGTCAGCTGGCGGCCGGACATCTGCGTTCCGCCGACATCATTCAGCGCTATTTGCAGACGGGCATTGCGCGCGTGATTCTGGGATCGCTCGCATATCAACAACCCGATTTTGCCCGCGAGGTCGCGCAGCGCTTCCCGCGCCAGATCGGGATTGAAATTTCGGTGCGCCACCAGAAAGTTTTTATTAAAGGATGGACCGTTGCGGCGAACAAAACGGCGCTGGAATATCTGGAACGCTTTCGCGACCTGGGCATCACGTTGGCGGTCTATTCCGATGTCGATGAACATGGCGCACTCGGCGCGACGAATTTTCAGAACATTCGTCATTTTGCGGAACAGGCGCAGATGCCCGTTTTGCACGGATGCGATTTACAGTCGACGGCACAATTGCACGAACTTTTTTACCTCGAAAAATTTGGCGTGATGGGAACGATTTTGGGTAAATCATGGTATGAAGGTCGCTTCGACCTGGGCGCGCTCGTCAGGCTCACGAAAGAACGCGAACAATCGACCGAAACCGAAGATGCGACGGTGCTGCCTGGGGACTAACTGCGTCGCCGGCGACCGGCGACGCCGTTAAGAAAAAGGAGTTAGGGAAATGAGTGAATGTATATTCTGCAAAATTGTTGCGAAAGAAATTCCGACGCGGCTGGTGTATGACAATGAATGTGTGATTGCGTTTGCCGATATTGAACCGAAGGCGCCGGTGCATTTGCTGGTGGTGCCGCGCGAACATGTGGCGACGTTCAACGATCTGCCACCCAACAGCAAAATTCCGGCCGCCGTGACGAGTGCGCTGCAACAATTGGCGCGTGATTTCGATGTGGCCTCGAGCGGCTATCGCATTATTGCGAACGTCAATACCGACGGCGGGCAGACCGTGGCGCATGTGCATTGGCATCTGCTCGGTGGCAAACCACTCGGTGCGATGGTGGGCGCATGAGTCCCGCCGAAATTATTTCGCACAATCCCGCCACACTCGAAGAACTCGGTCGCGTTCCCGTGACGACATCCGAATGTGTGATTGATTGTGTCGCCCGCGCGCGCGTGGCACAAGCGGCGTGGGCGGCGCGGAGTTTTTCCGAACGCGCACAGATCGTGTTGCGGGCGCGCGAAATTTTGTTGCGCGACATCGACGCGCTCGCACTGCTCATCGCGCAGGAAAACGGCAAACCGTTGGTCGAGGCCCTCACCGCCGAATTGTATCCGAGCGCCGATCTTTTTTATTATTTCGCCACGAACGCCGAACGCTTGCTACGCGCGCATGCGCTGCCGACTGGCGTCATGCGATTGTTGGGGCGCACCTCGCGATTGCAGTATCTGCCCGTGGGCGTGGTCGGTGTGATCGCGCCGTGGAATTATCCCTTTTCCATTCCCGCGGGCGCGGTCGCCATGAATCTGCTCGTTGGTAATGCGGTGTTGCTGAAGCCCTCGGAATACACGCCGCTCGTAGGTCAGCGGTTAGTCGAGATTTTTCACGAGGCTGGCGCACCAACAGATGTGTTGATGCATGTACCGGGCGATGGCCGTACGGGCCAGGCGTTGTGCGAGTCGCGCGTCGATAAAATAATTTTCACCGGTTCGGTGCGCACCGGCAAACAGGTCATGGCAACGGCGGCAGTACATCTCACGCCGGTGATTTTGGAACTCGGCGGCAAAGACGCCATGATCGTGCGCCGCGATGCCAACCTCGACCACGCCAGCAGCGGCGCGGTCTGGGGCGCGTTCACCAATGCGGGGCAATGTTGCGCCTCGGTCGAACGGGTCTATGTGCACGAAAAAATCGCGCGCGAATTTATTGCGCAGGTCGTGGCGAAAACGAAAACGTTGCGCCAAGGCGTCGGCACACAAACCGATGTGGAGATCGGGGCGATGAATAACGCCGCGCAGTTGGCGATTGTGGAACGCCATGTTGCCGATGCCAAAAATCGCGGCGCACAGATTCTCACGGGTGGTGCGCGTCTCGCCACCTCGCCCGGTTATTTTTTTCCGCCCACCGTCATCACCGGTGTCGATCACACGTGCGCCGTCATGCGTGAAGAAACCTTCGGTCCGCTCTTGCCCATCATGAGTGTCCCCGACGATGCCACGGCCGTGCGCTTGGCCAACGATTCGCCGTTCGGACTCACGGGGTCGATCTGGACGCGTGATCGATCAGCCGCAAAGCGCCTAGCGCTGCAGCTGCGCGCGGGGACGGTCACGATTAACGATTGCCTGTACACCTACGCGATTTGCCAAACGCCGTGGGGCGGTGTGGGCGAGAGCGGTTTCGGTCGCACGCATAGTGTGCTCGGACTTCTGGAACTCGTGCGACCGTTGCACGTGCATGTGAATTATGTGCCGCAGTGGAAAGATCTCTGGTGGTTTCCGTATCACCGGCGACTCTACGATTTGTTTGTCGCCATGAGTCGCGCCCTCACGGGCCCGTGGTGGCAGCGTTTGCCGTTGGTGCCGCGTTTGCTGGCGGCGTTGCGGTGGAGGAAGTTGTGATTGGAATCACCAATAAAAAATCGCCGCCATCGCCATTGCCGCAACAATCGTTCCAATCGCCACCGGCACAAACCAGCGCGGCAGTCCGGCGCGTTCTTCGCGATCGATGCGCCACCAAGGGACGAAACGATTTTTTATTTCGTCATCGTCTGATGATGCGGCGCGCCCCGCAAATCCGCCCAGTGGCGCGGTCGATTTGCCGCGCGTGAAGCGTAATCGTTCGGCGATTTCCGCTTCGCGTTTGAGCGACGTAAAAATTCCTGCCGTTTCCGAGCGCGCTCCGGCAATTGCCTCGTGCGGTGTTTCAATCGCAAAATATTGCAGCTGTTGTTGGTCGGCGTGCTGTTTGAGCAATTGGCTGGCGAGTTGCGCGCCCGGTTGTTGGCCCGGCAACGCCTGCAACCACTGCGCGAGCGGGACTTCCATGCGCGCAAATTTTTCGAGCTGTCCGTCCTGAAAAACTAAATCCGCGATCAGCACACCGACATTGGGCGCACTTTTTTTCTGCAAGAGTCCACGAAACCAGAGATGTGAATCCAGCGCCGCCAAGTCGACTTCTTTTTTTACCGTGCGATGCAAGAAGCGCAGAAAAAAATCCTTCCAGACCGCGGCGGTTTTTTGCAGAAATTGTTTGTGCCCGGCGGGCATATCGCCTGGTGCGGCTGCGCCTTCTTCAAAGCGCGCGACAATCGCTCGCTCGAAGGCCGAGAGTAATTTCTCGGTGACGTGTGCGGGAGTTTCCGTTGCCTGTGCCTGCGGCAACACGGCGCTGCGATCGCGAAAAAATCCGGTGCGCGGGGTGGCGGCGGGCGTGGGCGTGTTCGCCTCGGGTAGACCGGATTCGTCGGCGGGGCGCCCATCACGAAAATCATGCACGACGCGACCGTGCCCCGGCAGGCGAAATGATTGCTGCAACCAGCCATGTTCGACGCGTCGATTAATCGCCTGCACAAAACGTTCAAGCGCGCCCTGCGTACGAAATTGATCGCCCCGCGTGGAGCGCGCCGGTTCGCCAGTGTTTGCGGGCAAACGATCCGAACGCGCCGGGGGGCGCGACTCTGTCGCAGGCCCATCGACCGCCCCCCCCTCGCCCCGCTCCCGCCGCGAAATTTTTCCGACCCGATCGTCTTGATCCGTCATTTTTTTATTCTAAACTATTTAGAGAATAGAGACTAGAGATTAGAGACTAGGAGGAGACCACTAGTGAGCATTTGCATTTCCTAATCTCTAGTCTCTAGTCCCTAGTCTCTAACAATTGACATTTCCCGACACCACCGTTAGCAAGGCGCGCATGGCACAATATCAAAAATTTTCGGACACCCCCGGAGCGCCAGATGTTGCGACGCGGCTCGATCGATTCCTGGCCGCGATTCTGGCGCAGTGGCGGACGATCGCCGCGATCGTGGTGCTGCTCGCTGTTGCGGGCGGCGGGTTGGCGTGGCGGCATGCGCATCAGGAGTCGTTTGAAATGCAGGCGAGTCAGGCGTATTTCGAGGCCGATCAATTAAAAGACGCGGCGCGCACCGCGGCCCTGGTGAAAGTCGCAACCGCATGGGCGGATTCAACCGCCGGACTCATGGCGCGTTTCGCCCTCGCCCAGCAAGCCCTCGCCGTGCCTGATTTTCCCGGTGCGCGTGTGCACCTCGAGGCGATTCTGCAACGCCCGAACCTCAGCCCAGACATTCAAGCGTCGGCGTTGTTCATGAAGGCCGCCACGTTTGAGCAAGACAGTGCGTGGGCCGAAGCCGCGAAACTCTACGAACAGATTTTAGCGCTAATTGATCCGCGCGTGAATTACGCACGGGCGTTGCACAACGCCGTGCGCAGCTGGCGCCGTGCCGGAAAAATCGACGACGCCAAAAAACTACTCGCCGCACCGTATCCGCACATCCAACACAGTGAATTCACAGCGGCCCGAGAGGACGAACAATTATGGCTCACCATCGTTGCGCACTAGTCGGTCGGTTGCTGTTCCTGCTGCTGTGTGGCGCGATGATGCAAACCGAGGTGGCGGCCGCGGCGTCCCAGTCAAACGATCGTCTCGAAGCATTACCAAAAACGCGCTGGCGCGTGTCGTTGCGCACAACCTCCGGATTGGGGCGTGGGCTGTATCAATACGGCCAGCCTGTCATTGCGGGCGATCACATCATTGCCGGTTCATCGTTTGGCGGCGTCTTCGCGATCGATCCCAATGGCAAACCACTCTGGAAATTTGCGACCGTCGGCCCGGTGTATGCGCCGGTGCGCGTGGTGGACGGCATGGTCTACGTGGCCGACGCCAAAGGCACGGTCTACGCGCTGCATGAAGCGAGCGGCGCGGAAGCATGGCGTGTGCAGATTCAATCGGAAGTCATGGCGCGTCCGCTGCTCGTCGATCGCACGTTGTATGTGGTCTCGATGAGTGGTGAGTTGATCGCGATCGATGCGCACAGCGGGGTGCTAAAGTGGCGCACGCCGGAGCGATTGGTCGTGGCGCCGTACACCGTGAAAGGCGCGGCCGATCCGATTTTCCTGGAGGGCGCGATTATTGTGGGCGAGGCCGATGGTCAACTGGTGGCGCATCGCCCGCACGACGGCACGTTGTTGTGGGAACGCCGCGTCGCCTCGCGCAACGCGGTGTTGGAAGATGTCGACACCACGCCGCTGCCGCAAGGTCACGCGGTGCTCACCTGTTCGATGGGCGGCGGGCTTGGCGCGGTCGAGGCCAAAACGGGTCGCCCGCTCTGGGCCGTGAATGTGGCGTCGCCGAATGATTTAGTCTTGGCCGACGACGGGACGATTTTCGCCGCGGGCGGTGGCACGGTGTATTCCATCGACACCAAATTCGGTGCGCCGCATTGGAAGACGCCGCTGCCGGAATCGGAAGTCGCTGCGCCCGTGGTCGTGGGCGACAAACTCGTTACGATTTCCACCACCGGCATGTTGTATCTACTCGACCGCCATTCCGGCGCACTCCTCGCGCGTCGCCCCCTGGGCGCTGGCACTTACGGCCGCCTCACCGCCAACGGGAATCGTATCTACCTCATGACCAATACTGCCAATCTTGTTGCGTTGGAAATGCCGTGATTGATTGACATAAATATGGGTCGTCTATTATATTAATATGTATGAAGACGACCGTAGAAATATCCGACGCCCTATTTCGCCAGATGAAAACCGAGGCGGCGCGGCAAGGGCTGAGCATGCGGGAACTGATCGAGGCCGGGTTGCGATTATTATTGCAGCCGAGATCGCGGCGTCGGCGTTTTACGTTGCGCACGCGCACCTTTCGCGGCAAAGGGCTCGCCAAAGATATTGCGCCTGGCGATTGGACCAACATCCGACATCGCATTTATGAAAGACGGGGCGGATGATTGCGGTCGACACCAATATTCTGGTGGCGGCGCATCGCGTCGACGCCCAGTTTCACCTGCCGGCCAGCCGCTGTCTGAAACGCTTGGCAGAAAGCGGTCGCGATTGGGCCATCCCGTGGCCGTGTGTGCATGAATTCCTGGCCGTCGTGACGCATCCGCGCATTTTTGTCCCCCCCACGCCACTCAAAGAGGCCATCGCACAGGTGCAGTGTTGGCTGGAATGTCCGTCGTTGCATTGCTTGGGTGAGTTACCCGAATATTTTGAGACCTTACAATCCGTTGTGACGGCGAGCCGCGCCGAAGGTCCGCTCATTCACGATGCCCGAGTGGCGGCGATTTGTTTGCAGCATCGTGTCACAACGCTCTGGACCGCCGATCGAGATTTCTCCCGCTTCCGCCAGCTGTACACCGAAAATCCGTTGTTGGAATAATCGAAAATAGTAAGACCTTGACTCAGGTCCTACTTTTTTTATACAATGCCCCCTATGAAGACTTTTACGCTGCAGGAAGCCAAGGCAAAATTGAATCAACTGGTCGACGATGCCCTCGCGGGCGAAGATGTCGTCCTCATGCGCGGTTCAAAAATCGTCGCCACGATTCGCCCGCTCACCGAGGCGGATCTCGATATCTCGCCCCGCCTTACGAATCGTCAGGCCGAGCGTTTTTGGCAACAGGCCAGTGAATCAAAAAAACGCGGCTTTCGCGGCCCGCGCGAAGCGGTGACCTCCCTGAAACGCGCTCGGTAATTCGTCCTCTATGGAATGCACCCTCACCGAACGATTTCAACGGGACGTCCGCACGTTGTCCGCCGAAGAACGAATGGCCGTCTTCGATGTGATGCTGCGCATTCCCGCTGCGCTCAAAGACGTGCACCAACATACCGGTGTCGGTTTGCGCAAACTGCATGCCTCGGGAATTTTTGAGGCCCGCGCCGGGTTACATTTACGCATCGTGTTCGGCTATCGCCAGCAAGCCATCATCCTCGACCGCGTCGGCACCCACGATGACATTCGCCGCTATTTAAATCGGCTGTGATACTTTTTTGTGCCGATGGGCCGATGTACCGATAGGCTGACGAAAAAACTTCCATCGCATAACTTCGAGAAACGTCCCCAAAGTTATGCGGCGAAAAAACTAGGTCCCGGGGGGATCACTTGATCACCACCCGGGACCACTGGGGGAGCCTGCACACGTTCTTCGTTCTTCGTTTTGCGTTCTTCGGGAGCAGTCGCGCTACGCGCTCAGCACTCCACACGCACGACTCATCACGACTCGCAGCTCTTGCGCACCCGTACCCACAGCGCTGCTGGCACCATGCACAGGAGCAGTGCGGCAATGTTGTGCAGTGGGTGTTGCGTGCGGGCGGTCTGGTCGGTGACCAGGCTGCACCCGCGTGAGCTGCCGACCACGGCGCGGGAGATATTGCCCGAGACGTTGAAGCCGCCATTTTCGGTCATTTCCTGACCGTCGCTGAAGCCGTCGCCATCGGTGTCCCACGTGAAGGCGGACGTTTCCTGAATGAAGCCGGCCGCGTCTTTGTTCTGATTGCCGCTGCAATCGAGATCCTCACCCAAGATGCCGATCTTGCCGTCGGGCAGACCGTCTTTGTCGGTGTCGGGATCATTCGCATTGGTCTCCGAGCAGATCAGACCCGTCGTGGATTGGCTGCCCGCCAAGGCGATGCCTTGCGTGCACCCCGCCCACATGCCGTCGGGCGGCGATTTCGGATCGACATCGTACCCGCAGAATTTCACCTCCGGCGCGCATACCTTCAGGATGAAGTGCGTGTCCTCGAGTCCGTCGGGGATGCAATCGCCGTCGGTGTCGGCCACGACCGGATTGGTCGGGTAGGTGCGTTCCTGTTTGTCGGTCAGGCCGTCGCCATCGGTGTCTTTCGCCTGGGCCATGGTGGCCGCGTCGTCACCCACGTGACCCGGATTGGTATCGCAGTCGTAATACTTGTGATCCAACTTGCCGCAGTCGGGGCTGTTGAGTTGACGGAAGTCGCTGAAGAACTGCCCCAGCGCGACCTGATTGCACAACTCACCCGAACCCATCTTCGGCAGTTTCGTGGTCGGATCAATCAAGCAACCGTCGACCAACCCATCGCCGTCGGTGTCTTTGTTGTGCGCATCGGTGCCGGTCACCGTGGATTCTGTCTCATCTGGAATGCCGTCCAGATCGCTATCGTTGCCGATCGCATTCGGCGCCTGGCACGATTCGTCCGCAATATTCTTGCACGTATCGTTCAAGTCGCTCTTGCCCTTGTGATCGGTGTTCGGATCGCACGGATTGCTTTCGTCCGGATCGCCTTCGAGCAACGTCTCTGGTTGCGTCGTGCTGGTAAAGTGCGGGAATGCGCCGTCGGGATTGGTATCTTCACCCGCGATACACACGCCCGGCACATCCTGATTCCCATCACACAAACCGTCGTTGTCCGAATCCGGATTGACCGGACTCGTGCCGATGAGCGTTTCGTAGCCGTCGTTCAACCCGTCCCCATCCGTATCCGGATTATTCGGATCGGTATCGTAGAGACTGATGAACGGATATTTTGCTTTCGTTGCCACGTCATCGTTCACCTTGAATCCCGGCGTCATGCTCTTTGGTTCAAACTGGGTGTCGCGGCAACCCGCATTCACTTGGATCGCGGGGTCGTACCATCCTTTTGTTCCATTCGCTTCCTCTATATAGTCCGGCAGACCATCGTTGTCGGAGTCCTGATAGAGCGAGCTGGTACCCGCATTGTACGCCTCGAAATCCGAGATGCCATCGGGGGGGTTGCTGGAATCGGCGAGATACGACGCCGAAGGTTCATCTTTTTTGTCCCACACCCCGTTGAGATTTGTGTCTTCGAGACAATCTTTGAGCCCATCGTTATCACGATCGACGTAACAGGCGTAAATCGACATGGTGCTCAAGTAGACGTCACCCTTTTTCTTTTTTGTCGCACAACTCTTGTCTTTGGTGCCAGGACACGGATCATTGGCGTCGTTGTAAATCACGTCTGTTGCATCGGCGGGGACAGTGGAGTTGTCCTTGTCCGTCCAAATTTTGAACGCCGAGGTCTTGTAGGTCTCGGTGCTGCAATCATCGTAACCCGTGCCACCTAACACTGGCAGTCCAGCCTCGACGAGATCGGGAATGCCGTCGCCATCCCAGTCGCCACTGCTTTTCGGAATGTTTTGCAAGAGCGCGGTGAGTTCATCGCGTTTCTCAATCGTGCTCACCTTCATGATGGACTGCAAGTTGGCGTAGGTCTCCTGTAATTTCGTCTGACGAGCGTCCGCCGTCATGTCGTAGGTCAGTTGTGCGACCTGACCGACCTCCCAAATCTTCCAACCTTTGAAGCACTGGGCCACACAGGTGGGATCCGGATCGCGCGGGCAGGGATCGAACCCATCGGCCAATCCGTCGCCATCGGTGTCGTTTTTGTGTGGATCGGTTTCACCATTGAGATCGGTGACATTCTGATCGAAGTCCTCGTTCCAGAGCGCGAGGCTCTTGCACAGACCCCACTGCAAACGACCCGTGTTGGAGCTCACACCGAGCAAGATGAATTTACGACCGGCCTTTTGTGCAGGGCCATTGGACAATTCCTTTTCACACGATTTGGCGCTGCCATCGCTGTTAGTGATCTGTTGACCCGAATCGAAATTAACCAACACCGTTGGTTGCGACAGATCGAGATACTTGTGACGATCCTCTTCCCCGTCGTCGAGACCATCCTGATCGGAATCGCTGCGGCGCGGATCGGTTTCGCTACATTCGATCTTGTCGTTGCTGCCCACGACCGCGAGTTTTTTTACGCCGTCAGTGCCGACCACATATTTCGGCACGGCCGGCCACGGCACGCCATCCACGGACATGCCAAGGCTGGCCGGGTGCGGAATCCGATGGCCCGCGATGGCACCGAACGGTTCGCAATCGGTGTCGGCCGTGTTCGGCACATCGGTCATACACAACTCATCGTCGGAATTTTTCGTGCCTTTGAAAAGTGGCACGAGCGTTTCTTTGCTGGTCACTTTGCCTTGGCTATCTTTGTGAACGAGTTCGCAATCGGTGTAACCATTCTTGTTGTTGTCTTCGAGACCATCCGGAATACCATCGTGATCGGTGTCGATATCGAACTGATTCGTTTCCACGCCGGAGCCACCGCTGTAGCTACAATCTTCTGTGCCATCATCTTCGAGCGCGTCGGCAATGCCGTCACCGTCACTGTCAACGTCGGTGGAATACGGCGTGCCCGGCGGGCTGTGATCGGCCTGGCAACTTGCACGCAGCACGGCGGTGAAATCCGAGCTGTTGCCGCCCGTGCCGGATCCGTCGCCGCCATTGCCACCGTTGCCGGTGTCCGTGTTGCTCGCAAAGGCCGACAGGATTTTCGGAATTTCTTTGTCGCCCAATTGTTTGTTGTTCTCCCAATTGTAGTATCCGCTGTTGCCCGGCATATTGATTGCGCCGGTCGAACTCGCAATGGTGTTGTGATCGATCGGATACGCCACCATGTAAATAAGCGCGGGCGCAATCTTGCCTTCGTGAATTGTGAAGGTGCCGTTCAGATCCAGATTCCCCACGCGATAGGTATCGCTGGGGAGCCCACCCAAATCAACATCCGTGGTGTCGGAGGTCGTCGTAATAAATCCGAGCAGTGAATCCGAAAGTGTGATGTCTTTGAGTGCCTTGTTCAACACGTCATTCGGGGTCACCTTGAAGAACATCAACACGGTGTTGCCATACACCCCATTGTGCGCCTTCCCGCTTACGTTCACCGCACCATTGGCAATGAACGGTTTGCTGCTGTAATGAAAGCGATACGCCGAGATGTCATTTTCCACCACGATTTGTTGACCAAAACCTTTTTCGAAGACCGTGCCCGTCCCAGGACTTGCACTGCCATCGGCTGGTGTCGTCGTGTCGTCCGAACATTTGGCCTGATTGATTTTTCCCGAGGTCGAGGCCGGATTATTCCCAAACACAATTGTGTCGGTCTTCACATTGTTGACCTCACCACTAATCGGTGACGTCGTCAGGCAAATGCCTGGGCCACCATTAAAAATCGCGAGCGAGGATCCTTCAATTTGATTGTGCGTGCCGGACAACACAATGCCGCGCCGCCCCATGCCGCGCACGCGCACATTCACCAAATGATTATTCGTGTTCCCGACGCAAATCCCATTCAGGGCTTGTCCGTGGCCTTCAATAAAGACATTCTTGATCGTCACATTATGCGAGCCACCATTTTTATCGCCGCCGAGAATGGTGATGATGCATTTTTCGGTGGTCTTGCTGCTATCGATGCCGTCCGTAATAAACGTGACCGGATTATTATCGTCCTCGCTCCCAAAGAAAAACGAACCGTCATTGGAGACCGAGCCGCTCAACACGATGGGTGCGGACAGCGTGATTTTGGTGGTTTTAAAGACAATCTTGTTGCGACAAGATTGTTGGGATTTTCCATCGACCGTGACGCCATTAAACAAATTCACATCGGTGCGCAAATTGCCGATGAGACTGATATTGTCGCTTTGCTGCGTCACCGTGCAGTCATCGGGATTTTCATCGAAGTCGATGTAAGGATCTGCCCGCGTGACGTGCGGCTTACCCAGCAAGCCGATCGCCATGAGTAGCAGTACGAGGTAGATGTTGTGGGTCCGTTTCATATGTTGCTCCCTCCGCCAGTGATAAATCTCGTCCGTTTAAAATTTGAAAAACGCTACCGCTCCGACACCGTGACTGAAAGGCATGTAGTCGATGGTGATCGTCTCTGGTGAATCCGGAAATAACTGTATCGGTGGAATTCTTATGGGCGAGTAGTGGCCGTCGTATTCGAGCCTCAACCCCACCATTAAATGGGCATAAATTTTGTAACCGATGCCGGCAGAGGCGCCAAAAGGGATGTCAAGATGGCCGCCCTCCTCCAGAGAGTTCAGGTCGAAATATTTCTTCGTATTTCCGGAGGACATTGGGTAACACTGAGTCTTGTCGTCTTTTGAACAGGTACTGCCCCAATATTTATTGAAGCCAATGCCAGTGAATATATCGGCGATCAGGAAAAAATCGTTTCCCAGGTGATAGATGTAATCGTAGCCCGCCGTTACATCACCGCGCAAAGATGTGAGCTCAGCATCGACTTTGTTATTTTCGTCACCGTTCTCATCACGCTTTAGCGGATCGATGCGGCTCTTTTTCCAATCCTTATCGAATTTTAAACAGACGTTGAGCCCATGTTCCGAAGTGCCCCAGCGAAAACACGCCCCGAATTTAATAGCCACTGGCACGATATCCTGCCCAACGGATTGCAAATCGACTGCATCGCCGTCGCTGCCTTTTGGCTCGAAGTACGCAGCATTCGAGCTGCGCATCCCTATGAAAAATTCCCACGCATAATTCCACAACTCGCCCGATTTATCGCTTTTTACTTCTATGCCCATCGGCTCACCATACTTGTAACCGGCCGAGCCCACTTTCATATTCGCCGGCGAGCCGGAATATTCACCATAGGCCGGTTTGTACTCGGTTGGCGGCCCACCCGGGATGAAGGCTGGTGTGAATATGGGTTTCTTCGGCGCCGCGGCGACCGCCGTCAGTCCCAATGCCGCACGCGCTGCGACAAGTGCCGGCAATCCCACGCCGTAGCCTTTGAGAGACGTCACAATAGTGCTAATTTTTCCCTGCGCCGCAGTGCAGACTTTATTTTTCCCGCAGTCGCGATTGCCCAGAATTGTTGCGATTTGCCCGAGGGCATCATTCACCAGACTGAGTCGGCCAGTTTCGAAATCCGTTGCCGTGGCATAATCGCCGTTGGCCGGCACGGATTCCTGGAGTGTCTGGGCCAAGGCGGTTAGTCTTTTTGCCTCCGCCGTCTTCACCGGCGACTTTTTCACCAGCACGCTGCTCATGGGATATTGATCGACGTTATTGTTTACACATTGTTCAAGGACCTCTTGATAACTTGAGACGCCTTTTGCTGCCATCGCGGCATCGGCTATGTCTTGCGTGCTGTCTCCTTTGTCGACGGCATCGGAGGTTGCGTTGATCCAATCGATGGCGCCCTGACACACCGTTTCGACTTTTGCGATGCACTGCGCCACATCAACCCCAATGGCCGCGTTGCACGCAACATTAATATCAAATGGACCCGCCATATTGCCTCCCAAAGTTGGTGCGCACCTACAACCGCACCGATCTGTTAGCTCTCCGTATGAGTTATCGGTTGTTTTCAGGAAAAGTTGCGTGGGCGCGCCGAAAAAATGCGGGGATGGCGGTTTAACCAACCAATATTGCGGAAGAATTTTTGCAAAAAATTATTTCAAAAAAGCGAGACCCCCCGGAAATCAGGAGATAGGAATTAGGAGTTAGGACGTGGAAGACGGAAAAAGCCTTGTCAGCGGTTCATCACTTATGCTACCTTGCAGGAATGAGCACAAAAAACCCCCGTGTCATGGTCGTTCTTGAACCGCCACTCTACCAATGGATAAAAAAATCGGCGCAGGCGGAAGGGGTGTCCCTCTCGATGCTGCTGCGCGATTTTGTCCGGGATGCGTATGAACGTTGTGAAGATCGCTATTGGTCACGTGCAGGTGAGGGGCGTTTGAAAACGCTCAAAAAAACAGCGGCGCTTTCTCACGCGGAATTTTGGAAAAAGGCTGGCTTGTAGATGCCGAGTGCCTCGTATGAAGTTTTCTATCATCCTGATGCGTTGAAAGACGTGCAGAAACTCGATCGTCCATTACTGCGTCGAATACGCCAAACAATTGAAGACCGCCTCGCCACCGCACCCACGGATTTCGGCAAACCGCTACGACATACCGCAAGCGGATTATGGTCTTTGCGCGTAGGAGATTGGCGTATCATTTATACAATACAAACAACGCAGGTTACCATCGTTCGCATCGGACATCGTAGCGAAGTGTATAAATTGTTGCCGTGAGTTTGGAAATCAGCATTTTTCGTGCAGACCCTGCGCAATCTTCCGGGCGGCGGCCATGATGGTGAGTTGGGGGTTACAGGATTTGCGTGATCTGTTGACCAATGGTTTGGGCGGCGTGCTGAGCTTGTTCGGCATCGAGTTTCGTAAAATGGGTCGGCCAGTGCACGGGGTATCTGGTGTCGACGTAATAACGATTCAAAATACGACACGGTTCGCGGAGTGGCTCCAGTTGCGGGCTCACAGCACAGCACGTATCGAGCAAGACCAACAAATTGTGAATTTTTCGAAACGGCAGGTTGTTCGCAAGCACAAACGTCTTCAGATATTTCTCGGCGGCCTGCTGGAAGTGAAAACAGATGTGTCCGAAATATTCGGACTCATCCGCCAAGCAAGACGAGGCAAAGCCCGCGTCTTCGTCGGCCTTGCGCAGCCATTCGCGGGCCAACTCGGGATCAGCCATGGAGGATTTTTCCTTCGGCAATGATCATCTGAATAAAGGGATCCCCCATGCGCTGCAGGGATTCAAATTCCTCTGGTCGGTAGACAATCATGTCGGTGGGGAGCGTGTAGTGAATCAGACGATCCAGTTCCAGCAAGCGATCTTTCCCCAGATGAGGCGGATTTTTCTTGATGATGAAAAAATCGAGATCGCTGTCGTCGCTAAATTCCCCGCGCGCTGCCGACCCAAAGAGAATGACCTTTTCCGCGCCGTACTGCTCCACCAGCTGCTGCGTGATGTGCGCGATCTCGTCTTGTAATTGTTGATCCGTCATAAACTCATTCTAATGGTGCTTTCCGATAAAATCAGCATTTTTCGTGCAGACCCTGCGCAATCTTCCGCGCGGCGGCCATGATGGTGAGTTGGGGGTTCACGCCCAGGGCGGTGGGGAAAAGGCTGCCGTCGGCGATGCAGAGATTCGTGAGACCAAACCAATGACCGGAACCGTCGACCGCGCCCAGGGCGGGATCGGCGGCCATGCGGCAGGTGCCCAAGGGGTGAAAGGCCTGCAGGTCGAGATCGCTGCGCCGCATTGGTAATTTTCGCAACCAGTCGGTGCCCTGGCGACGTTCAATGACGGGGGCGCGGTGCCAGGCCGGGTAAACCCGTTCGGCGCCGGCGGCGAAAAAAACCCGGGCCAAATATTCCACGGTGTCGCGATAGCGCGGCAGGTCGCGGTTGTTCATGCGATAGTAGATCAGGCGGCGTCCGGCGGGGAGCGGGCGCACCCACCCTTCACTGGTGTCGGAAATCATGGCGCCGAAACCGACGAGATGATTGTAGCGCTCCATGACCTGCCGATGCGCGCCGCCGCTGGTCGTGAGCGCCATGGCCACGTACGACGGCGGCAGAAAAATCGCCTCGAGCTTCACGCCAATGTTTGCGAGCGCCTCGCTGTACATCCCTTGCGGCACACCACGCCACGCCGAAACTTCGTGCGGCATCTCGGCAAAGACCTTCACGGCGGGATGCAACGTGAGATGACGACCCACATGACGAAACCGATCGCGCAAGCCGGAGCGCAACAAAATGAGTGGCGTGTGCAGGCTACCGGCCGCGACCACGACGTGACGCGGAGCAATGGTTAATCGCACCGACGCAGATGTGCCATTGGCGTTGCGACGTTTCCACACGCCGGTGATCCGCGTGACGCGGTTCCCGTGCACATGCAAACGATCGATGCGCGCGTTGGCCAGCAAACGCGCACCATGACTGAGTGCGCGGGGCAGATAGGTGAGCGCCATGCTGAGTTTGGCGTTGGTCGGACAACCGAAACAACACACCCCACTGCCCAGACAATCGGGCGCGTTGCGCGGGAGCGGACTCACGATATGTCCGAGCGACTGCGCACCGGCGGCGAAAATTTTCGCGTGCGGGCCTTGCACGGCGTCGGTCACGGGCGCGACCTGCAATCCACTTTCCGCGGCGGCGAAGTGTTCGGCCATGGCGGCGTGATTCCAATCGGCGAGTCCAAAATCGGTTTGCCAGCGCGCGAGGATTTTTTCGGGTGTGCGCAGCATGGTGCCGGAATTCACAACGGTCGTGCCGCCGACCGCCGAACCGTGCGGCACCAAAATCATTGGCCAACCAAACGTGGTGGTGGTGCCGGCGTCGCGATACAGTTCGGCGGTGGCGCGCAAAATATCGCCGCGATATTGCGAGGCGTCGAGGTAATCGCCCTCTTCCACAATTAACACCTCGTGACCTTGGGCCGCGAGCGATTCAGCAACGACCGCGCCGCCCGCGCCCGATCCAATGACCACAAATTCCGGCGAGAGCGTGACGCCACTGCTCGGTGCGTCGTCGGGCGCAAAGCGTTGCCACTGTCCTTCCGGTAGCGACGGTCGCGGTTTCGGCGGTGCGAATTCTGGTCGCCATCCGCACGCCGCGCTCACGGCGGGCGCGCTATAATACACGAGCTGAATGATGCATTCGAGAAAACGGCGCATGAGTCGCTTTGGTAAAATTTTCGTCTGGCGCCAGGTCGCAAAATATTTACGTTGCCGCATCGTTGATAATTGGGTGAAGCGACGAAATCGCGCCGCAAAGGAAAAGAGTGCAACAATTTCAAAACACCACGCTGCCAGGATGAAGCACCGGCGTTCGAGCGGTGGGAGCGCTTGCACATGTTTTTCGAGCCGCTCGGTAAATCCGATCGATTCCAGCGCGGGGAGTTGGCTGCTGGGGACATCGAGCATAATTTTGGCCAAGGCCGTTAAGATGCGTTCGGTGCGTGCGTGCATGCATGCATCCTTCATGGGTGAGTAGTCGCCGGGGACTGCGCGCCCCGCAAGCGTTGTTCAGCCGTGCTGATTTGTTGCAACAGTTCGTCGGCCGACACGACCTTGCCAACAAACGTTAAATCCGGCCAAATGGTTCCGTCGGGCGCGGCAAATAAAATGGTGGGCCAGCCGACCACTTGATATTTTTCGGCGAGCGCGAGTTTTTCCTGATCGGGAAAGGTCATGTCGAAGCGCAACGGCACGATGCGCGTGGCCAGCGCATCGAGCACGACCGGATCACGAAATGTAGTCCGCTCCATTTGCAGACACGGCAGACACGTCTTCGAGGTAAATTCCAACATGACCGGTCGCCCCGCCGCCTGCGCGGTGGCGAACGCTACCGCCGGACGCTCTTCCCAGACGCGCGGGCTCGCCAACACCCACGTGTAGTACGCGGCTGGTAGCAACAACAATACGCCGAGCAGAATTTTTGCGGCGCGCACGAGTCCGCCCTTGGGGAGTCGGCGCGCGAGTTCGCCATAGAAGGTGCCGACGACAATGAAGAGCACGCCGAACCCGAGCCCGTAGGTGAAGAGCAGCGCGAAGCCAAATCCGAGTTGATGCTGTGCACCCACAAACGCCAACAACGCCGCCACCACCGGACCCGCGCAGGGCGTGGCGAGCAGGCCGGTGGAAATTCCGGCGAAAAATGCGCCGCGCGGTCCGCGTCCGCCGACATGTTGCAATCGTTGCTGCCAGGCGTGCGGGAGTTGCAGCGAAAAAAGTCCGAACATGGAGAGCGCCATGAGCAGATAAAAAATAATGATCAGCCCGACGATCCAGCGTTGCCCGAACAGAAACGCGATGGGTAATCCGGCGAGCGACGTGAGCAATCCGATGCTGGCATACGTGAGCGCCACGCCGCAGGTGAGCGAACACGCCAGCGCAAAATTCCGGCGGCGATGTCCGGCCCCGACGCCAATAATCAACAACACGACCGGCATAATCGGCAGCACGCACGGCGTGAGTGAGGTGAGCACGCCCCCGAGAAAAGTGAGGACAAATGGCACCCACAGACTGGACGCGGCGAGCGCGTGGTAATCCGGTGCGTGCAACCAGCTGCGCCAATTCCAGTCGGTCGCGGTCGTGGTGATGTCGTTGGACGGAGTTGGCGTTGGTGCATTGCCCATGCTGGCGCCACCAACAATCGTCAGTTCGAAACTCATGTCGTGGGTCATGCGACGAAAACAGAGCGCGTCGGAGCACCCCTGATAATTCACCGATCCAGATAACGACCGAGCCCCCGCCGTGGCATCGTCGGTGGCATGCAGGGCAATATCAATGATCACATCGCGCGGATAAATCTCCGCGTTGGTCCCCAAAAACGCATCGTGTTTGATTTCCGGCGCGGGGTACGTGATGGCATCGACGACCACGCCATCGGTGGGAATCAGCATCAGCGCGGTCTCTTTGCGATACAGATAATGATGCGCGGGGACGGCGATGAGCACCTGCAGATGCCCGGATTCTGCGGGTCGCAGGGTGATTGTGGGCGGATTGAGTTCCACATGGAATGGATCGGACGGCATTTGCGCCCACGCCGCGCTGGTGAGCCCGAGCAGTGCGCACAGCAGAAACAGACATCGCAAGGTGGTCTTTGTCATGGGCGCGGATAGTAAAAGAGATGGCGCGGCTTGTAAAGAAAACGCCATCGAGTGGCGCTTGTCCGTTGACCGCGTGGCGCGCGCGGCGTACACTGCGTCCATGGCCCTGCGGATTATTTTCGGCAGTCTGGTGATTGTGTGGAGCTGGATCGCCTGGGACAGCTTCGGTGCGGAACGTCTGAGCGGATTTTTCGCGGGCGGCGTCATGGCCTGGTCGCTCATCGAATATCTGGTGCATCGCTTTGTGGCGCATCGGGAATGGAAATCGCCCTTCTTACACGCGCTCATCACCGAACCGCATCGCGCGCATCATGCCGCCCCCGACGACCCCGCCACCCAAACGCTGCCGCCCTCTGTGGCGCTCGGCGTCTATATTTTATGCATCGGCGTGGCGTATCTCATCACGTGGGATCTGCTCGAAAGCGGTGTGATCATTTCCGGACTGACGATTGGGTACCTGCTCTACGATCACATTCACGACACGATCCACAACCGCGTCCCGCGCACCAGCATGGGCCGCTTGCTGAAACGTTTTCATCTCATTCATCACTACGCCGATGAACGCCGCGTGTTTGGTGTTATTACGGCGTTTTGGGATTTCTTTTTTTTCACCTTCCCCCGCCACCGCGCCCCCATGACGCTCGCGAAAAATAGTAAGAAATAATAGGGTGTTTTTTCAATCGTGTGACTGATTGAGCGGATCGTGCGGCAGTTGCGCGGTGTGCCGACTTGGGTCGCTCGCGCGCGTTACGGCGCGTCTGCTCTGTTTAATCGAGAAAACGTTCCTCTCGTCACGTTTTATTTTTTGCTACCGCGGGCCATACCTGCGCTGTCGCTGCGGTGCCCTTGCTG